>FUFK010046790.1_pt1 | contig 14602 bp, 18 predicted proteins | sample 1021851 | NCBI WGS metagenome assembly FUFK01 (sample SAMEA51879418, study PRJEB19060) | metagenome | reverse complement strand
TATGGATGATAATATTACTGAAACACAATCAGTAACAACTACTACACAATCAACACAACCACCACTAACTGACCCATCACAATTTGCACAAGCACAAGTCGGTGCTGCAGTTAGACAACCAACACTTCCTCAAGGTGGAGCCGTTCTACCTAATCTTGCGTTACAANCCGTAACACCTAATCAATTACAAACAACACCCGGACTTCAAGGAACAGTAGCAGCAGCTACTCCCACAGCTACACCTGCTCCTATGATACAGGCCGCAACAGTTCCTAGTGCAGCACAAGTTACACAGGCTCCAGTTCCTGCAGCTAATACTTATGACTATACTGCAACAACTACAGCCGGACAACTTCCACAAGCTACAGCAGCACAAGGCACAGTAACACAACCAATGGTAGCAGCACAAGAAGATATAACTGCTTTACCACCAGAAGCTACTGTACAAGGACAATTAGCTAACATATCACAATCAATTACAGATGCAGTTAATCAAGGCACAGCTTTACCTGCATTTGCACAAGGGGCCAAAAGATTAGTAGACTCAGCAATGCAACAAAGAGGACTAGGTGCTTCTAGTATTGCAGCAGAAGCTTTAGCACAAGGGATTATATCAGCTTCTATTCCGATTGCACAACAAGACGCAGCATTATATAAAGATGCAATATTTGCAAACTTAAATAATAGACAACAAGCTGCATTGACAAATGCTAATGCTTATCTACAAATGGATATGGCAAACTTAAATAATAATCAACAAACAAGTTTAGCTAATTTACAAATAAGACAACAATCTTTATTCTCAGACCAAGCTGCACAAAATGCAGCATCGCAGTTTAATTCTCAGAGTCAAGCACAGACTGACCAATTCTTTTCTAATTTAAATACTTCTGTTAGAACAGCTAATGCTCAAAGAACAGATGCCATGAATCAATATGCAATAGCAGAACAAAATAAAATATCTGCACAAAATGCACAAAATCAAATAGCAGTAGATGAAGCAGATGCACAAAGAGAAGCAGCTATTAATCAATTTAATACTCAGCTACAAGACCAACGACAAAGATTTAATGTAGAAAATCAAAGAGTAATTGACCAATCAAATGTGTTATGGAGAAGACAAGTTAACACTGCAAACACTGCAGCTATCAATGCCGCTAATCAAACAGATGCACAAAACTTATTACAGATATCTAACTTTGCACTATCATCATTGTGGCAACAATGGAGAGATGAAGCATCATGGGTAAACACAGCATCTGAAAATAATAAAAATAGACAACACAATGTTGCTATGGCTGCACTAGATAGAGAAACAACAATGGCTTTATATGATGAAGAAAGTAAAGCACAGTTTAATACTTTCTTAGGTAGTATAGGTTTAGATATATTTGAATCAATATTGACAGGAGAATAATTAATGGATATAGGAACAGTATTAAATTTAGTAGGTACAGCTAGAAGTTTTTTAGGCGGAGGCTCTGATGATGGAAAACAAAGAGAACAAAAGTCTTTGTTAGATATTTATTCTGATGTAAAAACTAGAAGGTATGATATAGATTTAACTCAAGAAGAAATGGCTGCTCCGGGTCAAATACAAGGAATACAACAAATAGATTATGCAAGTACAAGACAGTTCTGGGATAATCTTTTAAGAGAGTACACAAGGACATAATATGGCAATAAGAGAAACAAATCCATTTGACGCACCTGTACCGGGTCAGTCATTAACAGATACACCTAGAAATTATCCGTGGGAACACGCACCACAGTATGCTACAGTAGAAGACGCATCTATGCAAGTATGGGAAGGTCTACACAAAGAAGAAACTATGGAAAAAGTTATTGTGTTATTAGACGCAGGATTAACCGTAGAAGAGATAACTAAAGTAATTGTGTTTGCAGGTTTTGTAGAAGGTAAATTTACACCTGATGTAGGATTACTACTAACACCCATTGTTGCAAAAATGATAATGGCTATTGGTAAAAACGCAGGTATAGAAAAAATAAATATTAATGTACCAAAACAAGATGATACAAAAGAATTAATCAAAACAGTAATAAAAGCTACCCCTAAAGAAGTAGATGAAAAGAAAGAAGTAAAAGAAGATACACCTGATACAGGTTTAATGGGTAAACCTAAGAAGGAGGAAAAGTAATGGGATTATTAAGTTCAAGAACTTTTAGACAAATTGCATTAGGTGCTGCAGGAAGATACGAAGAAAAAAGACAAACTATGAGAGATAGGATTGATGAGTATCGAGAAAGAGCATTAACACAAAAAGAAAAGATACAAGAAAAGTATAATGAATTTTATGATGAAGAAAAGCAAAATGTAAATAATTTTAAATTTGTGGCTACAAAAGTTGGACAATCTTATCTTCCACAACTTAATAGTTTTGCAACTGCAGGTGGTGATTTAGTATCTCTTAATAATATGGATATTGATGACATCAGAAGAACTTTAGATAATTATAAACCTATAGAAGATAGTTATGTAGGTGGTAGCAAAGAAAGATTAAAGCTTAAATCAAATGAATTAAATCAAAACTTACAGGACCAAGTTGGATTATTTAAAGGCACATCTACTTTGTTTACAAGAGATTTAGAAGAACGAGGCATGAAAGATATTCAAGCTACAGTAGGAACTATTGATACAGGAAAACCCATTGACACTAGAGTTAGTGTAGGTGAAGGNATGAGAAGTGGTNCATTTGTAGGACAAAGTAAAATATCTGCAAACATAGATTACTTTTATAATACTTTACAAACACCTAAAGTANATNNNGCAGANNNACCNGTNTTAGACGCAGATGGNAATCAAGTGTATACTNTNGCAGCAGGTCAGCAAGATACTATTAATATGATAAATCAACAAGCACAAACACTTATAGAAAATGGTTTTGAAGGAAGTCTAGACCAAGCTAGAGGAAATGTTATTGAAAAGATGAACAANCAAGATTATAATTTATCTTTACTAACAACAGCTACTGAAAACTCCCCTATATCTGTANCAATGCAANATGNNTNTCAACAAAGCTAAACAAGCAAATAATACTAAAGATATGCAAGATGCTATTGATGAATTAAGAGATAGAAATTTAGTAGCGATAGCAGATAGATTACAACAAGANTTAGATNATTTTACTACTGAAACAACTGATGAGNCGGAAGTTCAAACAGAAACTACTACAACTACAACACAACCTACAGANNATNTNCCCGGAACNAAANTAGAANGAGCANGGTNANAGTGCAAAAATAGTTACAGAAGATTATATATCACCTGAACAAAAAGATGCTAACAGTAAAGTAGAAGTAACAGAAGAATTTATTAAACAAGTTATGGAAAAAAATAATGTTAATAGAAATAAAGCCATAGATATTTTANANATGTATGGTTATACACAATTTCCACAAGNANCAAAGACCGAAACAAAAGCCCCACCATTTTTAAAAGGTAAAAAGTAAACATGGCTGAAAATAGAGCTAGGTCTCTGATAGAAAAGTATTCTATCGAGACATCGCCAATACAAGAACAAAAATCACCCGTAAGGTTAGGTGAAATAATTACATCTAAACCTGCATCCAGAAGTCAAAGTTTAATTGACAAGTATAGTCAAACTACAATCACAGACTCAATCCCCCAAAACCCCACATTTAAAGATAATTTTGTTAATGACATGGAACCCTCTAGTCCTCCAGAGGTTAACAATAAATATGCATATGCTTTTAAGTTAGGTCTTGCTGATACCCTTAGAGGTGTAAAACAAATGGCAGGTAGAGATAAAGAAGAAATGAAAGCAGAGCAGCAGAAGCTTAATGAGTTAATGCGTGGTGAAGATGGTGGATTAGTTACTTTAGCATACTTTGGTGGTGCATTACTAGACCCTGCAGGTTGGTTAATACCTTTTGGTAAAGCTAGAAATTTATACACAATGGGTAAATATGGGATGGTATCAGGAGCCATAGCAGGTGCTACAGGATATGTAGATGATGAATCTATTATAGATACAAGAGGTAAACAACTTCTAGCAGGTGCTGTAGGTGGTGGTATAGTTGCTCCTGCAATCGGAGGTTTAAGAAATTTAGGTGTCATGGTTACTGGTAAAGGTGAAATAACTCCTGTAGGATTNAAAAGAGCAAACTTAACTCCGGCAGAAACTATAAAAAGAGGTGGAACCACAGTACAAGTAAAAGGTAAAATGATAGAAGAAGATTTAAGTGAAGGTAAAATATATGCAGAGGGTGAAAGAACTTTAGGTGTGAGGCCCGAAGGAGAAATAGGTAGAGAACCTAAATCTATATTTGATACATTAGTAGATATATTTAGAAGAGAAGACACAAGAGTACCTTTTCCAAAAACAAAAAAAGTTTTAGATGCTCCTAAACAAGGTGAGTTATCTGCTAAACCACATTTTTTTATTAACAAAATATTAAAAGGTTATGAAGAAAATTATGGTAAAAGGTTTTTAAAAGTAGCAACCACAGGAGAAGGGGGCACAGCTATTGCGGGTGGACTAATAGGTTTTAACATTGACCCCGAAGCACCTATATTTGATATCAATGCCCCTTTAAGTTCTAGATTTGGTAGGGCATTTGCGGGTGCAGCAATGGGTTATTTAGGTGTTGGTAGATTAAAAAAAATACCTGTAAAAAGAGTTTATGGTAAAGATACTGATGAACCTGTAGAGGTAACAGAGTCTCTTGCAGAAGTATTAGGAAGACAAATTATAGATAAGTATGGTTTAACAAAAGAGTATAAACAGCTACTACAAAAATATGATGGTACTAAAAATGACATAGCATCTGCTTTTGTTCGTATTGCAAAACAAATGCAGAAGCTTACTAAAGATGAAAGAAAAATTTTATACAATATGCTAGAGGGCGATGTTAAAAATAATGTAGCCCCAAAAGAATTAAAAGAATTAAGTAAGATGGCCAGAGACCTAATAACAGATACAGGACAAATGTACGTAGATTTAGGACTGTTAGCACCTAAGACTTTTCAAGAAAATAAAAACAGATATTTAGGAAGATTATATAGAGGCAAAGAAGAAGATATACCTATTGAATTAAAAAAGATTGGTGATGATTTAAAACCTAGAGGTACATTACATGAAGTGACAGTAGCAGATTGGTTTAGAACTTACAAAAATCAAAAACCAACTGTTAATGATATAGTAGAACCGGGCCATAAAGGTTGGGAATTACTAGGTGACTTTGAAGAGATAGGCGGACAGTTATATCAAGTTACTAAAAGACAAAAGCCTACAGTGACAGATGAAAGGTTAGGTAAAAAAGGAAAAATAGTTGGAAAAAAATTATTAAAAAGAGATGCAATGGTTCCTATCCGTTGGCAACTAACAAAAGAACAAAGACTAGCTAAAGGTGAAATAGAAGACGCAGCAATTTCTATGGAATATACAGGTATTTTAATGGCTCAAACTGTGGCAAAGTATCAGTTTTATGCAGATGTTGCAGCACAATTTGCAGAAGAAGCAGGTGGTAGAACAGCAAAACAAATGTTAGCTTTACCTCAAAGATATAGAAAGATACCTGAAAATAAAATAGCAGGTACTGTATCTAAGAGATATGGAGCATTGGCGGGTAAATATGTTCCTGAAGATGTTTATAAAGATATCATGGGTGCAAAAAGATATCAAGAAAAATCTTCTAATGCAGTCTATGCAAAATATAAAAAGTTAAATAGTCTATGGAAAGTTTCTAAAACTGCATGGAATCCAACAGTGCATNTTAATAATGTGTTTGGTAATATCGTATTAACTGATTTAGCAGANGTNCCATTAAGGACTTTACCTGAAGCATTTAAAGCATTAAGAACTCATGGCAAAGANGGGCATCGTTCTGAAATAGTTATGTTAGCTATTAAGTATGGAGTGTTTGATGCGGACTTTGTTAATAAAGAAATTAGAAATTTTAAAGAAGGTGAATTAGCAGGTATCTATAAATCAAAAGCTAATGCTGATGAGTGGGACAATGCTGTAGGTATGGCCGATAAAATCTATAGTAAAATTAGAAACAATTCTATTACAAGTAAATTAGAAGATTGGTATAGAATAGAAGACCATGTATTCAGATTAAATGCTTTTATGCANAGAATAAAAAAAGGAGATANTGCANAAGATGCTGCAGAATTNGCAAGAAGACANTTTATAGATTATGATATTGATGCACCTTTAATTAATCATCTAAGAAATACAGCNACACCTTTCTTNTCTTTTACTTACNGATTAATCCCTCTGTTAGCTGAATCAGCAATACTTAGACCTACAAAATATGCAAANTATATAGCAGCAGGATATAGTTTAAATAAGTTAGAAGAAATATATGGTGGTGAAGAGGCTAAAGTAGAAAGAGCATTATTACCAGATTANGAAGCCGGTAATATTTTAGAATTACCTTTNATGCCTAAAAAAGTAATTAGAATATCTGGTAAAGCAAAAGACGGAACATCTAAATATTTAAACATTAGTAGATTTTATCCGGGTGGTGATATACTAAGCTTTGAAGGNAATAATGTTGTTCCTTTATTNCCAGAACCTTTACAACCTTCATTTGGTATTGGTGGTGACTTTTTATTTTCCATGGTTGGTTATGACATATTTAGAAAACAAAAAGAATTTGGTAGAGGTGGCGGAACTGCTCTTGAAGAAACAACAAAAATTTTAGGTAGCTTTGGTAAAAAGTTAATACCTAACTTCCCTTTCTTACCGGGTTCTTATTCTACAAAGAGATTAGAAAGGGCAAGGGTAGGGGACATATCTAAATTTAGAGAACCACAAACAGAGTTAGAAGCTTTATTAACTTCTTTTGGATTTAAAGTAAGTAATAAAAGTATTAGAACTTTAGGTGCGAGTCAAAAATTAGAATATGAAAGACAGGTGAGAGTACAAAAAAGTAAACTCAATCAATTAAAAAATCAAGTAGCTATGAACCAAATAAGCATGGCTGATTATGATAGACAAGTAGGAAAAATATTAGCTAAAATAGATAAACTAACAAAAAAGTTTGTTGGTAGATTTGATGGCATAGACCCTTATGCTATGACCTTTAATTTTGATATGACAAAGTTTATGGGTAGAGGTGATAAGGCAACAAAACCTGATAAGGATTACGATTAAGGAGGATAAACAATGGGTGGATTACCAGTAGAAATGATTACAATGCTAGGCTCTAGCTTACTAGGTGGATTTATGTCCATATGGGGCCAGAGTATTAAAGCAAAACAAGAAGAACAAAAGATGTTATTAGCAAGAGCAGAAACTCAAATGTCTTTTGTAGAAAAAGCAAGAACATATGACAACAAAGGTTTCCAGTGGACCAGAAGAATTATTGCACTGACTGCAGTTTTTTTTATTATAGCATGGCCCAAGCTAGTGCCGGTTCTATTCGATACTCCAGTGATATTGACATGGACAGAATTTACTCAAGGATTTTTATTCTTGATAGAGAAGAAAGAAGTATTAATGGACAAAGAGTTCTTAGGTTTAGTGATAACACCACTAGATACACATCTAATGTCTGCTATTGTGGGACTATACTTTGGTGGAAGCTTGGTAAAGAAGTAATGTCATTTAAAGAAGAAAAATTAAAAACAAAAGAAACAGATATAGTATTAAAGAGTATAGATAATTTAAAAGACTCTTCTGCAAAAACAGATTTTTCTATGAATCAGAGTAAAAAGAAAGTTATCAATGAAGTATTCGATAAGATAGCAGAAATAGAAAGTGACTTTGATAGAAATGCAAGTAACCCTAAATCTACTGCAAAAGGATATTTTCAATTTATAGATGCAGGTTTAGAAACCGCAGCAAATAGATATGAAAACTTGACAGGGTCTAAACCACAATGGCTACAAAATGCTTTAGACAATAAAGACCCAAGACTTTTAGATTACGACCAATCAAAAGCTTTAGCAATAGCAAACATTGCAATGGCTAGTGGTCCTACTATAGCTGATATGAACAGGATAGCTGAATCGGGTGTGGTTATGGGAAGTATGGATGTTTATAATTTGTACAAAGATTATCACCATACAGAAACAAAAGATAATCCTATTTCTAGCGAAGCAGTAAGTAATGCTTTTAGAAAATTAGGTATTCCTATGGAAAATAACTAATACAATCCGTTAACAAACCTAGTTAACTTCTTATTAAGTTCATCCATTTCATGTCTTGAATAATTAATTAATGAACAGAGGTTATTAGTATACTGATACTCGGGAAACTCCCTGTCCATTATAAATTTAAATTGCTGTGGTTGTATAAAGTTGTAGTCTAATTGTATGTCACTATCTCGATTGAGATTGACGGAGTAGTTGAGTAAATTAGCAACATAATCAAACTTTCTTTGTTTCTTGTTTTTGTCCGGATTCATTTGATGTTTCCTTTAGCTGTGCTAATCCTGTTATTAAATTATGTACTTCACCATAAGGTCTAGTAAACATATATTTAATTACATTCTGTAGCAACTCACTACTTATTACGTAATTTTTCATTTTCTTTTTTCTCCTTTTCTTTTATAATTTTATCTACCTCTACATTGATAAGAGAGTAGATGTCATCAAAAAATATTTTGAGATTACTATAAGTTATTTCAAACACACTCTTTTCTTTAACGTTCTTCATTTCAAATGCATCAAGAGATATTAATAACTTCCCTGTAAAAGGGTCTTTAATTATTCTCATATTTTTTAATCAACCTTTGTAAATACCATTGTGCTTTTTTTAAATCTTCTAAACCATTTTTCATTTTATATCTAGTAACATATTTAATAACATTTCCTTGCATGTAATCCATGCTATGCGATTCTATATAATCAGCAGTTTCTATTCCTTCTCTATAATAACTAGGATTTATCTTGTCCATAACTCGTAAAATCTATTAGTTTATTTATAGGGATTAGATGTCCCCATGAAGTATTGTTGTCCCCACCGGGGATTTTTTTAAATGTATTATTCTTAATAATATTCTTTAAATCTTTTGTCTTTAATGTTATGTTAAAACAAAACTTATCTTTACTGTAGAAATTAATGGTCCACCATTCAGCCTGTGTCTTGGCAATCCCACTTTCTTTTCCCCTACTTTGATATTCACAATAGTGATTCCCTGTCTTAATCCACTTATCTCTTTCAGACTTTACCTCAGTCTTTTCCCCTTGTTGTATTTCTGCAACAACGGTTTCCCCCTGTTTACCCCACTGTAAATCATATTTAAAGTTTGCATTATGCTTCATTATATAAAATCCTTATCTTCATCATGTTCATAACTATATCCTTTTACTTTTATTCCTAATTTTCTTAAATATTTAGTTGCTTTTACTTCTTCGTATATTTCTTCTATACTTTTAGTTTTTGCTTTTTCTTTTACTAAACTACTTAACTCTTCTTCAAATTCAGTTAGTTCTTCGGGAGTGTTTAAATCTTTTAACGTAGACCATATATTTTTATCTATAGCATCTCTGTTAAAATAATTATCAATTAACATTTTTTTCCAATGTTTAATATCATCATCTGTAAAATGTATGTCATAAAACATTTTCTTGTGGATTATTTATTTCTACATACCAAGCAAACTTAGGATTAGATGCTTTTGATTGTTGTTGTGGTAGATATTGTATATCCTCNCCCCAACACTTTTGTTTATACGGACAGTACGAACATACAGTTCCTAATATTTTATTACCTGTAGGTTTCTTGTAAAACATTTCTTCTTCAACGTCAAAGCATTTCTCAAAAGGTTTGTCTTCCATTAATGCTTTCGTATTATCTAAAGCTTTTTGAATAGCTTCTTTTCTATATTGAGAATCATCTTGTGGTGGTTCACTCAATAGTATTTCACCGGTAGCTTTATTAATAACTATCCAACCACCAAAAGGTTTCTTTGTTGCTTCTGAATATAGATACCCTTGAGTCAGATATCCAAACACATCATCTTGTGCAACCTTATCAAATCCCCCACCACTTTCACCAAACTTTTTATCGAAGGCAAAAGGTGAAGCTGATTTAATATCATAAACTTTATCATCAATAATAATATCGTATGTGCCTTTCATGTCAAACCATTTTGTTTTGTACTTGACATTTTTTTGCACACCTTGTATATTAGCTTTGGTAGTTCTTAATAACATTACCACAATAGCTTCTAAGATATCACCAAATAAAAACTTTAATTTATTATTATAATTTTCGTATGACTGTATAGCATTACCACCGGAATATTTTTTTTCCATTTGTAATTGACATAGTGGTTTGCCAATACTAGACATTCTAATTCTAAACTCAGATTCCCTCTCTTGAGTAAATTGTTTTTCTACTGCTTGTTTGCAGTCTTTAAGAAACTCTTTTAATACTTCTTTAGGTATCGCCACAGGCTTACGTTGAGCCTGTGACAATAAAGATTTTACTTCTTCTAAGAAAGTCAAGAGGTTATTTCATCCATGATTTCATCATCTAACACATCTTGTTCTGTAGTATGGCCTTTCTTAGCTTTGTTATGTTCTTCTTTTACATAGCTATTCTCTGCCTCCACATATTCTAAGAAACCTTTTAGTGTTTCTTTATCTGAATCAGAAAACTTGACATCTTGATTACTATCTTTTATCTTAGCAACAAAGTATGTCACACTTCCTTTTGTATGCTTTTCTGTTCCATTAAAATCTAGAACAGTATTGTACATTATCTTATTACGTTTAGATAAGCTTTGAAGCATATTGCCTATGGGCATAAAGTTTACACCTCGTACTCTATACAATACAGGTTCGTTTGTCAAGATAATTTCTTCACCTTTTGAAGACTTACCTTTGACGGACACAACACCAAACACATTTCGATAGCAAGTAATCTTATCCTGTTCTATCTTAGCGACAGGGTCTAGATTTTCTCGTTCTGCTTTGGGTACACTTCCACATGATTCCGTTCCTTTGGTATCTATTTTTGAATCGGACCAACTTCTAAACATAACTGATTTAGAATTGTTATCCTCATTCTCTTCATCATATTTCTTGTACTGAAATGTATTTAAGAAAGGTCTAAAAGAAACTTTCTCTGCATACACTGTGCCTTTGTCTGTACCTTCTACTTTGTACAAACCTCGTTTGATAGCATTGCCATCACTATCNTCGGCTTCATAGTTAATAGACAATCTAGCTAAAGATGAACCACCCATGTCGGCATCCTGTCCGACCATAGCCATTATCTTATCATTAGATAAACTGTCTAGATTACTTAGTTCGTTTGACATAATAATGCCTCCTTTTATAAGTATATTGTATCACAAGTCTGTGGATAAGTCAAGCCAATTCGAACCACTTTTTATTTCAAAGTCTAAGGGTACATTTAAATCACAATCAAATCTTTCTTTCAGTGATTCTTTTATACCGGAAAACCCTTGGTTTAAACAGTCAAGGACTTGTGAGTATTCTTCCGGATGAACATCTAGTATCACGGAATCATGTACTGTATTAATCAGTAATGTTTTCATATTGTTTTNTTTCAATAGATTCCATACGTTTATACAGGCTATAGGAACTATATCTGCCGTGGCAAAACCTTGAACAGGATAGTTTTTAACTGCAGTAGATTGGGTACTACTACCGTCTTTTCTTCTATAGATATTAGGGAAGTAATATTCTCGACCACTCGGTAGTCTTACTATCTTAGATTTTATTGCAGTNTCTTCTAACTTCTTNTGCCACTCTGCAATATTCTCATACTTCTCTAAAAACTTTTGATAATATTCTTTCTCTTTTTTCTTACCCATCATCCCACCATAGAGAGGTTTAAATGTATGGGCCTTTGCGTCTTGCCTAGAACATCCAATAATATTAGCAGTGTATTGATGAACATCTACACCATTGGCAATGTCTTCCATGCCTTGTTTATCTTGGGCTAGGAACACGGCAGTTCTAAATTCTAACTGTGCAAAGTCTACTTCTATAATCTTACCATTGTAGAATCTAGATGTAATAGCTTTCTTGATAGGAAACTTATCACCTCTTGGCATATTTTGGAAGTTAGGTTTAGAACTAGATAGTCTTCCTGTGGTAGTTATATGCTGATTAAAAGAGGGGTGAAGTATTCCGTCTTCTCTTGTATTGTCTTTGATACCGGTAACAAAAGTATTGAGATAAGTTTCTAAGGCACTATACCTCATGATACTATCTACAAATTCTTTTAGTGTGCCTTCTGCAAACACAGATATCTTTTTTAATGTATCTTTATCTGTCTTAAATCCACCTTGAGCAGCATCGTGGATTGTTCTTGGGGACCAACCAAACCCTGCCTTGGCTTCTGTTTCTAAGAATATCATACCNTCACCTTTACAATCAGAACACTTTGACATGTTCTTAAAAGGTGTTCCGTCTACNTTTGTATGTCTAACTAATCCTACACCATTACAAGTTTTACATTGTGTGGCCATTGTTTTNTAAANAGTATCAGTATACTTATCTACATTGTGTTGGAACTCTCTATCAGTCATACGGGGTCTACGTTTAGGTCTTTTCGTTCTTTTGTCTATACCAATATTAAATAATTCTGCCCATTGTTTTTTATCCTGTACCTTTCTAGAATAAATAACCTTAGATAAATCCTCTGTTGATGATAGATTTATTTTAGTATCACCCATCATTTGACTAACGATTCTATCTATTTTATTTTTTAGTTTGTAGTATTCTTCGTTTAGTTCTTTCTCTACCACATCTAATTTTTCTAGGTCCACATGATTACCATTCATTTCCATATCAATTAATACTTGTAGAAAATCATTCATCAAGTTTCTTGTGGGAATAAGATTAGCATTAGCATGATTATTAAATGCTTCTACTTGTGCATTGTATAATTCTCTTGTTATCTTAACATCTTGTTTACCATACTCTTCTAATTTTGGTATAGGTATTTCATCTATATTATATCCTTCATTCATATAAGTAGATAGTATATCTGATTTTAAACTGATACCTCTACGTTTACAAGATTCTTTTAGTGATACTGATTTCTTTTCACCTCTGTTTATAATATATTCCCCTAGCATTGTATCGTATAGTTTACCTTGATAGGTAAATCCACATTGATATAACCATGACATATCGAATTTTAAATTGTGACCAATAACTAATTCTGATTTATCTAATATGTCTTGCACTAATTTTTTATTATCAATCGCTATAGACTTTTCAAATAAATCTGAATGATGAAAGAAATAGTATTCGTCATTAATACCTACACTCACTAATCTATTATCGGGATTAAAAGGTGAAGGGTCCCCTTCTTTTGTAAAGGTGGTTTCTATATCTAATACTGTTATCATCTATATCCTTTCTGCATAACGTGATATTGTGGGTCTAAGTATTACCTCAAACTCAGCATGGTCCCCTGTTAGTTTATTCTTTGATAGTGTTACAAATCGAACACAATCATCTAAATAATTTTCTGCCTCATCTTCTTTACCAATACCTAAAATAATATCTGCTTCTGCTGATTTACCTGTCTTAGAATTTTCCATAACACTAAATGTAACTCTTGACCTACCCTGTGCTTCTGCTGAAGCTTGGGACATTCCAATCACTAAGATGTTATGTCGCTTGGCTAATTCTCTAGCCTGTCTATATACTTCTCGTAGCTTCTCATGGGTAGCATTGTATTTACCACTAACATTTATCTTATCTAATTGGTCGATGATTAAAATATCTACATCATTAACAGAACAATACTCATCTAAATCATCTATTGTTTTATCTACACAGTCAAAGTTTTCTATGTAAGGACTGATAGAGGACCACTTTTGTTTTGCTAATTCTCTACTACCATTAAGAATATTACCTCGTTGTAATCCTGTGGAAGCATTAAGTAATCTCATCTGAGTTCTGATTGCCGGTTCCTCATTAGCGAATATAGAAACCTTTTTTTGTTGCCATGCAAAACCATGAGGGGAAGCAACAAGGCTAATCCAAAAAGCAGTCTTGCCTGTTTCCGGTCTTGCAAATATAATCATAAAGTTTCCACGACCAATACCATTGGTTGCTCTTTGTAGTGAGGGTAAATTAAATTTAAACTCCCCTTGTTCTTGTAAAGCTTCTACAATCTTATCCACATCTTTAGTTACGGCTTCACTTTCTTCCTGTGTCTTATCTTCATCCACATCAGCCATGAACTTTTCTACTTGTTTAAATGTACTACTACTTGGATTGTTCGATATATCTAAACATATTCTAGCTAGTTCATCTGCTTTTTTAATACGATACATAGACCTCAATGCAGTTTCTACTACATCATCACTCGGTGCTTCTTGTCTTTCTATGCTATCAATTAATTCATGAATACTTTTTTGAGAAGCATAACTCGTATTAGGAAAGTATGTATTAAAGTAAGCTAACTTTAAATCACTAAANTTTATCTGATTNACATTAGGATTATCTCTATAAATAAATCCTATTGTTTTATATATCTCTCTTGCACCGTTTTGAAATATGGATATATCTATTTCTGATTTTAACTTATCATACTTTTCTCTATTAAGTAAAGTTCTTAATATGTATAGTCTTAGGTTTCCATTTTCCATTCATCCCAACTTTCTAATA
>FUFK010068904.1_pt1 | contig 14603 bp, 14 predicted proteins | sample 1021851 | NCBI WGS metagenome assembly FUFK01 (sample SAMEA51879418, study PRJEB19060) | metagenome | reverse complement strand
ATTACTGTTTGAAGGCCTCACTGTAAAATTATCAGTAAATTCCAAACAGTAAGAAAGATTGTCGTTATAAATGTATCTAGTGGATGCGGTTATCGCTTCCCATGTAAAATTATCAGAATCCAAAGCAGTTCCTGTTCCATCATTTCCTACAGAACTTGTACTTAATGCAGAAAAATTATTTGTCTCAGTTGTTGAGATAGTACCATCTAAATTGGCATCAAGAATCCCATAGTTGACATAGATCATATCNCCNATAAGACCGAACAAAGAGATCTCCATGTCATAACTAGTTTGTGACCCACTTCGCTTTTCATATCCTGAACATCGACTTGAATTGGTAAAGTTGTCAGATCCTACCAAGCANAGGGCTTTGGTAATATAATCACGGTTTCCCGCTGANTAATGGGATGCATTNTCCAAATTNTGGATACCCAAGGTNTTCGTCAGATTATCAGCAGCACCTTTTTTCANAAAATTTGAAAANCTCATCCCTGCCATTCCAAGGTANCCACTCCCTCGATGGTAATTGGANCAGTTACTGTTTTCTGCAACCTGCTGGTATTTCTCTTCATTCAACTGATTCAGACAACTTGAGGAAGAGTCTTTTTTATCNGAACATCCAAACATCGCCAAAGTCATTAAGACCAAAATGATATGGATGTTTTTGGTATTCATGAAAACCTTCATTGATCGCTTTCTAGAGGGTTTCATCGGTATTCAAAGAGGACAATTCGAACATCTGCCTGGTCAGCAGGTCAACATCCATTGAGGACAAGGTGAGGTTGACTTCCTCAGGAAATTGTTCCGATCCAGCGCTGATGGCCTTGACATAAAGACGTTTCCGTTGAATTTGCTCCGAGNCCTCAGCCCCTCGCTTCAAGGCTTCGAGAAGCGGCTCAGGATTCCAGTTTCTCTCGCGGATAGAAGGATAGATCACTTCGACAACCCGAACCATAGAAGCTAATTCCGCAATGGATTCCGAACCTTCCAGAGCAGTTCCTAGTTTGCCAAGCACATCCGCATTTTCCAGAACCATCCCTCTTTCGAAAGCCAGACGAAGTTGGTCCATGATGATTTCTTTCCTGATTTTTCCCTCAGGGGTATCTTCATAGTCGGCAGTGAGGATATCGTCGGGCCTTGGCCTGCCGACAAGCAGTCCTGATTTTTGTCTGCCAATCTGTTGNTGGAAGAAGCTGTCCAAGTGTGTTTCAACAAATTCTGGTGAGAGCATCCAGACCCTCAAAAATGCTGTCGATGCCGGCACAGGCTCTTTCGTGGCAGGCACTCCGTAGAGAGTCACTCTTTCCTGAGATGCCTTGAGCAACTGTCTGATGCTGGAAGGAATGTCTTCGTTTTCAGCCCAGCGGGCCATGATTTCCTGAAAGGACTCCTCCATCTCCGGCAGCATCGAAAAATTTTGGACTTCCCCNGCCCAGCGTACGATGATGCTTTTATGGAGCTCTGAAACTTTTGAATCTTCAAGCCAGTCTTCAAGAGCTTTCCAAACCATCTGTTTCAACTCATCAGATTCTTCCTGCCACTCCTGTCTTTCATCGATCGGCACCATCTTCGATTCGGGACCATAAGCTCCGGATTCNACTGCGTTGGGGTCGGCATTCGCGGGGAGAACCTGCTTGACCTCACGTCCCTGTTCCCATTCCTCCAGATTCTTCCGAACATCCTCGTCACAGATGTTGTAAGGACAGGTTTCCAGGGAAGGTTCTGCTCTAAGAATCCTGCCCAAAGCACTGATGGTGTGATAGCGAAGTTCAGGATTCTGATCTTCAAAGGAATCCATCAGGAATTCCAGGGCATCTTCACGATCACTGCTGCGGATCCCGAAATTCATCCACTGCCCATCGTGTTTTTCCTTAAATCCATTATGCCCGATGACCAGATCCGCAAGACTGTCCACGGTGGTCATTTGAAGATACAACGGCCAGTCTTCTTCATCCTCAAGCAGGGTCTCGAGCCGGCTCAGGGATCGGTCATTGACATCGCCATCATCACTGGCAAAAGCGAGAAAGACCAGGGCAGACACTGCCAANTCGCGCCTCACCGAGTCTCCAGGGCGTTCATCCATGTGTTTGGAGATGTAACGGGCTTCCTTGAGTGCGCTGAACTGCTGCTGATTGGATCCCTCGTAGCCCTCAATCTTCAGTTCCTCCATCGAGGTCTTCAACTCGATATAGTTCTCACTCTCCTCAAAAACAAGGTAGGTCAACCGCCCCTGGGTCGTACATCCTGNGATGAACAGGACTAACAACAGGGTGAAGATTGGAAGAATGAAGAAATTTCTCATCTTTCTAATTCTGTTCACTAGAAAACCAGCCCCAACTGGAAGCTCCAACGTTTGTCTTCCTGTTCACCGGCATAGCCTCCCACCTCCTGGGAGTATTTGGCAAAGTCCATTTTGACTCCAAAAACATTTAGTGTCATCCCTTGAGAATTATATGGACCATTTCTGCCAAGCCGAAATGCAAACACATGGTGACCATTAAAAATCCGGTTCCATCCTACTTCCAGACCCAGTTTTAAATTTCTTTCCGTGAAGGTGTTCCCCTCCGACGCAAGCTTNTGTCCGTCGAGCAGATCGTGGTAATCGGCAGCCAAGATGATGTCAAAACCCTGGAGTTCGGACTCGGTTGCAATACCTGTATTCACCGTCATCGGGATTTTGCCTACCTTTTCGAAATCCAAATCACCAATGTTCTGAACGCTGACCGCAATCTTAGGGGAGAGGTTGTGAATACCGTCCATGTGATAAATCATTCCAAAATCAGGAGCGAAGGCANNCTTAGTCCCACCAAGATTATTNGCTTCTTCAAGCGCCTTGTCGCTGTTCCCGTTGGATGCCTCAATGATTGCTTTATCGGTAATATGGATTTCACCATCAAACCCAGCTCTTTGAACTATTTTTCCACCAATGCCCACGTCAAGTTGATAATCTAGAAAACTGAAGGCCATGCCGGTAAGTGCACCGACTTGACNATAAAGTTTTCCCTTGAAATATGGGAAAACAGGATTGTGGACACCCAAATTGATCATTTGACTGGCAAACAATGACCANCCGAATCTGGAGTTGGAATAACTCAGAAAACCCTGATTCAACTCAGTGTAAATTTGTTTCCCGGCAATCGCGCCAACTCCGCCTTCTTCGGTATTCAAGTCGTCTGAACTGATACTGCCATGGAGTGGGCCTGTAGCTTTCACATTGGTGGTTACATTGAAATTAAAAATTTCAATNGGATTATATTGAACCGACCTTAGGGCTGCAGGGTTGTAATACAGCACCATTTCATCATTGGCGACTGCGGTAAAAGCATGGCCCATTCCGCGGGCTCGAATGCTTTCACGCAGAAAGGANGGNTCAGCAGCCTGGACCANGGTTGCACCGAGCGTGAAGAAAACAAGAAGAAGGAGGAACCGGGAGTATAACTTTTGAAGCATCATCAACGGGTCAGGATCTTGCGCGGGATTCGAATAGCTGCCTTGAAAATTCGATCATACGCTGGTGGGTTTGATCATGACTTTCGTCAGGATGCAAGTCTTGAAAAATCGTGAATCCCAGCATGTTCCAGGCAACGAGTCCTTCTTCCAAATCGAGTTCGTTTTGATCAAGGATTTCCAGGAAGTCCCGGACGGTCTGTTCAACCCGGAGNTTCCTGGTAATATCCGTTAACGGTGCGGAATCATTACTCATCTTATTCAGAAATTCAAGATGAATTCAGCCTTCGTCATACGTCATGCNGCCACNGAAGGCAGGCCNGCGAGNGCCATCGCCAGTTCCTGTTCGTCGTAGTTCCGGTCCTCCAGATTACCCGCGAAGTAATCGGTGTAGGCCTGCATGTCGAAATGACCATGCCCGCAGAGATTGAAGAGGATGGTTTCGCTTTTACCCTCACGTTTACAGCGTAAAGCTTCTTCGATCGCTCCCTTGACCGCATGGTTCGCTTCGGGGGCAGGAAGGATCCCTTCGGTGCGTCCAAACATCACCCCGGACTCAAAGCAGGCATTCTGGTGATACGCGGTGGCTTCCAGAACATCCAATTCCCGCAGGTGGCTGATCATCGGTGCCATGCCGTGATAACGCAGTCCTCCGGCGTGGAATCCNGGAGGAACAAAAGTTGAACCNAGGGTATGCATTTTGGTCAATGGAGTAAGATGCGCCGTGTCTCCAAAATCGTAGGCATATTTTCCTCTGGTCAAAGAAGGACAGGCTGCAGGTTCAACCGCGACCACCCGGATTTTGCTTCCACCCCGGAACATTTCCCCGATGAAGGGAAAGACGATCCCGGCGAAGTTGGATCCGCCTCCGGTNCAGCCGACCACCACGTCAGGGTAGTCTCCGGCCATTTCCATCTGCTTGATGGCTTCCAANCCGATGATCGACTGGTGGGTAAGCACGTGATTCANNACGCTTCCCAGCGCGTATTTCACGTCGTCGTTCTGTGCCGCGACCTCAACCGCTTCTGAAATCGCGATTCCGAGGCTGCCGGTCGAGTCCGGGTTTTCCGCCAGGATTGCTTTNCCGGATTCNGTTGTGTTGGACGGCGAAGCAATACAGCTTGCCCCGAAGGACTCCATCATTGCCTTGCGGTAGGGTTTCTGGTCGAAACTCACACGGACCATGAANACGTCNATCTCTATCCCGAATATCGTTCCTGCAAAGGCCANTGAAGAACCCCACTGTCCCGCGCCGGTTTCGGTGGAGATGCGTTTGACTCCCGCCTCNTTGTTGTAAAAAGCCTGAGCCACNGCGGTGTTCGGTTTGTGGCTTCCGGTCGGNCTCACTCCCTCGTACTTGTAATAGATCTTGGCCGGGGTATCCAATGCCTTTTCCAGCCTGCGGGCACGGTACAACGGACTCGGCCTCCACTGACGGTAGATTTCCCGAACCGGTTCAGGGATTTCGATTTCNCGNTCAGTGCTGACTTCCTGGAGGATCAGATCCATCGGAAACAGCGGGGCNAGATCATCGGGCCCGATCGGCTGNCCGGTTCCGGGATGGAGAACAGGAGGAGGAGGTTGGGGCAAATCGGCGGCGATGTTGTACCAGCTTTTCGGCATTTCCGATTCAGGAAGAAAATATTTGATGCTGTCAGTCATGGCTGTCTCCTTTTTGATCTATAAATATTTATTGTAAATTCACCAGAACCCGGCCTTGCTGNGCGCCGCTGAGGATTCGTTCGATTTCGGGATCAAGCTGGTCTAGTGTGCACTCTTTGGCAAGATTTTCCAGATTTTTGGGTTTCCACTCTCCTGCGAGCAGGTTCCANACTTTTCTTCGCAGGGCCATGGGGGTGTTCTGGGAATCGATCCCGAGAACGTTCACTCCCCTGAGGATAAAGGGAAACACGGTGATGGGCAAATCAGGAGAAGCAACATTTCCGGTGACAGCCACCGCGCCTCCGGCCTGGCAGGCTTTGATCATGGTCGAGAGGGCATTTCCNCCGACGGTATCGATTCCTCCGGCCCATAACTGTTTCAGCATCGGTTTGCCCGATTCATCATTGACCTCCTCACGACCGATGATTTCCGTGGCACCGAGTTCCCTGAGAAAGTCGGCGGCTTCTGTTTTTCCACTGGAAGCCTTTACCTGAAACCCTAACCCTGCCAACAAGGCTACTGAAACACTACCGACTCCTCCACTGGCGCCGGTGACAACNATCGGTCCCTGCTCAGGAGTCAAACCCTGGTGCAGGAGTGCATTTACGGAAAGTCCTGCGGTGTATCCTGCGGTTCCGTAAACCATGCTCTCCCTCAANGTCATCCCTTCGGGCAAAGGCACCACCCAACNCGAAGGAACCCGGATGAACTGNCCGAATCCCCCGGAAGTGTTCATTCCGAGATCGTAACTGGTGACGATCACCGAATCTCCGGATTTGAATTCGTCGGAACTGCTCGACTCGACAATTCCTGCNGCATCGATTCCCGGAGTNTGGGGATACTCNCGGGTGACACCTTTGGCACCGATGCAGGAAAGCCCGTCCTTGTAGTTCAGTGACGAATAATGAACCCGGACCAGCACCTCACCTTCCGGCAGGTCGTCGATGCTGCGTGTTTCGATTTTCCGGGAATATTGCTTTTCTTCCGCCTGACGGACGACCAGGGCTTGAAAACTTGTACTCATGAGTGCTGAATGGATAAGGGTTGTGAATTCATCGGCCCCTGAAACTCGGTTTCTTCCAGGAACCGGACTCGGTTTTCAATCGCTTGAAGATCCTCTTCGCTGCAGGAAAGCATGTCCAGATCATCGTTTCCCATGATGAAAATCAACATCGGNCCCCAACATGATTTTCCATCAAATTCCCATTCCGTCTGTCTTTCCTGCCAGGCGCCTTCCCCATCGACAAAACCAAGATAGCTGTCGCCAAGATTGAGCAGATCGGTCGAATCACAACGGAGCAGGTCGCAGAGATTTTCAAGATCGATGGTTTCCTCGATCAAATCGATGTGCCGCTCATCCGGATCGATCAGGATCCAACTGCCGTACTGAACAAAACCTTCCATATCCTCAGGTCACATTAAAATTTTCAGCCCGCCGCATCCGGTTTGAACCGGAATATGACTTTCAGGAAGACTCGTGTTAGCTTGTTTCACCATGACCGATTCATCGCTCCAGCATGTTGTCATCTACACCGACGGTGCCTGCTCCCCGAACCCCGGGACGGGAGGCTGGGGTGCAGTTCTGATTTCCCAAAAACACCAGCAACGCAAGGAACTTTCCGGAGCAGAAGCTGATACNACCAACAACCGCATGGAATTGACTGCCGCGGTGGAGGCCCTTTCCGCCCTGAAGCAACCATGCCGGGTTGAACTGTATACCGATTCCAGCTATCTCCGCAACGCCTTCGAGCAAAAGTGGCTTCAAAACTGGCAGTTGAAAAACTGGCGGACCAGTGGCGGTAAAGCGGTGCTCAACCGCGACCTCTGGGAAAAACTGCTCCGACTGGATCAACTGCACCAGGTCAGCTGGCATTGGGTCAAAGCCCATGCGGGAGACCCTGAAAATGAACGTGCCGACGCCCTCGCAGTTGCCGCCCGAAAAGAACTGGCGGCCGAATCCTGAAATTTCCTACAAATTTTTACGGATCGTCTGCAGCATCTCCTCAATTTGTGACGGATTCAACTGTCCGTCGACACTGAAAACCACTTTCCCCTCACGGTCAAAAATCAGCACATCGTTGCTGTCATCAGCAAGACCCCATTGCTCGACCAGGATCTTCTCCATATCTTTGACGTAGGTTGTGGTCGGATAATCCTTTTGCTTGCTTTCCAATTTCATTTGGATCGCAAAATTGGGCATCCAGGTGGCAGCCATGTTGATCACCGCGACGGAACCATATTTCTGCTTGTCAAAATCCTCGGCTTTGATCGCTTCGCTGGCATCATTGTTGAGGTCCGCCTCATCGGGATCAGCATAGAAAAGGGCAAANACCTTCCCCTGGAGTTCGCTGCTGCTCCAGCTTTCACCATTGATCCTTCCCCCCTTGTCTCCGGAAAGTTCGATCAGCGGAGGCACCTCTCCCAGCGGAAGTTCAGCCTGAACCAGCCAGGGAGTAAACGACACAACCATAACNAGGATCCATAGACGCATATTGATCTCCTCAATGAAGTGAATCATTCAGCCCTGCGTAATGGAAAACATGAAGTGTTAAGCCCCGGGAGCAGGNATGTCCGGNATCCCAAGGCATGNCGGAAGTCTTATGGAACCGTCAGCACGCTGACCGTTTTCGATCAGNGCAATCAAAGTCCGGGAGACGGCAATCGCNGTTCCGTTGAGCATATGGACNAATCGGTTGTTGCCGGTCTGNTTGTCCTTGAANCGGATGTTCAGCCTCCTGGACTGATAATCGGTGCAGTTCGAAGTTGAAGTGATTTCCCCCCATTTCCCCCGGCCGGGCATCCATGCCTCGAGATCGTATTTGCGATAGGCAGGGGAACCCAGGTCCCCGGTGCAGATATCGACCACCCGGAAAGGAATTTCTAGATCCTGGTAGATGCGTTCCTCGATTTCACGCATCCGCTCATGCATTTCCTCCGATCGATCGGGGTGGGTGAAGGCGAACATTTCGATTTTGGAAAATTGATGGACCCGGTACAANCCCCTCGATTCACGTCCGGCAGCACCTGCTTCGGTTCGGTAACAATGAGACAGTCCTGCGTAAAGCAGGGGGAGTTGGTCCGCGTCGATGATCTGGTTCGCCAGCAGCCCGCCAAGAGTGATTTCCGCGGTGGCGATCAGGGAAAGGTCACTNTTNTCAACGGAGTAGATCTGTGTTTCCTCGCCCCTTGGGTTGAAGCCGATGCCGTCCAGAATCTGGTTTCGGGCGAGATCCGGGGTCATGAACGGAGTGAAGCCCTCCTCACGGAGCAGGTTCAATGCGTAATTCGCGAGAGCCAGTTCCAGGAAAACCGCCTGGTTTTTGAGGTAATAAAACTTCTGTCCCGCCACCTTGGCCCCGCCTTCAAAATCAACCAGGTCGAGGGATTCCATCAGATCCACATGATCCTTGGGTTCGAAATCAAACTCAGGGACCTTGCCCACCTCCCGCAAAGGGAGGTTGTCTTCATCGGTCAAGCCGATCGGTGAATCAGGATGGGTCAGATTCGGAATCATCCTGTGGAGATCGTCCCGTTTNTCCTTCAATTCCCGGAAGTTTTCCTCGAGCTTGCTTTCTTCGTCACGAAGTGATTTGGATGATTCGATCAAAGGCTGCCGTTCCTCCTGGGAAAGCGGCTGCTTCATTGTTTTACTGATCTCGTTACGCTGCTGNCGAATGGTATCGAGTTGGGTGTTCATCGCCCGAACTTCTTCATCAAGACGAAGCAGTTCGGGAATATCGAGATCCAGGTTCCGGTTTTTACAGTTTTCCGCAATGGTTTCGCTTTGGGAGCGAATCAGTTTCAGGTCAAGCATAAGAATGAAGTCAAAGGTTTGGAGCCAACTGGTAATACTGAAGATGCTGCTGCATTCCTCTTGCGGCAGCAAGCAGCCGGGGATCTTCAAAACGGCGTCCCATCAACTGGATGCCCACNGGCAATCCGGCCTTGGTCGGTTTCCCCGGAATCGAGATCGCAGGACANCGGGTTAAATTCGGCAAAACACTGCAAANGTCCGCAAGGTACATCGCCAGAGGATCCTCACTTTTTTCTCCCAGNGGAAACGCAGGAAANGGGGAAACCGGACCGAGGATGANATCGAATTCCTCNAACANCTTGCCGATCTGCTGNTCCATCCCCGCCCGGACCCGGGTCGCACGCCCATAAAACTGGTCGTAATACCCTGAGCTGAGGACGAAGGTNCCGAGCATGATCCGGCGCTGGACTTCCCTGCCGAAACCTTTGCTTCTGGAATCCGAATACAACGATTTCAGGTTGGCCTCTTTCTGACTGCGGACCCCGTAACGGATGCCGTCAAAGCGNCCCAGGTTGGAACTGGCTTCTGCAAAAGCAAGGATGTAATAGGTTGGAATCACNAAGCGGAGAAACTCCAGCGGGCGTTTTTCAATCACTGCGCCTTCTTTCAGCAGCATCGATTCGGCCTCGGAAATCGCCTCGATGACTTCTGCGTCAACCACTTCGGGATCCAGGTAGGTTTCCGGAAGACAGAAACGTTTCCCCTGCAGTTCCAGATCTTCTCCGTCACCTTCGAGGGTCCGGTCGGAAGAGGTGCTGTCCCGCGGGTCATGTCCCTGGATCACTTCCAGAGCGTAACTGCAGTCTTCCGAGCTTTTCGCCAGGCAGCCGATCTGGTCNAGGGAAGAGCCGTAGGCGACCAGCCCGTAACGTGAAACNCTTCCATAACTGGGCTTCACCCCGGTCACCCCGCACANCGATGCAGGCTGCCGNACGGAACCTCCGGTATCGGAACCCAGTGCCAGCAGGACCATGCCGGAAGCTACCGAAACAGCCGCGCCTCCGCTGCTTCCTCCCGGAACCCTGTCACGGTCCCAGGGATTGAGCGTCGGGCCATAGGCCGAATTCTCCGTGGAGGACCCCATCGCGAATTCATCCATGTTGGTCTTGCCAATGATGATAGCGTCCGCGGCCTTCAGCCTTTCCACCACATGGGCATCGTAAGGTGAGGCATAATCCTCCAGGATGGCCGAGGCACAGCTTCCATTCAACTCAGGATCCTGGATGCAGATGTTGTCCTTGATCGATACCGGAATGCCTGCCAGGGGCCCAAGTTTTTCTCCTGATGCAGCTCGCTGGTCAATCTCCCTGGCTTTTTTCAGGGCCGTTTCCCGGTCCAGCCGCGAACGGAAAACATTCAAATCCGAATCATGAGCCTCAATCCGGTCATAAGCCGATGCCATCACCTCTTCGGAGCGGATTTCACCCCCACGGATTTTTCCCGAGAGCTCTTGCAGAGAAGCGCTTTCAACCATCAATTGCTTATTCTGTATCGGAGAGAAAAGATCATATCAGAAAGAAACATCACCTCAGGGCGATAACCCGATGGAATCATCCGNNAGNTTCTTTTTCCAGATCCTGAACCAGATTGATGTATTCCTGCATCGCTTCTTCGGAGGTCTTGCCCTGAAGCTTATTCCAGGCATCGTACTTGGCTCGGCCTTCAAAATCGGCAAATCCCGGACGGGTCCCGCTCACATCCCCTTCGGTACCCTGTTTGTAAAGGCTGTAAAGCTGGAGCAGGACATCGTTGGGCGGTCTCTTGGGCAGTTTGGTCGCGCGGTCTGCCGCATCTCTGAAATCTTCTTCAATTGGCATGTTCATCCTCTTTGGTTGTAAAGGTGTGAAAAAGGAATAAGATGAATGATTTAGCATGATGCTGAAACGTCTAAGTTTCAACCTGATTTAAACCGGAAAGCAGGGAATAGGACGTGGAAATAATGAAGCCTCGCTTCCAATGCCTCCTTTGAAAATAGCATGTCGGCCCAGAAGCAAGAACTCCAAGAGCTAGATCGAATTTCAATTCTCTTCCAACTCGGCTTCCGTCCGTTTTTCCTCGGAGCAGGGATGATCGCGGTGCTCTTCATGATTCTCTGGACCGCCTCCTACAGCTTTGGCTGGGCCCACAGTTTCCCAAGAATGTCCTCCATTCACTGGCATGCCCATGAGATGCTTTACGGTTATGCGATGGCCGTGATTGCGGGATTCCTGCTGACGGCGGTCTGTAACTGGACAGGACAGCCTGCTCTTCAGGGAACCGGACTGATGCTCCCCTTTTTACTCTGGCTGGCGGCAAGGCTGGCATCGATGCTCGACCTCGCCGTTTCACCGTGGCTGATNCTGATNTGCGATCTCGGATTTTGGATCCTGCTGAGCGTNGCGGTGATGAAACCNATCCTTAAAGTTCGACAATGGCGTCAGTCCGGGATCCTCGCCAAACTGCTGCTTCTCGGTTTCTCAAACCTCGCCTTTTATGCGGGAATCATGGGTTGGTTTGACGACGGCATTCGTTGGGGGCTCTATGGAGGACTGTATCTCATCATCGGACTGGTATTGACCATGGGCCGCCGGGTGATTCCATTCTTTACCGAACGAGGAGTGGGTTATTCGGTGGAACTGAAAAACTCGAACTGGCTGGACCTCTGNGGCATCGTCATCTTCCTTTTCTTTTTTGCCTGGGAGTTATTNTTCCCCGGATCCGNTTATTCCGCCCATTTTGCTTTGGCCCTTTTTGCGATTCACGCCATTCGGATTTCAGGATGGCTCACCCCNGGAATCTGGAAAAAACCTCTGCTTTGGAGCCTGTTTGCCGCCTATTTTTTTATGATCTCGGGCTTTCTGCTCCATGCAGGAANCCGCTATTTCGGCTGGAATCCCTTCCTCGCCGTGCATGCCTTCGCAATGGGCGGGATTGGCTTGATCTCACTGAGCATGATGGCCCGGGTTTCCCTCGGTCATAGCGGACGCAGCATCCATGAACCTCCTTCAAACCTCACTTATGCCTTGGCGTTGCTGATCAGCGGAGTCATTTTCAGGGTCTTTTTCCCGCTGCTATGGCCTGAGGAATACCTGACCTGGATTGCCCTTGCCCAGGTGTTTTGGATTTTAGCCTTCGGAATCTTCCTGTTGCTCTATTATCCGATCCTGACCCGTCCGAGAATCGACGGACTCCCGGGNTGANCCTGAAATCTTNCCNCACGTGATTGCAGGGTTTTTCCCAGTTCANCGGGTCAGAACCCTGTAGATTCCAACCAGTACCACCAGCATCAGCACCGCACCCAGCCAGCGGTAAAAAGCCTCGGTCCGCAGCCTGAGCAGATGATCATGAAACTTCATTCCCAACAGGTGCCCAAGCAGGTTCACCGGCAACAACCACCATTGCCAATCCAGGTGAAGATCGACCCCGGAATAAAACAGGATCACCAGTTTCGGAGGGGAAAGGACAACCCAGAGCGCCAGCAAACTGTCACGAAGCCGATGACGTTCGATCCGGTGCCCTGCCACCGCAACGATCAGGGGAGAACCGATCAATGCNAGTCCGGAGAGGTACCCCCCCAGCATCAGCACCAGGGTGTTTGACCAACCGCCCACTTTGAGCTGGATGAAAGGACGGATGTAATTGACGGAATACATCAGCACCACCCCGAATACGAGCAACAGCAGCCAGGTCTCAGGAATCGTGATCAGACCAAATAAACCAAACAGCACCGGGATCGCCATCACCTTGATCATCTTTAATAATTGCATCCAATCGACATTCCTGAATCTGAGGAAAACCGTCGAAATCCCCACCACGAAGGCATGGACAACCGCCAAAGGCATGATGTCCAAAGGCGAGTCCACCACCATCAGTGCAAAAGGTAAGGTCAACACCAATCCTCCGAATCCTAAACCCGATCGGATGAACCCCGACCAGAGAAAACAGAGCATCAGCCCTGAGACAATGAATGGAGNAAGCTCCATTTAAATAAATTTAGAAGTAAATTTTACAGTATCATTTGAGTAGCNTGGCATTTTTATAAATTTCTTGACACGAAATCATTCTTGTATATGATAGAGGTTTTTTAACCTATCTGATCAAATTCAGATAAATTTTTGTCTCATTTAATATTCAAAATATAAATGAGATTTAACGTTTTTGTGGAGCACGCTATGCGTATTTTTAAATTATTCATGTTGCCTTTAATAGGCATTCTTGTTTTTTCATTTACTGGTGTCGCAGCTCAAAAAACCATAAAAATAGCTTTTATGGGATCGCAAACTGATGAGGATATGCACGGTTCTCTAGTTTTTAAGGATTACGTGGAAGCCACATCCAATGGTGAGATGAAAGTTGAAATATACCACTCAGCTCAGTTATGTTCAAAATTTGTTGAATGTATACAAGGAGTTCAGGCAAANACATTTCAGGTTACAATTTCAACTATTGGAGGATTCGGTTTAATTTATCCACCAGCTCAAGTTCTAGACCTTCCATATATTCTTAGGGATGATAGGGTTGCAGAATGTTTTTTTGATGGCCCATTTCTCTCAGACCTCAGAGAAGCCGTAATGGAAAAATTTCCAAAGATGCGTTTAATGATGGTTGGAAATACTGGTGGTTGGAGAAATTTTATGACAACCAAGTCTCAGATTAAGGAGCCTTCCGATGTTAAGGGTCAAAAAATACGAACTATTCCTGCGGACATACAAAAGGAAATGGTAAAGATGCTTGGTGGAAACCCGACTCCAATATCTTGGCCTGAAGTTTATACAGCACTTGCAACAGGTGTTGTGGAAGGAACCAAAAATGGAATAACTGACATTGTTAGCATGAAATTTCATGAACATTTAAGATATGCTACTTTNGATGGTCATGCATACATGGCAGCATTTTGGTGGTTAAACAATGATTTTTGGAATTCTCTCTCTCATGCTGAAAAAGTTATTGTCAATGATGGTTTTTATCACATGATGTGGGAAACAAGACAAAGCCCAAAATCTGGCGCTATTGCAGCATATGAAGAGTTTAAAAAAGCAGGTGGCACGATTTACAAACCAACACCTGAGCAAAAGCAAATGTTTGTAGATTCAACTAAAGGAATGTATAAGTGGTATGAAGACCAGTATGGACGAGAGTGGCTAGATAAAGTTTTGGCAGAAACAAAAGTTTGTGAAGCCAAAATAGACGCTGCTAGTTCAAAATTATAATTGATTAAAAGATCTGGGCCATATGGCCCAGATCTTTATTTATTATACAAATGTATTTTGATTTAAAAAATAGGATTTATGTTGTCACTGGTGCATCAGGTGGAATTGGATCTGCACTGGTAAATTTATTAAACAAAGAAGGTGCAGAACTATTTTTAATTGATACAGACCAAACCTCGCTTGATCAATTAAAAAAGGAACAAGCAACTCATCAGAATCAAAATTATTTTATAAATTCAAATTTAAAAGATTTTAAAGAAATTACAGATAATTTACAAAAACCCATTTCGGGCATAATACATCTAGCGGGACAGTTAGAATCCGACAATGTCACATCCAATAAGAAACCAATCTGGGAAAGAGCTATACAAAATAATTTAACTAATGCATATGATATTATTGAAAATTTGATACCATTTTTTGATAAAAATATTATTGGTAAAATTATATTAACGTCTTCTCTTGCTTACAGAAGAGGCGGTTTTTATTTT
>FUFK010048166.1_pt1 | contig 14603 bp, 15 predicted proteins | sample 1021851 | NCBI WGS metagenome assembly FUFK01 (sample SAMEA51879418, study PRJEB19060) | metagenome | reverse complement strand
CAGCAAAGTCGGGTACCCACCAAGAGTGTATGACATCGTTTCCAGTGATTAAGAACCTTACTCTTGTGTTAGTTGGTATCACTAGAGGCTCATCAACTTCTCGCAAGTAAAATTCTCCCTTTGGAACATCACCATCTATTTGTTCTTGGCTTGTGGATAGATTACTGAAAAAACCTACTTCATCTTCTAGGTATTCATAATGCCATTTCCATTGATGTCCTGTTATGAGGATGTTGATTTCCCCTTCTGCATCATCATAGGCTTCTACCATTACCTGTGTTGATGGGACTGCCATCCATACCAAAACTAATGTAGCTGCTACTGTCCAGCCAATTTCTAACCAAAAATTATCATCAAAGTCAGCAGCTACTGCTCCCTTTGATTTTCTATACTTCCATAAAGACCAAAACATTATGGAGAAAACAATTACACCAATGACTACACAGATCCAGAATATGATCATATGTAGCTCGAATATGCTCTCGCTAACATCTGTCACACCGACTGGCATGTTATAGTCAGACTTTTCCGTAAAAGCTAATGGTGAGAAAAGTATAGGTGCCACAAAAACCAATTTTGCGAAAACTTTTTTAATATAAGCCATTAATATAAATATTTATTTCAAGGTGGGAATCAAGCAGCGCGCGTATTTTAAACCAATCAGATACCTCAAACAATAGGTTAAAGGCAAAGAAGTTGTAACCATTTTTTATACAAAATTAGGAAAAAATACTTTGCTTGATTGAATCTGTTTTTGGTTTCATAGAGGTCCAAATTTCGAAGCTTAATGCAGCCTGTTCAATTAACATTCCTATTCCATCAGANCATTNCCTAACACCNGAAGAAATAGCCATCTCAANGAAAGNAGTANNATCTTTAGAGTAAGAAAGATCATANAAAAAAGCTTCTTCATAAAAAATATCATCAGGTAGTAAGATGTCTTGCTTCAAAGTACTCGCTGAAGTGGAATTTATTACTATGTCAGGCTTNAAGTTTAATTTTTCACTTATAGATCTAACTTGAATCCTTTGCTGTGATTGANAAAATTTATCTGCGAGTGCCAGAGCTTTATCTTCAGACCTGTTTANTATNGATATCCTTTTGGGATTTTTCTTAAGCAGACTAGGAAGTATTGCTCTTGCTGATCCACCTGAACCTAAAAGAATTACATCCTTATCCTTCAGTTCTACATTTTGTTTTTGAAAATCATTTATAAGACCTCTTCCATCAGTACTGTCTGCATAAATAGCCGACCCCTGTTTCCACAATGTATTTGCGGATCCACATAATCTTGATTCCTCACTTTGGTTATCTGCAAATTCACTTGCGAGCTGTTTTAAGGGCAAAGTTACATTTAGGCCGGTATATCCTTTTTGAAACAANCTTCTAACGGATTCTTCAAAATCAACAGGCTCAACATGCAATGCTTCATAGGAANTATCTATTCCAAGACTCTCTGCAAACATTTTNTGAATCTTAGGTGAAAGAGAGTGGGAGATTGGGCTNCCTATTACCGCAAGTTTGATGACTTCTTCCATTTTTATCTNATTATTTTATCAGTAAGGGCGTCTTGTATGGTTGATGGTCTCATGAGATTTCCTAGTTTTCCTGAAAGTATTTTTATTCCAGGAAAATTAGCTGATATCTCCTCTTCTGTTTTGTAGGTAGGCAAGCCTTCCTCGTTTGCTGATGTAGAGATGATTGCGCCACCAAATGCTTCAGATAANGANCAGACATCCCTATGATTACTTAATCTTAATGCAACCTTATCACTGGTACCCCTGATGAGCTGGGAGACTCCTGGCTTAGCTGGAACCAGCCAAGTGTGAGGGCCAGGCCATTTGGTCAATAACTTGTCTTTATATTCTTCAGCATGTGAGAATTCTAAAAAATAATCGAAACGCGACCCTATAAGGATGAGCCCTCTTTCCCAAGATCTTTTTTTTAAGTCTAACAGTTTCTGAAGTGCCAAATTATCTTTTGGATTACATCCTAGTCCCCATACACCCTCAGTAGGATAAGCAATTACTTCTCCAGCCTTCAAGCACTCAACTAATGAGCTTACGGAGCTCATTGATTACGTATCAGCTAGCTTTTTATTAGATTCCTTAATTGCCTCAACTCCATCAGCCCTCACTTTCAAAAGGGAGTCTCTGATATCAGAAGATTCTATACCTAACATTTGTGCAGCTAGGTATGCTGAGTTAATTGCTCCAGCTGAACCAATTGCAACAGTTGCAACGGGTATACCCTTTGGCATTTGGACAGTCGAGAGCAAAGCGTCCATCCCATTAAGTGGGCCACCATCGCCAGGAACACCAATCACAGGTAGTACGGTTTTAGATGCAACAGCACCAGCAAGATGAGCTGCCAAACCAGCCATTGCTATGAAAACCTTTGTTCCTCCAGATTCACATTCTTTAATATGCGTTTCAAGAAGAGAGGGCGTTCTGTGAGCAGACAAAACTTGTATAGAGTTTGTTATTGAAAGCGAACTTAAAGTTTCTGAACATTTGTTGGCCAAATCCAAATCAGATTCTGACCCTATAAGTATTGATACTGTAACTGACACAATTTTCTCCAAAACAAAAATTGTATACTAATATATCTGAAATTAAATCATGGCCTTATTAAAAATCTTAATTTTTCCTGACCCAAGACTTAGAACAAAAGCGAAATCAGTTCAGAATATAGATGGGTCGATCAAAGAATTATCAGATGACATGCTTGAAACAATGTATGAAGGTGAAGGTATTGGGCTTGCTGCCACTCAAATCAATGTCCANAAAAGAATTATTGTCGTTGATATAACCAAGGAAAAAAACGAACCNCAAGTCCTAATAAATCCTGAAATAAAAAAAATTNTAGATCCAGAAAAAAGANCCTATTCCGAGGGTTGTTTATCTGTTCCGGGGTTTTATGAAGAACTCCAAAGACCTTCTTCAGTTGAAGTTTCTTACCAAGATTTAGAAGGTAAGATNAATACACAAGTAATATCAGGCCTATTATCTGTTGTGATTCAACATGAAATAGATCACCTTGATGGCAAAATAATGGTTGATTCTCTTTCTAACTTAAAAAGAGAGATGATAAGAAAGAAACTTATGAAGAACGTCGCAGGTAAATGAAAATTATATTTGCTGGAACGCCTGAGTTTGCATCAAAACACTTGGAATTGTTANTAGAATCAGATAATACAATTCTTAAAGTGCTTACTCAGCCGGATAGAAAGTCAGGCAGAGGGAAAAAAATGAACTTTTCTGAAGTTAAAGAAGTTGCATTGAGAGAAGGTATTGAAGTTCTTCAACCTGAATCTGTGAAAACGGATGAGTTTGCAAACACACTCAGAGAATTAAGCCCGGATCTTTTGCTTGTTGTGGCCTATGGAATAATTGTTCCAAAACAAATCCTTGAAATACCTAAATATGGTTGCATCAATATACATGCCTCTCTCTTACCGAGATGGAGAGGTGCATCACCAATGGAACATGCAATTCTATCGGGTGATAAAAAATCTGGAATCACNTTNATGAAGATGACGGAAGGTTTAGATGAAGGGCCTATTTTTGAAACACATGAATGTAATTTAAATGCNGATGACCAATTGACAGATTTAGAAAATAAACTATTCAATTTAAGTAAAAAAAATCTAATCCCATTTCTAAAAACTGTGGGGGAGAAAAATAAACTCATTAATCAAAAGGATCGAGATGCAACTTTTGCCCCAAAAATTAGTAAAGATTTTTTACAAATTAGATGGAATCAAGAAACTGCAGACGAAGTTGTCAGAAAAATAAATGCACTTGGCGCTAAGTATGGGACGTATACTTTTTTGGGAAAAAAAAGGATTAAAGTTTTNAGGGCAAGTAAGTCCTCAGAAAATATCAGCGCACAGCCCGGCACAGTAAATGAAACCCAATATGGTCTTCAAGTTAATTGTAAAGGAGATACTAGTATTTTAATAAACGAACTACAAATGGAAGGTAAAGCTAAATTAACGGGCAGTGAGTTCTTGAGAGGATACAAGAGCNTAATATCAAAATATCCTTTCTCATGAATAAATATCTCTAATTAAAAAATAGGACTATAATCTGAAAAGGATTTAAATCTTAAATTAGTGAAAATAATTATTTTGGGGGCTGGAGCAGTAGGTAGTACGCTCGCAAACCTTTTGTCTCAAGAAAATGANCTTACGATCGTAGACAACGATCCAAATAAACTAAGCAAATTAGAAGAAGAAGCAGATATCAAAACGCTTCTTGGTGGTGCCTCTTATCCTAATGTNCTTGTCAATGCAGGAATAAACAACGCCGACATGGTGGTAGCNGTTACGGGCAGTGATGAGACAAACTTAGTNTCGTGCATGATTTCAAAAGTCCTAAATGACTCAGTCAAAACCATAGCAAGGGTCAGGGAAATTTCATACTTAAAAGGTAAGACAAAAGAGGCAATGGAGTCAGGTGAGATACCTGTTGATGTTCATATTAGTCCAGAGCAACTAATTACCGACCATATAGAAGGCTTAATAGAAGTTCCAGGATCACTGCAAGTGATGGAATTTGGCCAAGGTCAACTGAACTTAGTAGCTGTGCGTGCAGTTGAAGGCGGCCCTATGATAGGTCATGAAATCGGTGACCTAAAAAAACATATGCCTAAAGTGGATTCTAGGGTTGCAGCTATTTTCAGAGATGGTCAATCGATAATTCCTACGGGACAAACAACAATTAGTGCTGGCGATGAAGTGTTCTTCATCTCAAAAAAAGGAGAAGCATCTAAAGTTGTCAATGAAATGAGAAAAAAGGAGGAACCTTATAAGAGTGTAGTTATTGCAGGTGGCGGAAAAATTGGAAGTAGGCTCGCTAAAAGAATAGAAAGTAAGCACAGAGTAAAAATCATTGATTCAGATCACGAGAGAGCAAAAAGACTTTCAGAAAAGCTACAGCAGTCAATAGTTCTCGAGGGTAATGTTTGCGATAAACATCTACTACATGAAGAAAATATTGAAGGAACTGATGTCTTTGCGGCTGTAACCAATGATGACGAAGCAAATGTTATGTCTTGTCTACTAGCAAAAGATATGGGTGCTCACAAGGTTGTGGCACTTATAAATAATCCTGCTTACGTTGACTTAGTTCAAGATAAAGGCATTGACATAGCTATAGCGCCATCACAAATAACTATAGGAACTTTTTTAGCTGAGATAGAAGGAAAGGATGTAGTTAAAGTTCATTCTTTGAGAAGAGGGGCGGCTGAAGCCATTGAGGCAATAGCGAAAGAGTCTCCATCAGGAAAAGATAGTTGTATAGGTAAAGAACTTGGAGAAATTGAACTACCGGAAGGGGTTACTATCGGTGCACTAATAAGGGATAAAAAAGGTAAGATAGCGCATGATCACGTACATTTAAGGGAGAACGATCATGTTATCGTATTTTTAACGGATAAGACTGCAATTAAAGAAGTTAAAGAAACATTTTCACCAAAATAAAAATGAAGTTCCCTTTTACTACCAAAATACTGGGCGCTTTATTGATGATTTTTAGTTTAGCCCAGATTTTTCCTGGCTTTCTTGCTTATTTCCTAGATGAAAAAGAGTATATTCAAACCTTCTTAACCACGGGATTTATTACTTTATTAATAGGCTCATTTCTTTATTTCCTTGCATCAGATAAAAATGGGGATCTGAGAACAAAGGATGGTTTTATAATTACAATCTTTTTCTGGACTGTTTTAGGGTTTTTTGGTTCTTTACCACTTTATTTAGCGAATTTGGAAGGAGTACGCTACATTGATGCTCTTTTTGAATCTATTTCCGGGCTAACAACTACTGGAGCGACTGTATTTACCGGACTAGATGAAATGCCAAGATCCATTTTGTTCTACNGACANCTTTTACAGTGGCTNGGGGGTATGGGAATTATTGTTTTAGCTGTGGCCGTATTACCGCTATTAGGGGTGGGAGGGATGCAGTTATANAAAGCAGAAACTCCTGGACCATTAAAAGACTCAAAACTTACACCTAGAATAACTGAAACTGCAAAGGCACTGTGGTTTGTTTATCTAACCATGACTCTTTCTTGTTTCCTGCTATATAAATATTTTGGCATGAGCTGGTTTGATGCTATTTGTCATGCCTTTTCCACNGTGTCCATTGGAGGCTTTTCTACTTATGATGAAAATTTTGCCTTTTTTCAGAATGAATCTTTGAGATGGACAGCAATAGTTTTTATGGTAATTTCAGGTNTAAATTTTGCCTTACATTATTTGGCNTGGACTAAAAAAAGACTATTTCATTATTTTTATGATTCAGAGGTTAAGCTTTATTTAGTGCTGCTTTCAAGTACTGCATTGATTACTTATTTAACTTTATATTTTAGTAAAAACTTATATGAGGGAATGGTTGTANATAGCATATTTCAAGCTGTTTCAATCGGGACAACAACTGGATTCTTGACATCAAATTACTCAAATTGGCCTTTATTTGTTCCTATCATGCTGCTAATTGCAGCTTTCGTGGGTGCATGTGCCGGTTCAACTGGNGGAGGAATAAAAGTAATTAGGGCCTTGATTTTAATAAGACAAGGTTCCAGTGAAATAACTAAGCTTATTCACCCAAATGCTGTTGTAACAATTAAATTTGGTAAAAAATCACTAGATCCTAGAGTTTCAGAGTCAGTTTGGGGCTTCTTTGCCGTTTACGTAGCTACTTTTCTTGTANTTTTAATGATCTTGTTATCACAAAATATGGATTTCTTATCAGCTTTTTCAGCAGTAGGAGCTACATTAAACAATCTTGGGCCAGGTTTGGGTGAAGTAGCTAATAACTACAAATCACTGACTGATATTTCGAAAATTGCATTATGTTTGTCAATGCTTCTAGGAAGGCTTGAGATATTCACTCTCCTATTGCTTTTTACTCCTTCATTTTGGAGAAATTAAGCAGAAAATGGCATTTCTAATAAAAGCTTTTATAAAATTTCTTCAATTTATACCTTATTCTTTAATACATAAACTAGGAAGTTTAATGGCTCTTTTTTTAAATTTACTGCCAAACTCTCATAAAAAAAATACTCAACAGAATTTAAAATTGGTTTTCCCAGATAAATCATCAAAAGATATCAAAACCCTTACTAAAAAGTCTTTATTCCATAGCTCAATGAACATACTAGAATCAGGAATTGTTTGGGGGAGTAAAAATAGAAAATTTGAAAATTACCTTATAGAGATTTGTAACATAGAGGCAATAAAAAAGTCGATTGATTCTGAAAGAGGAATTCTGCTAATAACTCCTCATTTAGGAAATATTGAAATTATCATCAAATTTTTAGGTAAACAATTCAACTGTACCATTCCTTATTCAAAACCCAATCAATCTTATCTTGATAAAATAATTACTCTCTCAAGAGAAAGAGCTGGGGTAAAAATGGTTGATACTGACGTAGCTGGCTTAAAAGAGTTAATTAAAAGTCTTAAAGAAAAAAATATGGTCGCTATCGCATCTGATCAAGTGCCCAAGCAAGGGTTTGGAGTTGCCTCAACTTTTTTTGGCAAAGAAATTTACTCTATGACATTAGTACCGAAGTTAAAGAAAATATCTAATTGCGCTGTTCACTCTGTTTATTGTGAAAGAAGAAAAAAAGCTCAAGGTTTCAATATATATTTCAGTAATGAAATAGATCTCTCGCATGATGTGCAAGAGGGAGTGGATAGAATGAATAACGAGTTTGAAGAATGTATAATAAGCATTCCAGAACAGTATTCTTGGGAATATAAGAAGTTTAAAAGATCAATTCATAAAACCATATATAATAAGTAAATTATTGATAGTAAGCACTCACTAATATAATGAAAAGTCATAGTATGGAAGACCTCATCTCTTTGTGTAAAAGAAGGGGCTTTATTTTCCAATCCAATGAAATTTATGGAGGCCTACAAGGTCTGTACGACTATGGACCTTTAGGAGTAGAGCTTAAAAATAATTTAAAAAAAGCCTGGTGGAAATCTATGGTTTTTGAAAGAGATGATGTAGAAGGAATTGATTCTTCAATTTTAACAAACCCTTTAGTTCTAAAATATTCTGGTCATGAAGATACCTTCTCTGATCCCTTAGTGGATTGTCGTGACTGTAATTCAAGATGGAGATCAGATCATATTGAAGATAGAAAATGTCCCAACTGTGGATCAAGTAATTTAACAGAACCAAGACCATTCAACCTTATGTTCAAAACTAGTGTCGGGCCGGTTGAAGATGGAAGTTCATTTGCTTATCTACGACCAGAAACAGCACAAAGCATTTTTACCAATTTTAAAAATGTTATGGATTCGACCCCGCACTCTCTTCCATTTGGAATCGCACAAATTGGTAAAGCTTTCAGAAACGAAATTACTCCAAGGAATTTTATTTTTAGAGTTAGAGAATTTGAACAAATGGAACTTGAATATTTCGTTAAGCCTGGAGAAGACGAAAAGTGGCATAAAGAATGGACAGAATTTAGAGTTAATTGGTGGCAGGAACAAGGGATTGCAAGAGATAACCTTGAAATTTATTCTGTTCCAGAAGAGGAGCTTGCACATTATTCCAAAGGAACTGTCGATATTATGTATAAATATCCACATGGCACAGAGGAGTTGGAAGGAATAGCTAACAGAACTGATTTTGATCTAGGTTCGCATACAAAAGGACAAGATGATCTTGATATCAAGGCGAGAGTAACCAAAAACACTCAATCAAACTCAAAATTAGCCATTCAAGATCTTGATACTAAAGAATGGTTCTTACCTTATGTAATTGAGCCGTCAGCAGGTGTTGATAGGGGCTTTTTAGCTATTTTGAACGAAGCATACAACGAGGAAATACTGGATGANGGNAAAAAAAGGACCGTTTTATCAATGAAACCNCATCTNGCACCTATTAAGGTAGCTGTTATACCCCTTAAAAGAAATAATGAAGAGATGGTAATGAAAGCAGAGAACCTTAANAAATCTNTACAAAGCGCAATAGATGGAAGAGTTTTATTAGAAAATACAGGAAACATCGGCAAAAACTATAGAAAAAATGATGAAATTGGTACACCTGCATGCATTACCGTCGATTTTCAAACTTTAGACGATGACACTGTCACGGTAAGAGACAGAGATTCTATGGAACAAAAAAGAGTTAATTTAAGCGAAATTAATAGTTTTTTAAAGAAAATATATAATTTTTAAAGAAAATGAGTGATATTGTTGTCCTAGATAGAGATGGCGTTATCAATGTTGATCTTATGACCTATGTTACCTCTCCTCAAGAATTTAGGCCNATAAAAGGNAGTCTAGAGGCNATAGCTAGATTAAATAAGAAAGGTTTCAAAATAGCNATAGCAACAAATCAAGCTTGCATTGAAAAGGGNATAATTACTGATAATGANCTANATTCTATACATAATTTTATGATAGAGCTGCTTAAACCTTTGGGGGGATCAGTTGATTATATAGCTTATTGTCCTCATGCTCCTNAAACAAATTGTGATTGTAGAAAACCAAAAACAGGCTTACTAAAACAAATAGAAGAAAACTTGCAAGTAAATCTGAAAGGCAAGTATTTCATCGGTGATAAAGAATCCGACATAATTGCAGGAAATGATCATGGTTGTATACCATTACTAATACAAACAGGAGGGTATGGAGAGAAGGTTCTTAACTCGAAGCATTGTCCGCCACCAAAACATTGCTTTGATAATCTGTTAGAGGCCTCAGATTTTATTATCAGATAAGAAAGTGACCTATCTTAGATCTTTAATTTTCTACATTGGCTATATATCTTCTGGGGTTTTAGCAAGCCTAACTGCCTGTATTATTGGTCCATTTCTTAATTTAGAAAATAGATTAAAGTTTTTTTCCTTATGGCCAAGATTTGCTAATTGGTTTTTATCTAAAACATGCAATATAAATGTAGAGATCATAGGGCTAGAAAACCTCACTAAAGAACCGTGTGTAATAGTTTCAAATCATCAAGGTCAATGGGAAACCTTTTCTATGCAATATTTGTTTCATCCACTTTNTNNANNTNGTAAAAAAAGANTTGTTATATATTCCTTTATGGGGCTGGGCTATGAAATTGCTTCAACCGATTGCTATAGATAGAAGTAAGCCGAAAGAGGCAATCATGAAAACACTTAAAGATGGATCAAATAGACTTTCAAATGGAATGTATGTTCTATTATTTCCTGAAGGAACGCGAGTTGAAGCTGGAAGAGTTGGCAATTATGCAAGGAGTAGTTTTGAGTTGGCAAAAAGAAATAATGTGATGGTTTTACCAATTTGCCACAACTCTGGTGACTGTTGGCCGGCTCACAAATTCGTTAAGAGGGCTGGAACAATAAAATTAATCTTNGGTAAACCTTTTTATGTAAAAGACTCTAAGGAGTCTGCCGAAAAAGTGCAGTCTTGGGTAGAAAATACTTTAATGGACAAGGTTTAAATATCTAAGTTCACTACAAGCTTAGCGTTCTCATCTATAAATTCCTTTCTAGGTTCTACTTCATCACCCATGAGAGCATGGAATAATTCGTCTGCAGCTAAGGCATCCTCGATACTTACTTGTCCCAAGATCCTCATGTCAGGATTCATCGTTGTATCCCATAGTTGCTCCGCGTTCATTTCACCCAGTCCTTTATACCGAGATTTTGTAAAAGACCTTTCCGATATCTGAAGAACTTCTTCAAGTGCATGTGCAAAGTTGTCAACAGGAATTTCTTTTCCATTTATTTCAAAATGACTATCCTTGTTAAACATATCCCTCATATCAGCTCCATGACTCGCCATGTCTTTGTAAGCTTTAGATTTAAAGAAGGATTTATTGAAAACCCAGCTTGACTCTGTACCGTGTTTTAAAAGGGAAACTTTTGGAATGAAGATAGAATTATTTTCGTCTTTTTCTATATTTACTCTCCAAGAAGATCCTTGTTCAGCATTTCCATTAAGATACTTCTCAAGGCTCTTTGACCATTTTTTAAGCTCTTTTTCGTCATCGTTTCCATTCAACAGCTCCGTATGTTTTATGCCTTCGAGAAGTTCCAAAGGATATATATGAGTTAAGCCCTTTAAAATATTTTGAACTTTTTCATGTTGAGAAATGAATTTTCCAAGTGCCGGACCAGTAATAGACTCTCCTTTTTTATTAAGTATCAAGCGGGCGTCATCCAAAATCTCTGCAACCAAAAGCTCCCTTAATTCAGAATCATCTTTGACATAAGTTTCTTGTTTTCCCTTTTTTAATTTATAAAGAGGTGGTTGCGCAATATAGATATAGCCTTTTTCTATTAATTCTGGCATTTGTCTGTAAAACAATGTCAGAAGAAGAGTTCGGATATGAGAGCCATCTACATCGGCATCTGTCATGATGATTATTCTATGGTATCTGAGTTTTTCCTCTTGCCAGTCCTCTCCTTTAATTCCACACCCCAATGCGGATATTAATATGATAATCTCCTCAGAAGATAAAACTTTATCTAACCTCGCCTTCTCCACATTGAGTATCTTTCCTTTTAGGGGAAGTATTGCCTGAAAATGCCTATCTCTGCCTTGCTTGGCAGAACCACCAGCAGATTCACCCTCCACTAAATAAATTTCACTTTTAGCTGGATCTTTTTCTTGACAGTCAGAAAGCTTGCCAGGGAGGCCTCCCCCTTCAAAAACACCTTTCCTTCTTGTAAGCTCGCGCGCCTTGCGAGCAGCTTCTCTTGCCCTTGCAGCTTCTATAATTTTTGTTGCAATTAATTTGGCCTCAGAAGGATTTTCTAAAAGGTACTCTGTGAGTGCTTTATATGTTTCTTGTTCTACTGCAGGACGTACTTCAGAAGAAACTAATTTATCTTTTGTTTGCGAGGAAAATTTTGGATCAGGCACTTTAACAGATACAACTGCAACCAAACCTTCTCGAGCATCGTCTCCAGAAGTAGTCACTTTCTCTTTATTCATGCCCTCCTTTTCCATATAGTTATTCAAAGTTCTAGTCAGTGCAGTTCTAAATCCGACAAGGTGAGTTCCCCCATCTCTCTGCTTTATATTGTTGGTATAACATTGAATATTTTCTTGATAACCATCGTTCCATTGTAAGGACACTTCAATAGTAATTCCGTCAGCTGCATCTTTCACAAAATGAAAGACAGAATTGACAGTTGTTCTTTTTGTATTNAAGAACGCTACAAATTCTGCTAATCCTCCTTTGTGTAAAAATTCTTTCTTCTTAGAAGTCCTTTCATCAATTAATATTATTTTTAAACCTGCATTGAGATAGGAAAGCTCTCTTAGTTTAGTTTCAAGAACGTCATACTGGAAAATAATATCTGAAAAGGTTGTTGGAGATGGGGTAAAGGTGACTTCTGTTCCAGTTAAATCAGTTTTACCTGTTACTTTGAGTTTTCCTTTAGGTGCACCATCTTTGTAATCTTGTTGGTGTATTTTTCCACCTCTATGTATTGTTAGATTCAAATCTTCAGATAGAGCATTTACTACCGAAACACCAACTCCATGTAAGCCACCAGATACTTTATAAGAATTATCGTCAAACTTTCCACCCGCATGAAGCTTTGTCATTATNACCTCTGCAGCAGANATTCCCTCCTCATGCATATCGGTCGGTATACCTCTTCCATTGTCGGCCACTGACACTCGATCATCAGAAATAATTCTTACTGTAATCTCATCACAGTGTCCCGCAAGAGCTTCATCAATAGAGTTATCAACAATTTCATAAACCATATGATGCAACCCTGTTCCATCATCAGTGTCTCCAATGTACATACCAGGTCTCTTTTTTACCGCCTCAAGACCCTTGAGAACTGTAATACTGGATGAGTCGTAGGATTCAGTGTTATCTTTTTTTGCTACTTTTTTTGGTTGCTTTGAAGGAGATTTTGATGATTTAGATGCTGAAGTTTTTTTCTTTGTCGGCATCTATCTATTTTAATATAAATTCAGAGATTAATCTGTGTAAAATTACTCAAATTTTTGATTGAAGCATGCATTTCAGTGCCTTCAATACCTGTAAGTATAATTTGACTTTTTATTTCCAAAATTTCTTTCAAAATCTGGGCAAGATTTTCCTGATCCAACTCGGAGCTTAAATCATCTATGAGAAGTAATGTTTCAGATCCTTTAAGGTGTTCAAGTAAAGTTAAATTTGATAAAAAAGATAATAAAATCAATATCTTAGATTGACCTCTAGATAATTGATTGGCAGCATTTTTTTTGTTCAATGTAAATGTGAAGTCCATTCTATGAGGCCCCTTACTTGTATATCCAAGAGCTCTATCGCGATCTAAAGATTCTAACAATGAAGTTTTCAATTTGTTGGAACGCTCCCAACCTTTAGAAAACGATATATCCATTCCCTTTAAAAATTTAAAAATCCCTTTATCAGTTACTTCATTGATGAAATTTTTAAAACTTTCCCTATAAATTTTGAAGAAATGATATTGCTTTAAACTCAATTCTAATCCTAAATCTGCAACCTCAGTGGTCCACAAAGCAATCTCACTGTTTGGCAGATTCTTCTTAAGACATCGATTTCTCTGTTTAAGAGCCTTTTGATATTTATTCTCTAACCTTTTCAAATCAGGTTCCACGTGAAACATTATTTGATTAAGATGTTCCCTTCTCAACTCTGGCTCTCCTTCTATCATCTTTAGGTTTTTTGCTAGAACAAGTTGTAGAAAAACTAACTCNCCTTTTTTTANTGATTTGTCNNNTAATTTTCTAGANGCNGAGATCTTAGAATTTTNGCTCTTTTNAACNTGAAGNGNGTACTTCTTNATCTTTTAAANTACCTTTNGCNNNTATNAAAAANGANTCNNATCCNTNTTTNATNCAATCTTTTGTATCTCTNGACCTAAAAGATNCTCCATTNAAAAGTATCTCNATAGATTCCAAAANNGAAGTTTTTCCAGAACCNTTTTTACCCAGGATTAAATTNANNCCNTCNGTAAATNTAAATAATTCGTCNTTAAATAATCTAAATTTTTTTAAATGAAGCCTTGTGAAGGCCATNAGAGCCTCATGGGCATNATTACATATACGTCGTTATCAGAGTTTTGTTCCTTTATTATGCAGCTTGAATCTTCACCATAAAATTCAAAATTTACATTGTCACCTTCTATAGAATTTAGAACGTCTAATAAATAGCCTATATTGAAACCCACCTCTAAGTCGATTCCATTATAACTAACCTCTAATTCTTCTTCTGCAGATTCTTGTTCTGGATTGTTTGCAGTCAATTTAAGCTTATTTTCGCTTAATTGAAATCTGACACCCCTATATTTTTCATTTGAGAGCACTGAGGCTCTAGATAAAGCTGCCTGAAGCAAGTCTTTACTTATTTCAACTGGCAAGGGATTTCCTGTTGGGAAAACTTTGTCATAGTCTGGATACTTTCCATCTATCAGTTTACTTGAAAAGCTTAGATTATCAGTTTTCACCTCTATATAAGATGGCCCTATCATCAAGTTAATATCTTTATCATCTGCTGACAAAAGCTTAGATAATTCAAGAACAGCTTTTCTAGGCAAGATATTTCTTACTTCTAAATTTGAATCAACTAAAGACGATGAAGAAAAGGCAAGCCTATG
>FUFK010800933.1_pt1 | contig 14604 bp, 10 predicted proteins | sample 1021851 | NCBI WGS metagenome assembly FUFK01 (sample SAMEA51879418, study PRJEB19060) | metagenome | reverse complement strand
TATCACGTGGACGGGGACATCCAAGCCAACCCGTACGGAGACCTTGCTGCCTTGTTTGAAGACGATGCGCTTGAGGAGGTTATGTACAACGGGGGGACGCAGTGCGTCAAAGTGGCGCACAGGAATCACGGCATGTGCAGAACCAACATTTGGATTGACGATGATTCCGGTCTTCAAATCGCCAAAAACATCGCCTCTTACACCAACGTACCGCTCGGCGACGGACCGGGACTCGTGCCCATTTTTGACGGTCGGCTACCCGACGGTTCCCGTGTGAACGGAACCATTCCCCCGGTTTCACCCGACGGTCCGACACTGACCATTCGAAAGTTCAAGGAAGACCCGCTGACGATGATCGACCTCGTCAATTTTGGCACCGTCAACTCGCGCTTGGCTGCCATGATGTGGGTCTGGATCGAAGGTCTCGACAGTCGCCCTGCGAACTTCGTCATCGCAGGAGGCACCGGTTCGGGGAAAACAACCACGCTCAACTGCCTCGGGATGTACATCCCCTGGTCTCGCCGCCTCCTGACGGTGGAGGACACAGCTGAGTTGCAGGTCTATCACGACCACTGGTTGCGAATGGAAACCCGTCGAGAGCGGCCGGACGGTACGCCGGAGGTTGACATGAACGACTGTCTGAAATCGAGTCTGCGCATGCGGCCCGACCGAATCATCGTTGGTGAGGTCCGAGGTCCCGAGTGCGCCACGTTGTTGACCGCAATGAACACTGGACACGACGGGTCCTTCGGTTCCCTTCACGCCAACACGGCTCAGGAAACCGTAACTCGAATGATCAATCCCCCGATGAGCGTCCCGCCCATCATGCTCAGCGGACTGGACCTCATCATCATCCAGGCACGCCTTCACGTCAACGGAAAAACCGCTCGTAAAATCACCGAGGTCGCGGAGGTCGCGGGCATGGAAGGCGACAAGCCTCGCCTGAACGCCATTTGGAAGTACAACGCTGCCACCGACCAAATCGAAGAAACCGGCATTCCTTCGAAACTGCGAGAAACGATCTGCAACGCCGCCGGCATCACGCCCGATGTGTTCGAGCGACACGTGTCTCAGCGACAAGCCATCATTGAGGACCTTTGCCAGCGAGGAATTTCGGACATTCAGACGGTGACCTCGGTCGTGCAGAATTTCTACGCTCAGCAGCATTGAGCGCTTGACCGTTCAACCGTTCAAGCGATTCAACAATTCGTCGATGCGGTCGATCTTCCCTCGAACTCGAGCGATGTTGTCGGACGCATCCGCCACGGCCTCTCCGACGATTTCCTCTTCGTGGAGTTCATCGGACTCTGCGGGTTTGAAACTGGCTGCAAGGCTCTTGAGCTCTGCGACAATGGCGTCGACCTCGGTTTCGGTAACCAACACGCCGGGGGCAATTCTCGGAATCTCCTTGGGCGAGAGATAGCCCAACTCGGCCCCGAGAATCCCGGCGCATGCAAGAATTCGTGGGCGAAGCGTGCTCGTGTTGACCTCATAACCTTTGGACTCGAGGAACCGAACCACAAGCGCTTGCTGGGCTTCGTCAAAACCATCCTCTCCAGATTCAAGAACGGTCTGTACGAGTTCCTCAAACGACGCAATGTTTCGTTCGAGGCGTTCGATGGTCATGCGCTCGTTTTCAGACATGTGAACGGCGCCTCGGTGGAGGATGCGCATCATGCGTTGGCGTCGCTGAACGACGGGATCGTGGAGTGCTTGGCTCTCAGCAATCTCGATGTGAAGGTCGAACAGAGCGTGCAGGCGACCTGAAACACTCGGCACCCGGAGGTCCAGACCAAGTTCACGGCCCTCGTGCTCGAAGGCCATTCGTGCCTTGACGACATCGTTGGGGTGAAGCGCGAGGATGTTTTCCAAGCGGTCCCTCAGCGTGCTCCTCACCTCTTCAAAGCGCCGCAACGCTTCACGCTCGCTCCAGGATTGAGGCATTGCCGTAGCGGCGTTTGATTCGTTTTTGACCCTGTAGTCGAGTTCCATAACGAGGGTTGCCACGGCTTGATGAACGGGCGGTAAATCCGTGGCAAAGCCCTGCGAGCGGAGGGACAGGATGAACGCGTTCATGTCCTCCTGGTTGGTGGTGGAACTGACCATCAGAAAATCGCGGGCAAACGCATTGATTTCAGCCGCTCGCTCTTCAAGTTCCATCAGGGCTGTTTCGGTTTCAAGACTGTGCGCCTCAACCGTGTCGGTGTGCTGAATCATGGGCGGTGTGGCGGTGGATTCCAGTTCCGGAGCGGTGCGAAGGTGCTGGTCCACCACGGCGTCCAGTTGCGACGTTGAGACTTCGTGGCCGATGCCTGCCAACTCCTCACGCAGCGAGGTTTCCTCTTCAAAGGTCCATCCATCGTCGTGATCTTCCACGAATGAGGAAACGGTCTCTTTCACCGAATCCTCCGTCGTTGGGGTGGTTGCTGGAACCCTCTTGGGAAGGTTCACCGGTCCGCGCGGTCGTCGAAGGCTCTTTTTCACCTTCCCCCAAGCGTTTTCTTGAGAGGCCAAGACGCCGGCAACTCGAGCGAGCAGGGTTTGCTTGTTTCCTGAGAGTGGGAGTTCCAAATCCTTGCACATTGCGTGGAGTTCATCTCGAGTCATCTCGTCGAGGCGTTCGACTGCAAGCGTTTTGGGATCGTGATTGAGGTGCAAGAACAGCCGTTGTCGGCGGGCCTTGATGGACCCGGATTTTTTGATTCCGAACGCTCCGAGGATTTCACCGAGGTCACTGTTTGGAATGGTGCGCAAGCCTGCGGGCGAGAAGTCCCAGTCCGGGAATGCCAGGTGGCGGATCAATCGAGCTCGCAGCGCTTCAACCGGTCCGGTTTTTGACAAACCGTGTTGCTGGGCGAGGGCTTTGAGGCCGTCAAATCGGGACTGATAAAGTTCCCCAAGCATGGCCGACGTGTCCATTCGTGCCTCACCTCTACGCCTTTTGCCGCATTGAAAGCATATATGTCTTCGCAGTCATGCGGTGCGCAGAAGGCCTGTTCTTGCGGGTTGATTCGCTGACGGGCACGGTTTTCAATCGTCCAGGTTCATCAGACCGGGTCGGGGTTCCATGAAACTGTCCGGCATGCCGCGTATGTTCCGCTTGGTTGCCTCATGCTCGGTGGTCATCACGTTCAGCAGATCCGTGAATTCCTTTAGCAGGTTCACCATGCCCATGTGGCTGTTTTCCGGCAGCACCATGCGTTCGCAAGCAGCGGTGACCGTGCCTTCAGCGTTGAGGACTTCGATCATCATCTCAACGCGAGGGCCGCTCTTGTAGGCGCCACGCTTTTTGTTTGGGTCGACCAAGGAGTTGAGAAGCGCTTCATCGCCCGCTTCGGTGGCTTTTTTGAGAATGGTTGAGATCTTCCTCTGCTCGATGTAGGCTCCCACTATCGGCCGAAGCGAGGGGTCGAGGCTTTCGAGCAGAGCCGCTTCGAGTCGGTAGGCAAGTTCAGCACTCGGGTCGAGCATTTCTTTGATGCTCGTCTTCGGAAAACCTCGACGACCGACGAGCAGGGTGAATCCATGCAAGGGTGGAGGGATGAACCGTTCCCTGTTGCTTTCGTTTTGATTGCGTTGAAGGCCGAGCGTATGACGCCGTCCTTTCATTCGGTGGCCGGCGTGGATGGCTCTCGGTACGATGAATCCGCTCAGACGACCCTCAACGCGCTGCTCCTCAACCCACGGCCAGATGTCTTCTTCATCGAGCTCACTCACGACGTGAGATGCGTTGAGCCGTTCCACGGTCTGCTCGAGGCTTTCCAAGACCACATCGGGACGCATGCGCCTCATTTGGCGGCGGACCAATTCATGGTCGCACATCACCACGGCGCCCTGTTCGAGGTACTCGGGCTTGTCGTCCGCGACCAGCACCCACGTCGGTTCTTTTCGAGGGAGGAGCCCTGCGATGGACAATTCGGAAACATCGTACTTCTCCCAATCGAAGGCGCTCATTGCGAGCAGGTCAGCCGTGCCGTCTCTCAGCGTGAGGAGCGCTGTTTCCATGTGAGGCATTTGCTTGAGGAGCAGGTCTCTGTGTTTCCCGTGGGTTTGGACGGCTCGCTCGATTTGGAGGCGAACGCCGTCGTTTCTGGACGGCGTGGTGAGAATCACGAGACGCTCACTGTTTTCCATCGTTTCACCTCGGCAAGGGTCGCCCCTCGCATGCCTAGGGCGTTGACGACCGGTTAAGAAGCCCACCGTCGTGGCATGGTTGTGCGCAGCAATGTTGAGACGCTGAATTCCTCCTTGGAATCCATGCGAGACGAGGTCAACAACGCTTTGGAAGCGCTCATTCAAGACGAAGTGGACATGGGTGCAGGCGAGGTCGCCGTCGAGGCCGGTCGAGTGTTAAACGCCGGTGGAAAGCGGCTTCGCCCGATCCTCTTTCTTCTTGCCTACCGAGTTGCAGGCGGAGCAAATCAGGAGGATGTCATGCCCCTCGCCCTCGCTTTTGAGCTGATTCACACCGCCACGCTTGTTCACGACGACATCAACGACGAAGCCCAGCAGCGTCGCGGAATTCCGACCATTCATGCCAACGCCGGCCAGGCCAAAGCGGTCATTGCTGGTGATTGGTTGTTCGTTCAGGGCTTCGGTCTTGGCGGGCGGTACTCTGCGCAAATCGTTTCCATCATCGCTCGTTGCTGCGCCAACATCGCTGTTTCTGAATTCCACCAACTCGACCACGTGCTAAACCTCGCAACCTCGCCCGAAGACTACCTCTCCATCGTCCGCGGCAAGACGGCCGGTCCATTTGCATCCGGTTGTTACGCTGCCGGATTGGTTGCGGGTCTCGAAGAAGAACAAGCCCGTGGTTTGGAACGATTTGGAATGGAACTCGGGATCGCGTTCCAGCTGGTTGACGACCTGTTGGACCTTCGTGGAGACGATCGGATGGGCAAACCGAGGGGCGCCGACGTGTACGAAGGAAAGATGACGCTTCCGCTCATTCATGCGCTGACGCTCTCGCACGGACATCATCGGCAACGTTTGTCGGAGCTCATCGAGGCGTTCAGCGATGAAGACTTTGACGAACTCATGCAGCTTTTGGAGCGATCAAGCAGCATGGAGTACGCTGAAATCCTCGTTCGCACTCACCTCGAGCGCGCTCAGGCCGAGTTGGATCGGTTTCCCGACAGCGAGGCCAAGGACATGATGATGCTCATCACAAACGTCGTCAAGGACCGTCATGCATGAGGTGGGGCATTGAGCGCGAAGGACATTGAGCATCGACAGGTCATTGTGATCGGAGCCGGCCCGGCCGGCAGCGCTGCTGCACAACGCCTTGCAGAGAAGGGCATTGATGTTCTCGTGCTTGAACGTCGGTCCATCGTCGGAAACCCAGCGCAGTGCGGTGAATGCATTCCTCACTGGGGTGAAGTCATTGGTACGTTCAAGCATCTCGAAGACCACGCGTGGCTCAAAGAATACTTCGACTTCCCGGAACGTCTCATCCTCCATCGTTTGGACAACATGCGGGTCTTCCTGCCATCGGGAAAATCCTACCATTTCGAACTTGATGCCTTTGCTGGCCACCGCCTTCAGTTCGACGGTTTCCTCGCCGACAAAGCGGAGAGAGCGGGCGCAGAAATTCGCATGTCAACATCGTTGAAACGCCTGCAGCAACAGCGAAAGGCCAATCGTGAGTTGTTGGTTACAAGCGAAGGGCGCTTCACGTGCGACTACCTCATCGATGCCTCGGGCAGCCTCGCTCATGTCGGGCGTCTTCGACATGGACAGGACAAAGACGTGCGACCGGAGGATCAGGTTCCGACGATCTACGCACAGGTCAAAGGCGACGTTCCGGAGACGTTTGACGTGTTTCTGGGTTCGGTCGCACCATCTGGATACGCGTGGATCATACCCAAGGGACCGGAGTTCGCCAACGTCGGCTTGGGTGTTCGGGCGGGTAAACTCGAAGGCGATCTCAAAGGACATCTCGAGCGGTTTTGCGCCGATTTGAACCTTGAGATCATCTCGTTCGGTGGCGGGTGGATACCGATGGGTGGACCCGTTAAACGCATGGTTGACGGGACGACGCTTGCGGTTGGCGATGCAGCCGGCTTGGTCATGCCCAGCAACGGGGGAGGCATCAGCCAGGCCATCATCTCGGGATGCTTTGCGGCCGAAGCCATCCTTGCGAATTTGGAGGACCAGACGCCGCTCTCGGTGTATGAGGCGAGGGTTCGTGCTTCCATGGGCCCGGCGCTCAAGAACTCACTTCGAAGCAAAAACATGGGCTATGCGATGATGCGTGGCGACCTGATGACCGAGGTCATCCTGCGGATTCTCGGCCCCATCGGTGGAATCAAGCGGGCCATGGAGTGCGAGCGTCCTCTCTGGCTTGTCTGAACGGGGGAAAGACCCCTCTTCGCCCCTCTCGCTCGGCGGTGTGTTCAAGTGATTCAACGCTTTGGTACATGCATGCGAGGCACCGTTCGCCGGCATGAAGAAGCGGTCAGCCCGGTTATTGCGACCGTGTTGCTTCTCGCCATCACCGTCATGCTGTCAAGCATGGTGTTCGTCTTGATGCAGGGCGCTTTGACAACGGTTGAGAAATCGGCACCTCAAGCCACCGTCAGCGTTCGCGCGCTCGACAACGGCTTCCACGTGGTTCGAATCACGAGCTTGGATCAGTCGATTGACCCCGCCCGTTTGCAGTTTGACCTCCTGCCTTCCAACACCACCCAAGACCTGCCCATTCGGGGTCAAGTTTCCGACGTCGACGTGTACGGCGTCGTTGGAACCAACGTTTCGTTCCACGACCGAGATGCTGGCTATTCCGTCACGCAAGGTGATTATTTCGTCATNGACTCTGAAACCATCGGAGCCGACGACGGAACCTGGCGGTTCCGCTTGGTCGAAGAGACCTCCAGCACCCTCATCGTGGATGTGTTGTTGCCCGCCATGACGTGATGCTCATCCACCGATGAAGGACATCTCCACTTTTGTTCGTGGTTTTTGCAGGGTGCTTCGTTCCAAGGAGTATCGGTCGTTGCGTTGCTCCCATATCGAGCGAACGGCTTGCGACACGTCCTCTTTGGAGGCGTGCATCCGCAGCAAACCCTTGAGATCGTGTCCGTTTGATGAGAACAAGCACGTGTACAGCGAACCGTTGGCGGAGAGTCGGGCACGAGAACAACCGCCGCAAAACGGATTGGAAACCGATTCAATGAACCCAAATCGGTGTCCGCTTTGCGAGACAAAGCGCCGAGCCACCTCACCGGGACCGCTGGGCTTCTCCGGTTGGAGTGGCCCGTGCATGGTTTCCACAATGGACCGGAGCTCAGCACCCGAAACAACCTCGTCGAGGTTCCATCCGTTGGTGTTCCCCACGTCCATGTATTCAATGAAACGAAGCGGTACGTCCCGCTGGGTGCATGCTTGCGCCAATTTGAGAACCTGACCGACGTTCACGCTCTTTCTGATGACGGCGTTGACCTTCACACCCAATCCGTGAGACAACGCAGCGTCGATGCCATCCAGAATCTCTGTGGGCGTGTGGTTGACCGTGTCGGCCATGGCCTGAAACACGTCTTCGTCCACGGCGTCGAGGCTCACCGTGACTCGATTCAGGCCTGCAGCAATCAGTTCAGGGGCGTATCGCTTCAGCAAAACGCCGTTGGTCGTCATCGCCAGGTCGAGGTTCGGGCCAACGCTTCGAATCATGCGAATGAGTTTGGCCACATCCTTCCGCAACAACGGTTCTCCTCCGGTGATTCTGACCTTTCGCAGACCGGTCGTCATCAACGATTCAACGATGAGAACGATTTCCTCGTACGTCAAAAGTTGGCCTCGGTCCAGAAAGGCATGCTCTGGACCAAAATGTTCCCTGGGCATGCAGTACGTGCATCGGAAATTGCACCGGTCGGTGATTGAAATTCGCAAGTCGTGGAGTGGACGTTGATGTTTGTCCATCAGGCCCATGGTTTTGTGACGACCTTGCGGTTCTTGAATCTGTATTACAAGGGTTCATGGCTGATTGTTTGCCAACCGTCAACATGGCCAAGGCTTGGGTGAAGCGTTGGTCGCCCAAAGTGAAAGGTGATTTGGGCAGCCTCATCTCCGCTCTTCGAGTTCACAACAACGCTTCTATAGAGGAGATGAACTGGGATTTACCTCCCTCCAAAAGCCACGCCATACGGTTGTTGGCCCTCGCTGCGCAATCCGAACAGACGGTGGTTCTTCACGGCATGACCAATGCAGGACAGGACGTCATTTCCATGCGGCGTTGCCTTCGCCAAATGGGCGTCCAAATCACCGATTTGGATCAGCACGGCAATCCGCTGCACGTTTCCAGCAACCATGACGACCAACCCTCGGAGGGCTCCGTATCGTGGTCGGTGGTTGGTGTCGGGCCCAGCGGACTCAAAGCTCCCATCAGCGTCCTTCACGCCGGTAATTCCGGAACCGCTCTTCGAATCCTGATGGCGATGTGCGGTCGATTTGACGTTCCCGTTATGGTCGACGGCGATGCATCGTTGCGGGCCCGAAACCACGACACGATGGTTCAGTCGTTGCGCGACATGGGTGCTTCGGTTTCACGGGGCACCGGCGTGGAAGGATTACCGCTGTTGATTCAAGGTCCCATGGCCCCCTCAGGCAAAGTTTCACTCGATGTCTCGACCTCGAGCCAACCCGTTACCGCTTGGTGTTTGGCAGCCCCTGCCTTGCCCGCAGACGTTGGTCTGGAACTGAACGGTTCAGGAGTTTCACTGCGACACAGCGGTCTCACGAAGACCATGTGCGTGGACACGGGCGCACCCGAAGGCATTGGCGCTACCGTGCTCTCTCCGTGGACGCCCGTTTTTGCCAACCCTCAGGTCGAAGTTCCTCGAGACGCATCGATGCTCGCCTTCGCATGCCTTGCCGCCAAAGCAACCGACGTCAGCGTTCACATCGGCCATCTTCCTCGGGCGAACGATGCCCTCGGGCACGAGCTCCTGCTCGACCTTCTCCCTTCGTTGGGACTCAATCTCACGGACGGCACCCTTACGGTCGGCGAGGTTGGTTCGCAGCAAACCGTTGACCTTCGCGACGCCAACGATTTGATCACACCGCTGGCGGCCCTCCTCGCTCTGGGGAAGGGCGGGAAACTCGTGGGCGCCCCTCACGCCGCTTACAAGGAGACGGACCGCACGGTCGGAACCGTCAACCTGCTCAAACAGTTTGGACTGGAGGCGTCGTACGCAAACGGTGAGTTGACCGTTCCGGGTGATCAATCCGTTGTTTGCCCCAACCAACTGGTTGAAACCTACGGCGACCACAGGATGCAGATGACGGCGTTGGTGCTTGCCTTGGCGTGCAGGCAATCGGTTTTGGTGAAAGGTGCCACCCTCCATGAGGTTGCCGACCCCGAAGCGGTTGAGCGATGGAGCTCGGTGGGGGCTGAAATCGAGGCGTTTCTCCATCAGCCTTGGTGATGTCAGAACCCCAGTCCACGGATGCTGAACGTCCTGTCCGACGCTTCAGGATGTCCTTTTCAGCCGTGTCTGCCGAAATGGTGGTCAAGACTGTCGATGGAGATTCGAAGGGATGTGGGGCGTCCGTGCACGCATGCCCACGGGTTCGGTATCCGACGCATGTCGTCGAGAAGACGTCGCATTTCCGGTAGCGTGAGGGTATCGTTTGCCTTGACCGAACCCCGGCATGCGTTCATGAACGCAATGTGATCTTTCTTCCCCTCAAGGGTCTCGAGCGGACCGCCGTCCAGGGCAAGGTCTTGAAGCAAGTCAACGAGGAACGGTCGCACTTCTTCACCCTCCAAGAGTTGCGGTGAGGCCCGGAGCGCCCAACCCTTGGCTTCGTTGGTCAAATGGAATCCAAGTTGGTGCAGACGCTCGTGGTGGGCGTCGACAAGGGCAGACTGACGCGCGTCCAGGTTGAGGTCGAGGGGCGTTAATCGCTCCTGCGGCTCCCATGCCTGGCCGCTGTTTCTGAGCCGTTCGTATCGAATGCGCTCGTGAAGAGCGTGCTGGTCGATGAGAAGCAGCTCGTCCTCGGCCTGAACGAGAATGTAGGAATCTGCAAATTGAGCGAGCGGTTCCATGTGAGGCAATTCGTTGAGCTCGCCGGCCAAGGGTTCCTCTTCGCTCGGACGACACGTGTGGCCCGTACCGGCGTGGCGATGAAGGTCGCGTTCAGCGGATGAAAGGGCCGCCGCCATCGGCTTTTCTGGAAGATTGGGCAGAACAGCCTGGCCCAACGGTGAGGCTGAAACGGGGCGTTCTTTCGTCGGCTCGGAAGCCGCTTCCGCCTCCCGACCCACAAGATTCAGTTGTTTTCCCGCGGCAACCGCCCAAGCGGGGGGCGGTGCTGCGGGTTGCGGGGGTGAGGCCGTGGGCGATTGAGTCATGCCGGCCGCGGACGAGAGGGACGNTTGAGACGCATTCGCCGGACTTGAGCGAAAGTACGTATCAACCGACGTCTGTGCCTGTGCGCCTGATAAGCCCTGCAGGCCGGGAATGCCTCCGGTTGCGTCTGGTTCGGTCGGAATGGATTCCAAGGTGTGAGCGATGGCTCGCTCCAATCGCTCCAGAACCCTCCAGGAGTGTCGCAACCTCACCTCGCGCTTGGTTGGATGAACGTTGACGTCCACCTCGTTGGGTGGGCACTCCAGATTGATGACGGCCAACGGATGGCGGCCCTGCATTAGACGTGTTTTGTAGCCACGACGAATCGCCTGCAGGAACGGGCCAGAGGCCACGGGTCGATGGTTGATGAGGACGTGGATGTCGTCACCCTTACCGCGGGTGATGTCCGGCGTGCTGATCCAACCGCTCCAACGCTCGCTTCCGGGTGCATCCTCGTCCTCTGGAGGGCGCTTCAGCGCCACCAACTCCGTTGCTTGAGCACCCATGATGTCGTAGAGCCTGTCGAGCATGTTGTCGGTTGCTGGAACGTTCAGGAGGGTTCTCCGTTCGGTTTTGAGGTGGAAGGAGCACGATGGGTGTGCAAGAGCGTGATCGACGACAACATCGACGATGCGAGCCGTTTCGGTTTCTGGACGTCGTTGAAAGGCCAATCGGGCAGGTGTGTTTTGGAACAGGTGGTCCACCGATATTCGGGTGCCGTGCGCCATTCCCATTGGCTCGACGCTGGATTTTACTCCGTTTTCCATGACGATGGTCGCTCCTTGTTCTCCTTCGGGCTTGCTTGAAATCTGCAGGCGTGAAACCATGCCGATGCTGGCGAGGGCTTCACCTCTGAAGCCCAACGAGGAAATGGAGGACAAGTCGTCCTTGGTGCGGAGTTTGGAGGTCGCGTGTCGATCGAGCGCAAGGGAGAGGTCCTGTTCGTCGATTCCACTCCCGTTGTCTTCCACCACCAAGCGGTCAAATCCACCCCGTTCCACGGTGATAACAACGGCGGTCGCCCCTGCATCCAGACTGTTTTCGACCAGTTCCTTGACGACTTGTGCGGGCCGCTCCACGACCTCTCCAGCAGCGATGAAACCGATCGTCGCTTCGTCCAACTGGCGGATTTTTTGCGGTTTCATGAGCGTCCCTCCACGTCGTTTTTCAGCGCATAAAGCACATCGAGGGCCTCTCGAGGGCTCAACTCGTCCACCTGTGTGGCGTTCAATCGGTCGAGCACGTTCAGGACGTGGTCCGGCATTGAGGGTTGGTCCGTCGGTGTGGATTTCATCGCAGCAGCGGCAAAGTAACCCATCAAACTGGCCTGCCCAGCGTCGCGCGTCCGAGGCGCTCCGTCTTCACCCGCTCGCGCACCGCCGGCTTGGTGTTCAAGGAACGCTAACAGATCCGTGGCGCGTTCCACAACGCTTCGAGGCAGTCCGGCCAACGCCGCCACCTGAACGCCGTACGATTCGTCGCACGGTCCATCAGCAACGGTGTGAAGAAACCGCAGTTGACCGTCCGTGTGGGCGACCTGGACGTGGACGTTGCACAAACCATCGATTTCCCCCTCGAGCCCGATGAGTTGGTGATAGTGGGTTGCGAAAAGCGACCTTGCGCCGATGCGAGAACACATGTCTTCGGTGACCGACCAGGCGATTGACAGCCCGTCAAAGGTTGAGGTTCCGCGTCCGATTTCATCGAGGAGAACCAACGAGCGGCTGGTGGCGCGTTTGAGAATGTGGGCCACTTCGATCATTTCCATCATGAACGTGGAACGACCACGCTTCAGGTCGTCACTGGCACCGACGCGTGTAAACACACGGTCAACCAATCCGATTTTTGCGTGTTGAGCGGGAACAAAGCAACCCGCTTGGGCAAGCACGCAGACAAGCGCCACCGTCCGCAAGTACGTGGATTTTCCTCCCATGTTCGGGCCGGTGATGAGCAGGAAGTTTCGCTTAGGGTTCATGACCACGTCGTTGGGGACGAAGCCGGTTTGTGTTTCCAGGACGGGGTGCCGTGCGCCTTGCAGTTTGATGATGTGTTGGTCGGTCATGTCGGGTTTGGTCCAACCTCGCTCCCGACCGACCGTTGCAAAGCACTGGAGGACGTCGATTGAGGCCACGCGCCGAGCAATGTCGGCGAGTGCTGAGGCGTGAGCTGCGCAGTAGGTTCGCAGTTCCAGGAATTTTCTGTACTCCAACTCCTTGAGTTTTGAATCCGCCGAAAGGAGCAAATCGTCCCGCTCCACGAGTTCTTCCGTGGTGTACCGAGAACCGTTTGTAAGTTGTTGCTTCCTCCGCCAATCCTCCGGAACTTTGTCGACATGGGTTTGAGTGACCTCGATGTACCAGCCCACCTGTCGGTTGTTTTTGACCTTCAACGAAGAAACGCCGAGTTCGTCTCGCAACCGTTTTTCGAGGTCCGAGAACCACGTCTTTCCTTCAGCGGTGACGGTGCGCAACTCGTCAACCTGCTCGTCAACGCCCGCCCTCAACAATCCTCCATCCCTCAGTCCGAGCGGTGGTTCACCGTTGAGCGTGTGCTGTACGGTTTGCCTCATCTCATCGAGTTGGTCGAGGCCCTCACTGAGGTGCATGAGCAGCGGGTCCTGACTGTCGCGACACCACTGCATCAAAGCGGGCATGCGTTCGAGGGCGTGAGCCGTCGCCACGAGATCGCGTGCGTTGCTTCGCTGATACGCCAGTTGGGTGGCCAGACGTTCCATGTCTCGAACACCCTTCAGTGACGCCCTCAGTCCGTCCAGCCGGCGAGCGGAGCGGGCGAGCGCACCCACGGCCTGGTGGCGTGTTTGAACCGCTTCCATGTCCGAGAGTGGGTGCAGGAGCCATGTTTTGAGCAGGCGACGCCCCATGGCCGTCCTGCACCGATTGAGGGTTGACAGGAGGCTTCCGTCGTATTCACCCGCCAAGGTGGTGGTCAACTCAAGGTTGCGTAGGGTTGTCTGATCCAAGAGAAGGTGGCCCTTTTCCTCCACCAGTTCAACGTCTTGAAGCGGGACGTCCGTGCGGAGGTGAACCGTGGCGAGGTAGTCTGCGGCGAGCCCTGTCGCCGAAATGGCCAGAGGTGCGTGATCGAGGTCCAGGTGGCCCAAATCCGCCACTTGCAGCATGGTTTGAAGTCGCTCCTTTCGTTTGGTGGGACTGAGGTTGTGTTGACTCACCATCGTCCCGTCAAGGTGGGGGAACAAACGGCCAAGCTGTTGATGCTCGGCATCCTTTGGCGTGATGACAAGTTCGTTGGGTTGCCAGCGAAGAAGGTCGTCCTGAAGGCGGAGGAAACGGTCGTTTCCCTCATGCGAGCAAGCCCACGCTTTGCCCGTGGAGGCATCGATAACGGCCAAACCAAGCGAATNGTTTCCCAACACAAGTGCTGCAAGAAGGGACTGCTCGTCTCCGTCCAACAGACCTTCCTCGTACAGGCTTCCCGGTGTGTAAATTCTGGTTACGACACGTCGGATGGGAATTGGCTTACAGGTTCGCGATATTGGGATGGCCTAGGCCCTTCGCTCTCACCTGGTGAGCAATGGTGGTGGACACGACAGACTGAAACCAAACGCAATGGAAATGCAGCTATGGAAGGTCGCTTAGAAGATGCGCCGTGTGGAGCCAGTGATGCATCTACAACGAATGGATTGCTTGCTGAGTATTTCGACAATAATGGAGTCAGCTACAATGTAAGTACGATGGTCAATCTTTCAGGCCGGACCCCGGATTTTTCTCGGCATGAACCGAATATTGATTGGCCGTCAACCACAAACCTCTGGACCGGATTGGACAGTCGATTCCTCGATTACTGGAGTGCTAGACACACTGGAATCATCCACATCCCAAGCGATGGAAATTGGACCTTCTACCTCATCAGTGATGATGGTAGCAAATTGTGGATTGACGATATCGAAGTTGTCGATAACCAGGGACATCATGGTATGAGAGAGAGATCTGGCGTCGTTTGGTTGGAGGCGGGTGAGCATGCCTTGCGAACCGAGTTTTTCGAACACGGAGGACATGCGGGTTTGCAACTCAAATGGGAAGGGCCTGGGGTTACCAAGCAAACGGTTCCAACCAATGTACTCACCCGTGGTAGCAGTTACCCAGTCAGAGAAAATGCACTCATTCACCACTGGGAATTTGATGAGGTATCCGGTGACCAAGCCAATGATTCGGTCGGCAATGCTCATCTCAATTTCTCCGGAACCAATGGCTCACAATGGCGAACTTGT
>FUFK010047256.1_pt1 | contig 14604 bp, 16 predicted proteins | sample 1021851 | NCBI WGS metagenome assembly FUFK01 (sample SAMEA51879418, study PRJEB19060) | metagenome | reverse complement strand
ATCTTACTCTCTATTTTGGTTTTCCTTAGCCTTATCATTAGGAATTATAGTTGGAAGTTATTCAAGTATTTTATTGGCTCCATCTTTGTTGCTTAAAGATTGAGCTTAGGCTTCTAATTTTATGAAATTGAATTACTATTTAATACTTTTACTTTCACTTGTCTTAATTGATCTTTCAACTGAATTAAGAATTTTAATTGACAACTTTACAATTAATTCCTTAGCTTTCGCGTTTTCCAATCACCCCCTCGCCTTTTATATTCTTTTTTCATTTCCTTATTTGTATAAAAAATTAAATAAGTAAAAATTTAATTTTCATTTATAATTTCTCTAATAAAAACTTGAATAACGACTGCAAGCGGAAGAGATAAAATTAAACCTAATGGGCCAAAAATAAAAGTAAATCCAAATTGAGATATCAATGTTAAGCCAGGAAGTAAATTTGTTTTTTTCTTCATAATTGAAGGCATTATTATGTAGCTTTCTATATTTTGAATTACTATATACGCTCCTAATACTGCTATTGGTTTCCAGAAATTATCAAGTAGAGCAATGGATATTGGAAAAATACCACTAATAACAGGGCCTATATTAGGAATTATATTTAGGATCATTGCTATAAGTGCATTAGAAACAATATACTTAACATCCAATATTGACAAAACAATTAAGGTTAATAAACCTACAGATAACGAGCTTATCACCATTGATAAAGTCCAGTTAGCTAGGGCGACATTGCATTTGTCTAAAATGATTCTAAATTTATTTCTATACGTTTTTGGAATAACTAGAAGAACATTTTCTTTATACTGAGATGGTTCGATAGAAATCATAAGACTTACTACTAAAACAAAAATAATTCTTATAAATCCAGCTCCCAGGTTGCCAGCAAAATTTATTATGTTCATTAAACTTTCTTGAATTGCTTTCGCAATGGTTGCCCCATCTGGAATCGGTATAATGTTATTTATTAGGTTCAGTACATCAGTGACATTCTCTGAATCCGCACCATAATAAAAATTGTTGAATTTATTAAGATATTCATTTAATAAAAGATTTATTTTTGATAGTCCAGTTGGAATCTCCAATAGAATTTCATTGAATTCTCTAATGAATGGGGGCAATACAAGGATAGAAACTGTAAAAATTAACAGAGAGATCGAGGTTATAACCAGGAATAAAGATAAAAATCTTGGTAATTTTAGAGTTCTCTGTATTTGATTACATAGATTACAAATAATATTTGAAATAACTAATGAACAAATTATTAATAGAAGAAAATCCCTTAAAGTCCATACGAGTAAAAGAGATATTAAAACTACCGCAGACTTGAAATATAACGAACTATTCAAATTAAAAAATTGTTTATTACTTTTCAGAATATCCTAATCCATTTGATTTAGCATAATTATTAGCGAACTTCATGAATCTATCAAAATCAGAGGTGTTTTTCCAGATATAAACAGCCTCCAAAAAAATAGGATCGCCGTCTACAAACTTTACTTTAACCTCTCGAGTTAAAATCTCGCCCTCACTGTCAATCATCCTCATTCCTGTTATCTCACCACTTGTTATTGATGATAAAGCTTGAGGCTTTTCAAATAAAAATATGGCCTGTCCCGCTGTGCCATCCTTGCTTCTAGTAAGTCTAATCTCAGGGACGACAGGCTCGTCGATTCCCTCATAAAATTGGATTTTGGCTATTTTATCTTTTGTCATAATTTAACTAATGATCANCTCATCTTAGAAAAAATTTCTGCAGTCTGTTTAGAATTAATTCATAAAACACTATTTATTAATCTTAGAATATTTTTATCATAATTTAGATCAGTTAAATCCACGCACATAATATTCTCTACTTCAGCTTTTTCAAAATCGTAACACTTATCGTAATACTCCAAAACTGATTTACAAACTAGATCCCATTTTTTTTGTTGTATTGACTCCAGAGCAAATTTTGTTCTTTGAGGTCCTAATCTTTTTTTTATTCTTAAAACAGCATCCTTAAGTTCATCTTGACTGAAAATACTATAAGTTTTAATTAACTCAGCAATTCTGTTAGATTGACTTCTTTGAATTTCAATCCTTCTTGAACATTTCATTTGTTTAAAAAATTCATGAGGTATTTTACATTTGCCAATATTTGCACTTTCAGCTTCTACAAAAACATTGTCAATATCTTTAAATGAATATAACTTTTCAGCAATAGCATTTTCAAAATACTCGTTTGTGGGTTGTTCGGGCATTCCCAAACCTCCAAAAGTACTTCCTCTATGGGAAGCTAAACCTTCAAGATCTATAATTTGATAATTATTTTCTTCAAGTAATTTGAGTAATTTAGTTTTTCCTGTACCTGTTTTACCACCAATTACAACAATATTCCATTTTTTAATAAAACTTTCTAATACCCATTTCCTATATTTTTTATAACCTCCATAAAGTGTAATTGACTTGAAATTATATTTATCCAACAGCCATGAGACACTTAATGATCTCATGCCACCTCTTGCACAATAAAAGCGTAATATTAATTCATCTAAATTTCTATTTTTATTTTTTGATTTATAAGTATTAATTATTTCAAATATATTATTTAATAGATTTTCAATTTTGTTCTCAGTTATTTTCAATCCTTCAAAAACGGCTTTTTCTTTACCAAATCTCTTATATGTTTTCCCAATAATAGATCTCTCATCGTTATTAAATAGTGGAATATTAATAGAATTAGGCATATGTCCTTTATAATATTCATCTGGACTCCTAACATCAATAAGAGGTCCTTTTAAACTTCTAAATTTCTCTAGTTCTTTTCTTTTGAAATGCATAAAATGTCTTTTTTTGATAATTAATTTGAAATGACTAACAAAGCTAGTAATAACAATAGTAATCAAACCTTAGATTTAGTAAAAACATTTATAGACGCTAACCAAAGAAAAAGGATAAAACTATTAGATAAGATAGAATCTGAGGCTAATGCTATATATGATATTGGCCCAAAACTGTTTGAAGATTTTGATCAAGAAGGAGATGATTGGGCAGTTGGTTGGTTATTGCAAGTTTTAAAAAAACATAAGCCTAAATTTTTTGAAAAAAATATATACAATAATTGGTTCAGTACATATTCCAAAATAAATATAAAATATGACGAATTACAGTTGTTGCTTTTGGAACAAAAATTTGAAGCAGCTGATAGATTGACAAGCTCATACTTGAGAAAATTGGCTGGTAAGATGGCAGAAAAGCGTGGATATGTTTTTTTCAGCGAAGTAAATAATATGTCAGGATCTGATCTTCAAACAATTGATAGATTATGGAATATTTATTCAAACGGTAAATTTGGATTTTCTAACCAAGCCAAAATTTTAAAAACAGTAGGAAAAAAATATGAAAATTTATGGCCTAAGATAGGTTGGAAAAAGAATGGTATTTGGACCAGATATCCAAGCTCTTTTTGTTGGTCATTAGATGCACCAGATGGTCATATGCCTCTTGTAAACCAACTTAGGGGAGTTAGACTGATGGACTCAATTTTAAGACATCCCGCTATAGCTGAAAGACATAATAATATTCTTTGATTAATAGTTATTTAATAAGTTAAAATTAATTAACGTCAAAATATTATTATGCTCTTTTTTCGGGGCAAAAATATTTTAAAAATACTCATAAAAAGACCAAAAGTCTCCTGGTCTAATTTTGAAGTAGAGTCATCATTGCAGTTAAATGATTTTGTTGAATTGTTATTAGAACCTATAAAAACTTCTCATTCCTCTTATCATATTAAACTTGGATTGCATGAAGCACTAGTTAATGCTGTCAAACATGGAAATAATTTAGATCCCAAAAAAAATGTTAGGGTTAGAAGAATAATCACACCAAAATGGTGTGTTTGGCAAATTCAAGATCAAGGCAAGGGTTTAGAAATAAAGAAAAGAAGCTATAAATTACCAAGTAAAAAGAGTAGCGTTAGCGGTCGTGGTCTTTATATTATTAATGAATGTTTTGACGATATTAGATGGAGTAATAAGGGGAACAGATTACAGTTGGCTTTAAGAAGATAAGTTTTTATTAGAACAAGGTATATCCACATTAATTTCTTTCAACCATTTAATACTTTCTTCCATGTAATTAATTGCATCCTTTTCATTACGAGAAATAATTAATTGACATAATCCAGCAGAAATTAATTCAGCAGACCGTTTGTATTTATTACCTTTATACTTATGCCAATTGTTATGGTCAATCGTTAATCTGTTATTTAACTCTTGAGCGAGTTTAATAATATCTTCGTTCCAATAGTCCATAATTCCCTTTTTTTATTATTTTATCGCAGACCAAACTTTCGTCATAAAAAACGATTTTGATTTTATGTTTTTAAAACCAACCAAATCAAATGTAGAATTTAAATCATCTTTGATGTAATCACAGTAAAAAGGTTCATGAAATGATTTATGAAAATTCTCCATTATTTGAACAAAGGCAGGAGAATCAACAACCTGTATGGAATCTGCAACAACTAATGTTCCATTTGGTTCAAGGACTCTAAAGAATTCTTTTATAACTTTCTCCCTAACAGTTCTAGGTAGCTCATGAAATAAATAAACACATGAAATTGCTTGAATACTATTTGATTCAAAAGGTAAATCTTCAGCATTACCTTTTACCAATTCTATTAAATCACCTTGTAGATCTGATATGAATCTACTTGCCTCTTTTAAATATGATCCAGATAAATCAATGCCAGTAATTTTCTCTTTAGGGAAAGCATTTCTTAATTGTTTAAGTGTTCTTCCTGAACCTGTAGCTACATCAACTATTTTTATCGAGGATTCTTTTCTATCAGAAAATACTTTTAAACCCTCTTTAAGTGGCTTAATTATTCTTCTCCTCATTGCATCGGCACTACCATTAAAAAGAATCTCTACTTGTAAATCATAAATACTTGCCGAAAAATCAGATAAATATCCATCTGTTTGATGATGAAAATTTCTTAAGTAATATTGAGGATAACTATTCTTATCGACAGATTTAGGTAGATCTTCATGATTTTGCTTTCTGCGCCTGTTCCATGTATTTGGCATATCCAACCAAATTTTGGGATACTGAGTTAAATATCTTAACCATGGCTCATCAAATAATAACTTTTGTGGATAATAATTGTTTATTGCATCATTCCAATCTTCCTCTCTAAGAAGATCCATAGAACTTTGAATCTGCGATAAAAGATTTTGGTCTATATTAAGATTTTTAAGTTTAGTATCCGGTAGAAAGTAATTCATTATCCTTGAACTAACTTCTTTATGAGCAAAACCCGCTATACTTTTGCCTTGCTGCAGTGTTTTATATGCAAATTTTGAGAGTGATTCTCTTGCCATTTTCGAAATAAATATATATATATTCCAACAAAAAAAAAATCAATTTGAGAATTTTTTGTGATATTTCTCAAATTGATTAATTTAAAAGATAAAAGAATTGATTTTTTATGCGTCGTAGTACATAAAAAATTCATGAGGATGTGGTCTTTGTCTTAGTTGTTGAACTTCTTCGTATTTTATATCTATAAAATTATCAATAAAATCTTCTGTAAAGACACCCCCAGCAAGTAAATAATCTTTATCTGCTTTAAGTGCATTTAGTGAATCGTTAAGTGATGAAGGAACGGTATCAATTTTTGAAAGTTCCTCGGCTGGCAATTCAAATAAATCAACATCAACACCATCACCTGGATCAATTTGATTTTTAATTCCGTCAATACCTGCTAGCATCATCACTGAAAATGCTAAATATGGGTTAGCTAAAGCGTCTCCAGATCTAAATTCTAATCTTTTAGCTTTTGGACTTGGACCTGTCAAAGGAATCCTAACGGCTGCTGATCTATTTCCTTCTGAATAAACCAAATTAACAGGGGCTTCAAATCCTGGAACTAACCTTTTATAGCTATTTGTAGTTGGATTCGTAAATGCAAGGAATGAGGGGGCATGTTTAAGAATCCCTCCTATGTACCATCTAGCTGTTTGAGATAAGTTTGCGTAGGCACCCTCCCCAAAGAAAAGAGGTTGTCCGCCTTTCCATAAACTTTGATGAACGTGCATTCCAGTACCGTTGTCGTTAAAAACTGGCTTAGGCATAAAAGTTGCAGTTTTACCATATTTTTTTGCCACATTTCTTACGACATATTTATATGTCATTACGTTATCAGCCGAGTTAATTAAGGAATCAAATTTCATTCCAAGCTCATGTTGACCTGCTCCCGCAACTTCGTGGTGATGTTTCTCTGTAGGTATACCTAACTGACCCATTAGAAGAAGCATTTCAGATCTTATATCTTGAGCTGTATCGTTTGGTGCAACAGGAAAATAACCCTCTTTATATTGGATTTTATAACCTAAATTTCCACCTTCTTCAGTTCTTCCAGTATTCCATGGAGCTTCAATTGTATCTACACTATAAAAGCAAGACCCTTCTTTAGAATCATATCTTACATCGTCGAATAAGAAAAACTCTGGTTCTGGACCAAAAAATGCAGTATCTGCTATTCCTGTAGATTCCAAATATTTCAATGCTTTTTGTGCCAAAGATCTAGGACATCTATCATAAGGTTCACCACTTCTTGGTTCTTGAATCGAGCAGATCATACTTAATGTTTTATGCTTATAAAATGGATCAATCCAAGCAGTGGTAGCATCAGGAACCATTGCCATATCAGAAGCATTTATAGCTTTCCAACCTCTTATTGATGAACCATCGAAAGCTAGACCTTCTGTAAATGAGTCTTCTTCGATCATGTCAGAAGTCAATGTCAAATGTTGCCATTTTCCATGAATGTCAGTAAATTTTAAATCGATGAGTTCAATTCCTTCATCTTTAATTTGACTTAGGACATCTTGTGGAGACATAACCATTAATTTTTTAATACCTTCTATGAAATTAATAAGTTGATGGTCCTTATTATGTATCAACAATAACTTTTTTCAAGACTTAGTCTATTCTTTTAGTATTTCAAGTTAATTGTTTATAATTGTTTACGTAAATATTTAAATTGAATTAATTTCTTTAAAAAAATTATACTTATGTGACGAAATTGGTTAAATTTAAAAGTAATATTTAAAAGTGCTTTGACAGAGGCAAAACTAATTTCAAGTTTAAACGAAGAGAATTTATCACATTTCTCAAAGACTTATGTCCCTTCAAGACTTTTGTTAGGACCAGGACCATCCAACGCCCATCCTGAAGTATTAAAGGCTTTATCTCTTAATCCAATAGGTCATTTAGATGAAGTTTATATGGAGAGTTAATGTCAGATGTTCAGAAACTTCTCAGATATACCTGGCAGTGCAATAATCGTCTTACATTACCGATGAGTGGCACTGGAAGTGCTGCCATGGAGGCTTCCATTGCTAACTTCATAGAAGAGAATGAGAGAATTTTAATTGCAAAAAAGGGTTATTTTGGTGATCGACTTGTTGATATGGCCTATAGATATAGAGCCGATGTCTCCGTAATAGAAAAAGGTTGGGGTCAAGCCTTTTCACTTGAAGAAATTAAATATGAAATTGAAACTAAGAAGCCTGCAATCTTCGCAATTGTCCATGCGGAAACATCAACTGGAGTACTTCAACCTTTAGAAGGTATTGGTGAGATTTGCAGAAAAAATAATTGTTTGTTTTTAGTTGACGCTGTTACATCATTGGGTGCTGTAGAACTTCTAATAGATGAGTGGAAAATTGATCTTGCTTACAGTTGTAGTCAAAAAGGGTTAAGTTGTCCCCCTGGACTAAGTCCATTTACTATGAACAAAAGAGCTGAAGATAAACTAAGTTCAAGGAAATCTAAAGTTCCCAATTGGTATTTAGACTTGTCTCTTTTAAATAAATATTGGGGTTCAGATCGTGTGTACCATCACACTGCTCCTGTAAATATGAATTTTGCAATTAGAGAAGGTCTAAGATTAGTTGCTAATGAGGGTTTAGATAATATTTGGTATAGGCACAAAACTAATTCAATTAAATTATGCGCAGGTCTTGAAAAATTAGGTATGGAACTCCATGTCTCGAATGATTTACGCTTGCCTACACTTACAACCGTTAAGATTCCTCCTGCAGTTGATGGAGATGCTTTTAGAAATCACCTTTTAATTAAATATGGTATTGAAATAGGAAATGGATTAGGTGACTTGACTGGGAAAGTTTGGCGTATTGGATTGATGGGTTTTAATTCAACTGAAGAAAATGTTGATAGATTATTAAATTTATTTGAAACTGAATTAAAAAAATTTACTTTTTTTGATCCCTCAAGATTTTAAACCATAATTTTAATTTATTTTTGCATTCATTTTCTAAAATGCCACCAATAACAACCATTTTATGATGAGCGCTTTCATGTTTTGATAAATCTATTGATCCACCCAAACCGCCTCTTTTCTTATCATAAGCCCCATATATAACTTTCCCCATTCTTGCTTGAATTAACGCCGATGCACACATAGTGCACGGTTCTAAATTTGTTATTAAGATACAATCGTTGAATCTCCAATCATTTTTAATAAAAGATGCTTGTTTTAGTGCAATTAATTCTGCATGCCCCAATGGGTCATTTGTAATATTTCTTTTGTTACTGCCTCTACCAATGCACCTACCATTTTTATCAATTACAACTGCCGCTATTGGCAACTCAAAAGCACTTACTTCCTCTGATCTTCTTAAAAGAAACTGCATCCATTGAAGATATTTAAAATTTATTAGTTCATTATTATTAGCAAAAATACTATTCTCATTTTCAAAAATATATTTCATTTACCAATATTATCAATAAACTAATTAATAGGTATCTCAAAGAATGACTAAAGATCTAATTAATACAGAAGAAATATACTTCCCAACATATTCTGGGTCAAACGCTCATCTGATTACCCTTTTAAACAAAACATCAAAAATTATATGTGATTGGTTTTCAGATGCAGAAAAATATGGCCCACTTCCAATGGATGAAAACCTCAGGCTCTTTATGCCTGAGGAGGAAGCTATAAATCCTGATGATTTATTCCATGAAATTGATTATTTATTATCAAATTCATTCAATCCAGTTCATCCTGGATCTCTCGCTCATTTAGACCCCCCTCCTCTGAGTATTTCTATATTGGGAGATTTAATTGCAGCCTCTTTAAACAATAATCTACTTGCTTATGAATTATCTCCTGGAATAACTCATTTAGAGGATGCTATATGTAAGTGGTTTTCTAAAAAAATTGGATTTAGTGATAAATCAGGAGGTATAGCAGCAAGCGGAGGGACGTTAAGTAATTTAAATGCACTTGTTGCAGCTAGACATTTTGCTGGACTTAGTTCTGATCCGAATGCTGCATTTATAGTTAGCGAAGATTCTCATACATCATTTTTAAAATGTGCAAGAATTATCGGACTTTGCTCAAATAATGTAATTTTTGTAAAAACAGACAATAAAGGTTGTATGGATTTAGATAATCTAAAAAAAAATATTGAAAAATGTAGAAAGCAAAATAAAAAAATATTTTCTGTCGTTGCTACTCTTGGAACAACAGTAAGAGGGTCTATTGACCCCATAGTCTCTATAAGTAAATTATGTAAAGAAAATAATTTATGGCTACATATTGATGGTTCTATAGGTGGAATTTTTGCTATTTCTGGTATTAAAATTAAGGGATTAGATAATATAAATTGCGCTAACTCCATAACAATTAACCCTCAAAAAATTCTTGGAATTACAAAAACCTCCTCAATATTGTTGATCTCAAATCTTGAGATTCTTAAGGATACTTTTTCTACTGGATTACCATATATTTCCTCCAGAAAAAATATTTATGACCGTGGAGAACTTGGTATTCAAGGTTCAAGACCAGCAGAAATCATTAAACTTTGGCTGGGTTTAAGATTTTTAGGTATGAATGGTATCAATAATATTCTTAAATCTTCAATCAATCGAAAAGTTTTTTTTGAGAAAAATTTGAATATGGATAAATTTGAGGTTTATACGGGACCTCTACACATCATTTCTTTTTTACCAAGAGGTATTACCAGTATGGAATCAAATACTTGGACCGAGAATACTAAATCTGAACTTTTAAAATTAAACTTCATGCTATCTAGGCCAAAATATAAAAATAAATATTATCTAAGAGCTGTATTCGGAAACTATAATACAAAAAACTCCCATATTAAAGACCTTTTGAAAAATTTAAATACAAAATAATGAATAGAGCGAATTCAAAGATTTTAGCTATTGTCACAGGCTTTATTTCTATTTTTATATGTGTAGCTTATTTGCTTTTAATTACATTATTTGATTTTAGGTCATTGTTTAATGATCAATTATCAAATATCAATTAACGAATGGAGGCAATCTTTTCTGAGATTTGTAATATTTTTTTAGTTCTATCTTCGAAATGGCCTCTTTGACAAATTTTACTAACACCTCCTCTCTTTTGTTTATTTTATAAATTTTATTTACTACCTCTAGGACACCACCATCTCCCCATTCTTGATCATTCTTGAAATATTCGGTCAAACTAAGGCCTACTATCTTTATTAACCAGCCTGCAGTTACTGACTGTATAGATTTAGAGATAAACATTGTAGTAAAGTTCGTTGCTAAGGTAGATGTAATTATTGCAATACCTCCCTTAAGAATTCCAAGTTTAACCAATGCATTAAGCAACGATTTAGATAAATCTTTGGCTTCTTTCCTAGTCAATCTAATTTCATAAATTTTAGATATATCAATTATCATCTTCACATTAACCGAAGTTGTTGTTAAGAAATCAATAACCGGTAATGGATTCATTAAGATAACCCCACTGGTTATCCACATGTATTTATTTATTATTTTATTCGATGCTATAAATCTTTCTTCTAAAATAAATTGCTTACTTTTTATTCCTAATTTACTTGATCTAAATAGAATATTATCAGCTAATAATTCTTCTCCATTTTTATCAAGGGTTTCTATGATCTCCCTATAGAGCAAACTTACTTCAGGAATTAAATTTAAAGCTTTTGTATTATTATGAGTTGATGAAGAAACAGCAGCAATTGTCCTAACAAAGGAAATATTATTTCTTTCTGAATTCGTGATTAATTTTATATTTTTTTCTATACGATAATTTTCATCATCAGATCGCAAATCGCATTTATTTAATGCAATTATTAGCTTTTTCTCTAACTTAATTAATTTATTAACCAAAAAAAGTTCATATTTGTTTATGTCTTGATCAAGAACGAAAATTACTAAATCTGAGTCGGCAGCTTTTAAAATAGTTAAGCGTTCCCTATCCTCTCCAAGCTCTGATGCTTCAAATAATCCTGGTGTATCTACTATATTAACAGTTCTTTTTAAAATGGGTATACGAATTTTATAGCTACAAATTTTTTTTGTCGTGCCAATTGATGGTGAAGTTTTTCCTATAATACTTTTTAGTAATGCTCTTGCTATTGAAGTCTTCCCTGAGGATCCTGACCCAAAAAGTGTTACATTGTAGTTTCCTAATTTTAATTTATTCTCAAGTTTATTTTTTTCGTAATTTAATAATTCAACTTTTACTTTATCTTTGATTTTATTATTAATTTCATCAATACCTTCGAGAGTAAATTTTGCAGCACTAAATTTATTTGTAAAAGAAAAGGGACTTAACTTATTTTTATAAATTAATTTATATAAAACTTTTTTAAAAAATTTTTTGTCAAGAAAATAAACTGTTATACAGATTATTAATATAAATAAAATGGTGTATATATTAAATAATCTTATAATGACTAAATACATTAGATATAATAGAGATATGAAAAAAATATATTTTATATATTTAAGTTTAAATTTATACATAATTATTTTTTGAATTTAAAATAACCAAACAAAATTAAAATAAAACCAATATTTATAGATATGTCAGCAATATTAAATATAGGAAAATTAATAAAATTCAAATTTATAAAGTCAATGACGTAACCATTTAATAATCTATCAATACCATTCCCTACAGAACCTCCGAGAATAAAACTATAACCATACAAATCTATACTTCTTGATTCATTTTTTTTAAATATAAAATAAACAAGCAATATTGTAACGAAAATACTTATAAATGAAAGCAATATTCTACTTCCACTTAATAAATTAAATGCTGCTCCATAGTTTTTTACAATCTCAATTCTAAATATAAGAAAATTTTTTCTGGTTATTAACTCGTAGTTTTTGAAGATAAATAATTTAGATATCTGATCAAGGAAAAAGATAAATAAACTAACAACTATATAATGTATTCTATTTTTATAGATATAAAACATTAATAAAATCTTTTAAAATAGTTTATAGGTTTTATTAATAATGATATTGGCAATAACATTAAATAATGATATCCAACCTTACCTAGTGTAAGATTGCCAAAATTATAAAAAAAATTATCAAATTGATTATAATAAATCATAAGTATTAAGTTAAAAATAATTCCTACTAAATGCATAATACTTATAGCTATTAAACCTTTTCTTAAAAAATCGAATAAATGCACCTTACTTTTTTTGTTTAATTTATTTATTATTTGAATTAAGGGATAATATCCAATTAAATAACCAAAATTTGGTGTTAAAAGGTAACCTAATGAACCGCCGTGATGAAAAATAGGGTAAAAAAAAAGTCCAATAATTAGATATATGGTAAATGCTGTAAAAACTACATTCCTTTCAAATATAATTGAGATAATTATTACAGTTGGAATCTGCAGAGAAATGGGCATTTCTAATGCAGCTTTAAATTTATCAGGGAAAGGTAAGGTTATAAAAATCGGAATCATAGTAGATATAATCATTGATTGAATACTTATTATTACCTCAATAAATCTTATAAAATTGAGCATAAAATTAAATTATTCTTATAAACTTCTTAATGCAACGATTGGATCTAATTTAGAAGCTCTTTTTGCGGGTAAGACGCCAAAGATTAAACCTATTGATCCTGAAATGATCATGGTGGAAAAAGTTGTAGTAATTCCTACAGATGCAGGAAGTGGTGTTATCAGAGACAAGAGAAAAACACCAGATAATCCAGTTGTTGTTCCTATTAATCCTCCAATTGTAGATAAAATCAATGCTTCAATTAAAAATTGAATTAATATATCTGACTGTTTAGCTCCTATTGCTTTTCTAAGACCGATTTCTTCTGTTCTTTCGCTAACAGAAACGAGCATAATATTCATGATTCCTATTCCCCCAACCACTAAAGATACGGCACCAATACCTGCCAACAAAAAAGTTAGCCCACTTGTTATGTTAGTTACTATATTTAATGCATCTTCTTGTGATCTAACGGCAAAGTCATCATCTCTTATTATTTTATGTCTTTGCCTCAATAGATTGGTAATTTGAAATTTAGCTGCACTGGTTGAATTTTTATTTATCGCTTCCACACTAATGAAGCTTAAACTTATACCAAAAGTAGGATCCTTCCCAGTAATCCTATTTACCATTGTGGTTAATGGAATATAAGCATTTTTATCTTGATTACTTCCAAATACAGCACCTTTTGGTTTTAATATACCGATGATTTCATAAGTATGATCTTTAATTCTGATTTTTTTACCCAGTGATGAAGATTTATCTTTGAAAAATTCATCATTGAGATCAGGACCTATTACTACATAACTTCTTGCGCTATTAACATCACTTTTTGATAGAAATCTTCCTTTATCTACTTCAAAGCTTCTAACTTCTAGAAATTCAGGAGTAACTCCTGCAATCGATATATTTAGACTTTTAGAATTTGATTGAACTATTTCGTTAGCAGAGATTTGAGGAGCTACTTTTTTAACTGTTGGTACTTGATTACTTATTGCGACTGCATCTTCTAAAACAAGGTTTTTAGGAAATGAAATACCTCTTCTTCTCGTGTCATTATTTCCAGGAACAATGAATAAAACATTGGCACCTAAATTGCTTAATTGGTTTTTTGCTAGTGTTTGAGCACCTCTTCCAAGTCCAACAAGTGTAATAACAGAAGCATTTCCTATAATTATCCCCAGCATTGTTAACGAACTTCTCAATTTATTCGAAACTAAAGTTTTTGTGGCCATTCCTAAGGCTTCTTTTATTGATATATTCCTAGACATATTTATATTTATCTATTGCATCATCATCTTCAATTTGACCCATATATATGACACCTTCATTAAGTTGGAGTGTAATAAGGTCGCCATTACTAATTTGATGATTATCCATATTTTCTAAATTACAAATTGTAGAAATCTTTTTATTATTTTTGTTAAANAAAGCNTAAACATCATTTACNTTTTGGTTCGTAACAATACCGGCAATATTTTTACTNANTGGAATATNTTTCATTAATTCCTNNGGNACAAATAATATTTCTCCNGGNCAAATTAAAGACATATCAAGATTATTTTTTATTATTCTTGCTTTACCTGTAACGCCGATTTCCCCTATTGATATTCCTCTTGATACGATCTTTCTTACTAAACCGACTTTTATTAAATCTGTAGAGCCACTAATGCCAGTTAATGTTCCTGCGGTTTGAACTACTAAATCTCCTTGATTTAGGATCCCCATCTCCTGAGCAATTTGCATA
>FUFK010039888.1_pt1 | contig 14607 bp, 21 predicted proteins | sample 1021851 | NCBI WGS metagenome assembly FUFK01 (sample SAMEA51879418, study PRJEB19060) | metagenome | reverse complement strand
TTGGAGGATTTACTGTCTGAACAGCTTTACCTAAATACACACAGTACATATCATCTGACGCTGATGTTGCACTAGATAGCGTCAAATTATTATTTGATGCAGTATATGCTGTTGTTGGCTCTTGCCTCACAAAATTAATAAAAAGAGCAATTTCGTTTTCATTAGCAACTTTATGATCTAAAGTGTACGAAGTAGTTGCACTTGTAGAAAAGTCTTGCTTTTGAAAAGCACTATATGCTTCTGCTGGTTTGTTTCCGATATAAGCCATTTATATAATCCTTATGTACTAATTGAATCTACTACTGATAAAATGCAGTCCACAGCACTTGCTGTATCTGATAATGCTTCAACACTATCTCCTGATTGTAGAACTACTTTTGCACCACCATCTATAAGTTCTAAAGAACCTCCACTTGGTATTGGTGCATCTTTTATCAAATAATAGCTTGTGCTTGAGTTTTTAACAGTAGCACTAACTGTAACTGCTGATGTTGATTTATTAGCAAATCTCATACCAATAATTGCATCATCACTATTAGCTGCTGCTCTTACTTCTGTAGCAGATGTGCCTATGCTTGTTTTTAAAACTCTTTCAAAATCTTGTGCCATTATTTTTTCCTTTTATTATTATTTTTTGCTACAACGCAATCGCCATAGCCACAGCAAATCCAGCACTTGCTTTGCTAGAGTTTGCATCTACTAAAGTTACCATTCTTGATAGAGCTGCTTTTCTGTTTGTACCACCAGCACCATCATCAACTACGATTAAATCTGATGTTGTTAAGTCTGCTCCAATATCAGTTGCTCCATCAATATTTAAAGCTGATACTGAAACTTTATTAGCTGTACTGATCGTACCTAATTTTGAGTCTGCAATACTGTTGATTGCAAGAGTAATATTTCCTGAAGATGTAACTGGTGTACTGCCTACTGTAAATTCTCCAGCACCACTATCGGCTACTCCAACAGAGGTTACTGTTCCTGTGTTACTAGGTGTAACCTGTGTGTAAGTAATTGAAGTTGAGCCAACTGATCCTGTATTATCGGTAGTACATAAAAATATTTTATTATCGTTTGTAGAGCCTTGATTAACTACAACCATTCCACCAGATAGTTCAGCAATACTGTCATGTTCAGGATCTCTTGAAGCAGCACCACTTGATACTGCTAAGTATAATCCATTTTCACTAGCTGTACTTTGATCTTTAACTAAAACTCTATCACCAGCAACAAGGGTTACACCATCAATACTATCACCAGCTTCTAAACCATTTGTTAAATTTACATTTGCTGTAGTTGCACATTCGGCTATCGTTCTAGTTCTAAGTCCAGCAACAGCTTGATCTACATAATTTTTAGTAGCTGCATCTGAACTAGCAGATGGAGAACCAAGTCCTGTTACTGCTCCACCAGATATTGAAACATTGTTTGCAGCTTGTGTAGCAATTGAACCTAATCCTAAAGATGTTCTAGCAGTAGCACCAGATTCTGTTACAAAGTTTGATCCATCACCAACAATAAAATTACTGTCAGTTGGTGTTAGTCCAGCAATATCAGTTAATTGTGCATCACTAGCTTGTTTTGCATCTAGCTGAGTTTGAATTGCAGATGTAACACCATCTAAATAACCAAGTTCAGTTGTCGTAACATCACTAACTTCTACTTTACCTGAACCATTAGATTGTAATGCTCTTGATGCTGTTAAGTCTGATGATGCTATTGTTGTTGCACCTCCAGTTAATGTTGCTTGTTTTGAATCTATTTGTGTTTGTACTGCACTTGTTACACCATCTAAGTAACCTAATTCTGTTGATGTTACATCTGATACTGCAATTTTTTGTGAGCCATTAGAAATAACAGCTCTGTCAGCAGTTAAACTTTCTGTATCAATAGTAGAAGCTGATCCTGTAATAGTTGCTTGTTTAGCATCTAATTGAGTTTGGATAGCACTTGATACTCCATTTAAGTATTGAAATTCTGTATTGGAGATTGTTCCATCTGCAATTTTAGTTGCAGCAATTCCTGTAGGTATAGAGTCATTAGTTTTAGATAAAGCACCAATATAAACTGTAGTAATAGCTTCATTTGATAAGTTGCCACTATCCCATGTTACATTAACTGTTGTGTTTGTAGAAAATGATGAACTAGCAATTGTTCCATAAATAGTACCAGGTGTTGATGCTGTTAATTTTATTCTACGACCAGCATGATAAACAGAAGTTACATTAGCACCAGCGATTGTGAAAGATGTAGCTGACGCATAAGCATAAGTTACACTAGCATCACCATCACCATATTCAATCCATTGTGCATCATTAAACCAATCTCTAGTATTCTTCATCAATGCTCTAATGGCATTGTTCAAATTACTAGGTAGCATACCCTCATCTACATCAATAGAATTTAATGTAGTGTTACTTGCCTGTGTAGTTGAATAATCTTTAATGTTTGTTGTCATGTTGCTCCTAATTCATAAACCAACTAAAAGCCTTATCACTTTCAGTATTGTTTTTATTAATTAATGTATTTACAGCTTCCTCCACTTGTCTTTGAAAAAGCTCTTGTGCTTCAAATGAATATCTAATGTTATCTATATCAATCTTATCACTCATTATCTTGATCCACCCTGACTTGCTGTTAAGTCAATTCCTTGTGCATTAGTCCAAATACTTTNTGCTGGTATTTTTACGTTTGCTCTAAAATATCTACCACTTTGTCTTACAGGATTTATTCCTGAACTATTCATTGAACTTGATGAAGATGTGGTAACAGTATCTGCTAATTTATCTCTAGTCTTAATAGTTACATTTGCACTTGCATCTACTAATGGTCTAATGCCAGTTACATTTGCTCTTAAACCTGGAAACAACTCTTGTTCTTTTGTTTCAAGTTCAGCTTCTAAAGTTTTTCCAGAAAATATAGCTGCTTTAAAATTTTCGTCTATCGCACCTAAATACAAATGTCCTGTTGTCCAAAATGCTGTATCAAGAGAAATATTAATATCTTCTAAGTTTTCAGAAATAATATCCATCAACTCAACTGTGTTTGCTACTACGAATTGTTTAAAGATTTGTGATGCTTTAACTTTAGCAACTGACCACTTTTGAGTTACATAGTTGTATATCAGGAGTTTATCACAAACTCCAGTAGTATTTGGATTATCTTTACTTGGGTATAACCAAATTGCTAAAGTATTAAATGGATCAACTGCTGCTGTAATTCTATCTGTGTATGCTTTGTTTAAATCACCATCAAAAAATCTATTTACTTTTTCAGCTCCTATCGGCACAATTTGATCGCCATTGATTTGAAAAAATCCATCTGATGCGTAAAAGAAAACTTGTCTGTTGTCTTGGCAAACTGTTTGTCCATAAACAGCTCCTCTATTCGGTGATATAACTGAGAATCGGAATACTACGTTTCCACCCACAAAGTCCATACGAATTATTTGATCTTCTCTAAAGACATACCCAACCTCACCAGAGGTAATTGCCACAACCTGACCACCAGAGCCAGGCAAGTCTTGAGTATCTGATGAACTAACACCAGCTTCCCAAGTTGATAAATCNTTTATTCCAGACCATGCTACTCTATTCTTTGCATTTTCAATATTACCTGAAACAAAGAAATCCCTAATCACACCTGAAACTTTAAATTTAGCTGGTACTGTTCCTGATCCACTAGANGTTACTAATGATTGTAGTGTTGCAAAGTTAGTTGAAGTTCCCATCAAATAATACATGGGAGGATTGACACCATTACTTGCAACTACATATTGTCCAAATTGAGTAAAGGTAAAAAAATCTGTATCACCACCTGATATAGTTAAACTTCCTTTTACACTTGCAAAAGTACCAGATGTTAATTTGTAAATATTGTCTTTCGTTCCAACAAAAGTAAATACTGTGTTTGTATTATCTCTAAAACTACCAGCACCTTTAGCATTTTGTGTTACATTAGATGCACCACTATAAGCAACTAAACCTTTAACTGGTTTGTAGCTTGATTGTGCATGATACACATTGGTTGCTACAGTTGCTCCAGGATTTAAATGATCTGGTTGGTCTGGCAACCATTCACCGAAAGGTATTTGCATATTTTTTTACCTATAAAGTTGAAATGAAAGGAGAAGCTACTGTGTTCTCACCTCTAATTTGTAAAGGCGAACCACTTACTTGATCTTCTCTGTCATTTAATTCTAATCTTTCCATAGTAGTTGCATACATTTGTTGCCATGTTTGTACTTGCTGTGGATTAATACCACCTAAAAAATTAGCTGCATGAAACAAAGAGCCATACAAATAAATTGCTGGGTGGGTTGATAAAATATAATTTGTTGTGTTTGTGTCTGACAAAGCATCAAATGCTTTATAATAATTTATGTAAGCTGTGTAAGAATCATCTGGCTTTGGAGAAAATCTAAATGTATCTCCTAAAATTGTATATGAACTTGGTCTGCCAGTTGTAGAAGTTCCAACTGTGCTATCCATTTGTGATGGTGTTTGATATGTTAAGGGATATTTTGTAGAGCCACTTAAAATATAAATATCTCTAACTTGCAAAAACCCAGTAGGTAAAGCCTCTGTTTCAGTATCAACAGTAAAACTTGTTTGAGCTATCATTTTTCTAACTCTTAACTTAGAGTTAAAATCAGCTTCTGTTAATTTAATAAAATCATCTGCTATCTCATCTGTTAAATCTGATCTGTTTAACCAGTTTGCTATAGATGTTTTTAAAGTTGTATAATTTGTTAGTGCCATTAAAATCTTCCTGATGATGTTCTGAAGTATCTGTAATCAGAACTGTTTAATTTTTCTCTTAATATTTTTTGCTGAATGTCTTTTGGTAAGTCAAACCAATTACCTTTGTTTTGATCTTTGTGATATTCTTTTGCCCAAATCTCAAGAATGATTGTAGGAATACTTGCTATTCTTTTTAATCCCTTATCAGGACTATAACCATCATTTTGTGTATATAATCTTTTATTGTTTTCTAAGATTGATGATACATCTAATGATCGTTTTTGAACAACACCATCATTACCATTGTCTAAATATGTTTCGGTAATATTTTTATTTGTTTCTTCACTAATCTTTTTCATTAACGACCTTGACCTAAATATCTGTTTTGATTTCTTTGTCTTTTCTCTGATTTGTTTTGAGATTTTTTGTGAACTCCTCTACGTTTAGGAGGCTTATCTCTTGGAACAAAATGAACAAATTTTTGTTTAGCCACTAAGCACCCATTTCAGTTACAAATAAATCTCCACTTGTAGATGTGTTTCTAATTGCAGCTATCTTTTCTCCAGGAGAAACTTTAATAATTTCGTAATCTCCAGCATGGAGGTAAGCATCACTTGTTGTAGCAGTTGGAGAAGCACCAATTGCATAATGACAACTATGAGTAGTTGCTATTCTTACAAATCTTGTTTGCGTTCCAAAAGCATTTGAACAAGGTACTGATGAAGCTGTGAATGAAACTTTTTGCGAAGTTCCTGGTCTTAAAGCATAATTGTATGACATTAATATTTTCCTTTTTTACTTTTTATTTTTTTGCCTTTTTTCTTTGCAAAGGCTTTAGCTTTTTTCATTCCACTTTTTGTGTATGAAAACTTTTTTTTTCCTACCATTGGCATAATTTATTTCCTTTTTATTGGCATTTGTGGGAGAAATATCGCTAGACAGGATCTCCCACAAATTTTGTAATTATCTTCTGATAACAAAAGTTATTTCCATTTTAGAAGCATTTGTTGAACCACCATTAGTGATACATTCAATTGTTCCATCTTCTTCTACTCTGTTAAGAGCAGTAGGTTCAGCAGTTGCTACTCTACCAGCAGAACCTGAAGCCGTATGGCTAATTCCACCACCAGTTACTGCAACACCACCTATTTCAAAAGAGATAGCTGCTGTTCCTGTAGTAGTTGCTTTGTTGTGTGTAATAATTTTAATTATTCTTCCACCATCAGGTACACATACAAATGTAGATGATGCTGTTGATACATCAGGTATTGCTGATGTTAAAAAATAATCGTTAAGTGTTCTCATGTTATTTTCCTTTTTGATTGCTTCGTTCCGTCATTGACTTCAAAGACCAAACAAAATTGTTGATTTAGTATTGATGGGGGATTACTCCCCCACCAAATTAATTATTATGATGTAGTTAGATCAAATACAGCACCACTTGCTTTTTCGTTTTTAGAAACAAGTGTGTACTCAGCGATCATAGCTTTTTTCTCAGCATCACCAGTTTTTGCAAGATCCATAAGTTGGAAATCTCTTAAAAAGGCAACTGCCCACATATCAGGTTGTAGTACAAAACAATCTCTTGATCTTGAGAATCTGTTAGGTACAACTGTTAAAGCTCCGAAATCACTTTCGTAGATGTCCACAGCATTAACAAGTTTTTTGTCCTCTGCTGAAGTCATTTTAGTTGAGCCACCAGTAAATCCTGATAGTTTTTGTTTATTGAAAGAACCAAGCATAATCATTGATGGATCTCCACCTTCGTCCCAACATTGTTTTACAACATTTTTTAGTTGAGCTTCAGTAAAGGCTCTTTGTGTTCCATCAGTTCTAGCAGTACCTGGAGTATCTGTAGAAGATACTTGACCATTAGCACCATCAGATGCTTTGTTAGTAGATGCTTGAATCCAAGAAGCAAGACCAGATAATTTTCTAGCTGTTCCTGTTGCACCAGCAGTTCCTGTTTGGTTTAAACATAGAGTAGTTTCCATATCTCTTTTAAGTTCTTTTGAACTTTTAGAAATTTGGTAAGCTAATTCATTGTTTCTACCAGCTTTATTTACTGCATCTTGAGTACCAGAAACGATCACAGCTTTTCTTGAAATCTGTGTATGGTTATTGATTCTTGCAGTTGGAGAAACAGCTCCAAAGCTAATTTCATCACCCTCAATGTGGTGATTGTTACTTGCTGCTGCTGCTAAAGCATCAGTTTGCCACTCATGTAAAACACCAGTAGCTTTTTCTTTTCCAATTGATGACATGAAAGGAGTATCTGTCGGAGAGATATTATAGATAATATCTGACAAATCTTCTCTATCACCAATGGCTTGATACGTTTGAAACGTATTACTTACTATTGCCATAGTTTTTATCCTTATTGTTGAGGTTATTTGTTAGTTATCATATCTAAAAAGACATCTTGAGCAGCTTTCATACTGCCAGATTTTTTTAGACGACTAAACTTTTCTCTCCTCAATTTTAAGTTTGCCTCAGTTTTGCCTTGCTTAACACCTGATGAAAAAGGTTTGCTAGGTTTAGTAATCTTTTTTGCAATATTCGGTTTTGATTTTTGCATATTACGATACTTCATAGCATCATTAACCAACATCACTATTCTATGATCGTACACTTGAGCAACTTCTTGGTCGTTAAACCCATAATTGTTTAGTGTACTTTTCATATTAGCTTTTAAGTTTGAAGCCTTAGTAGGATCAGAAAAATCTGGCATTTTAGATACCAATTTTCTTTGTTGATCTTGTAAATAACTTTCAAACTGTTGTTTTTGTTCTGCTTGAGTTTGTTGTAAAGATTGATTTAAAGCATCTTGCTTTTTCTTCAACTTTCTTTCAAGTTTAGCAGCTTCTGTTGGATCTTCTTCGTACAGTTTGTCTAAATCAGCAGAATTAATTTCTGCGTTTAGGTCTTGTTGAGCAATAGCTAATCTCTGATTCAAGTCATTGAGTCTTTGAGAATAGTTTTGTCTTTGCTTTTCAGACTCAGATTGTAATTGCTTTCTTTGATAAGAAAGTTCTTCAGTCTTTTGTCTGTAATCAGCATCTCTTGAGTAACCATTTCTCAACTCATCAAGGGTAACTTCCAACTCTTGTCCATTTACTTTAACAGTATAAGATGGGGAGTCTTGTTTCTCTTGAGTTTCAATTTGTTCTTCGTCTTGAGATACATCTTCGGAAGTTTCTTCTTCAGTTTCATCTTGCGACTCTGCTTCTGTTTCTTCTTCCTTTATTTCCTGTTCCTGTGGTTGATCTTCTTCAGATTCCACTTCTTGTGGTTCAGGAGAATTCTGTTTAATTTCTTCTTTTGGTTCTTCAGCTTTAGCTTCTTGCTTTGGCTCTAATAAACCATTGATTGCTTTTTGTGCTTTTGTGATGTCAGTTTCAGCTTCCTTTANNGGATTTGCATAATTGTCTGCCATTGTGTTTCCTTTGTAAGTTAAGCTCCTCTNAATGAGGTTGGCTTATCCTAACCTTAGTGATTAGAATTTTTTATTNTTGATACTTTTTCTATAATCTTCTAACTGCTTGGCAGCTAGTTTTCCTGTATCAATCATTTCTAATAAATTTTGTTCTACCTTATTAACTACATTGTAAGCTAACCAAAGTTTTTCTCTAGCTTCTGTTTCTATTGCACCAGTATTAAATAAACTTTCTGAATATAAAGTTCTTAGTTTATCAAAACTTTCTTTTAATAAAGGATCTTGAAATAATGCTTTAGCTTTGTTCGCTTGGTTCAGTTCTTGGTTGAGCTTGTCCTGTTCGCTGTTGTCCATCTAAATTACTCACTTGTTGATCTAATCTGTCTGATGTTTGTTGTGCAGCAAGGAAAGTTTTATTTCTATTTGATGTAACTAATTTTTCTAAATCAGCATCTGCTTTTATTTTAGCAGCATCAACTTGTGTATTATATTTTAGCTCCATTTCCTTAATCTTAGTTTCAAAACCTAAAATCTTCTCAGCAGTATCTGCTTTAATCTTTTTGTTTTCTAATTCTAATTCTGCAATTTTACGTTTTTCTTCAGATGCAATTCTAGTGAACTCAATTTTCTCTATTGGAGTTGGTTCAGGTGGAGGACTAGGTTGTACTAAATCTTTACCCTCATCTGGATTAACAAAATAGTTTTCAACATTTTTAAGTCCAGCTTCCTCAATAATTTTAGCAAGTGAATTATAAATGTTTTTCAAAGTAACCATTGGATATTCTTTGTTACCTTGTAATTGAAAAGCCTGTAATTGCTTTTGTAAAATATTATTTAACATTAATATTTGTTGGTCTTTAGAACCAGCACCTAATCCAACAGTTATTGAAATATTATATTTGTTTTTCCATTCTGTAGGACTAACTGCTACAAACTTATTATTTAATTCTACAACTCTTTCTTTGTTTTGATACTTAACTGTAAGCTCAAATATTCTTCTAAATAAATCTTTAATACCAGTTTCGGCAAACACTCTAGCAATAAGTTCCATTCTCATTTGAGATTGGCTCATTAAAGTATTTACACCAGTTGCAGTTTTATTAAGTGCGTCTGCATCTAATCCTTGTGAATATCTTGTAACACCAGTTCTTGTTTCTCTTACTGTGTCTAAATATTCTAATAATGGAAATGCTTGTTGTGAAATCGTTTGGTTTTGCATTGGTAGCATAACCTGATTTGGTGGTTGTTTAGTTCTAACAACTCCACCTGGTCTTGATGTTAGTAGGTCGTCCAAGTTTACCATTCCGTCCATAATGGCTACCCTGTTATTATTCGTTAGATACATATTATCTAACAACTGACGCATAACAGTTGATTTAACTAATTGGACATCTTCAACTAATTCTGAAACTGATCTACCATAAAATCTATGTGGCATTGGAACAGGAGTTANAGAACAGAANGGAATNAAATCGCAAGGCATATTTTCTAAAATTGTACTTGCTTCACTTCCAGCTACGATTACTTTTCTAAGTTCTGAAATACCATCTCCGTCCATATCGCACTTAACATAGCACTCATAAATTTCTATATCTTGTGTACTTTCATCAGGTGCATCATTTAATGGACTTTCATCTATATCAGCAAACCTTGCTAATCTTTCATCATTTAAAGTAACATTATTTTGTGTGGGTAAATTTTCTATAATATCTCTATCAAAACCCATTTGTATAAGTTCTGATCTAGTTTTTAAAACTCTGTGNGCNACAAAATCTGCATCTTCAATACTCTTAGCAGACCTTTGAATTAAAAATTCTTCAGGTGGTATGTTTTCTATTTTAACTTTACCAGAGTTTGTAGTTCTTTTAATAATGCAATTATGTAATTTAGGAGTTGGTATATCCTCAATTTCTTGACCTTGAGATAAAGCTATTTGTTGAAGTTCATCTATTTGTTTTTTTGCAAATTCATCAGGGAAACTTTCTTCTTCAATAACTTCAACATCATCATTATCTAATAATATTCTATATTCTTCATCACTTAAATTTTCATAAGTTTCTTGCTCAACCTTTTCGCTTTCGTCCCAATAAACTTTTACAATTCCATTCTTTTCAATTAACGCATCTTTAAACCAGTTATATAAAATACTAAAACCATTNTTATCTTTGTTAAAGATATAATTGATATAGTTAGTTGCTTGTTCGGCAAGTGCTACATCTTCGGCTTTGACTGGTTCGCATTTTACAGTTTGATCTGATGAAGTAAAAATTTTTAAAAGGTTTGGCAAGATGGTTTCAACAGTATCAGCAACATCTGTACTAACGACTTGTGATCTGCCATCAATCTCAGTACCTAATGGTTCTCCCATGTAGTATTCTAAAGATTTCTTTCTTTGGCTAGATAGGTTTCCACCCATATAACCCATAGCATTATTTATCTCTTGTCCAATAATATTTCTTAATTCAAATTCTGTTATCTTATCTGCCATATTAAACTATATAATTTGTTTCAACTGGGATTGTTTGTTCCCAATCACTAACTTCCACACCCTCACCTATTATGCCTGTCCTAAAAGCATCAGCACAATGAGAAGCATAGTTGTGCATGGGTTTATTTCTAAAACATTGATTTTTGTCGTCCCACCTTTTTTGGTAAGCCTTTAAATTCTCTAAGCCTTTTTGACATTTGTTTTTGTCAAACCAACAATTAGGAAGTGCTTTTCTGACAGCTTCAATTCCATCTTCTATAGATAGTTTTGGTGCTACTTCAAAAGCAATACCTAATTCCAAAGCACTCTCTAATCTTGATTTACCAAAATTACCTATCTCCCTAACCTTAATATCATGGGGAGCTATATGCTTTGAATACTCATAATCTTTTCTATTAACGACATCTACATAGTGATCTAAACCCTCACCAGCATTTTCATAATAATCTATTAATCTGATCTCTCCTTTGTACCTTTGGACAAACCATATCGCTGTACTGTCATTAAGACCTAAATCCCACCATGTTTCAACATCAAGGTTGTCATCATACAGATTGTCTGTAATCCTATTCTGTGCCTCTAATTTTTCTATTAAAGCACCATAATAAGAGCCTGTTATGGCAGCTTGGAAACTGCACTCAAATTCTTGTTCGTATAAATCTTCTGACATCATCTGCTTTGCAGCAGTTAATTCATCAGGATCTAATATGTTTGTATCACTAGCTTTAAACAAACCAGCATACCAATCTTTGTTTTCTTGTGCGTCTTTGTAAAGTTGAAAGAAATAGTTTCTACCTTTGGGTGTTCCAATAAATACGCACCACCCTTTTCGGTCTGCCAGAGCTGGTCTTATAACTTCAGGAAAGATTGTAGGTTTAATGCTTTGAGTTTCGTCAAATACACAACCATCTAAAAATATACCTCTTAGAGCTTGATCGTTCTCAGCTCCAAGAATTGTAATCCTTGCTCCATTTGGTAGATCACATCTTAATTCTGACTCATTAAATTTTGTACCAGGTATCTTACCAGCAAACTGTTTAATGTAATCCCATGCCGTACTTTTCCCTTGTTTGAATGTTGGCGATATAAAGGCATATCTAGGGTTTGGTAAAGGACAAGTAAGAGCTGCTTTAATCATGTGATTCACAAGCATGACTGTTTTACCACTTCGTCTATGTGCCACAATTACATTAAATCGGTGCTTATCAATTTCTTTATGCAAAAAATTTTGTAATTCTCTTGGCTTATATGGAATGACTATTTCTGGCATTTTAAAACAAAACCCCCCTTAGTGAACAGTTACTCCTTGAGGTACATTTAATAATTGTTCAATGCCAAAATCTTCCATAATGTGATGAGAGAAATATCTACATTCTCTGAGATCGTTAAAGCCACCAAAGTGAACAACAACAGAGTTGCTGCTTTCCATAATATAAACTACTGCTGAATAGCCTTTTTCTTTGTCGTCAAATTCCATCATTGAAAATCCTTGATCTAGTTGTGTGTAAGTCCTAACGTTTTATGCGACCATGCGTTTTTTGTTTCGCCTGTGTCCCTTTTTTTTAACCCTCTGAAATCTCAGGAAATAACCAAAAAAAAAAGAATTAATTAAACCAATTGATATTTAATCAATAGTTATTGTTGATTTACTTAAAAAATAAAATGATTTGTATTCTCTTTGTATTCTCTTTGATATTTTTTTAATTAATTTGTCTTTAATTTGCTGATCTTCTCTATATCTCTACTGTATAAATTTAAATGTAAAGATTGAATAATATTTAATAAAAACCAGGAATTACAAGGCTTTTATTACTGCTGCCATTTAATCTCAATGGGTTTATCTCCTCCATTTAAAGTCAATTTTTGATCTTTTCCATATCTAACCGGTGATAAAACAGAGCTTAACCACTTCGCATTAGATTGCATTTCTTTAATTAAATGAGCAAATGGAAGTGAATTGTCCATCTTGCCTGAGTTCTCTAATGTATTAATAGACTCCATTAATTTATCTTGAGCCTCTGCAATAACCATTTCAATACCAATCTTTTTACAAGTGTAATATTGATCTTGTAATTTCTCTGAATCTTTTAATTTCTGACTAAATGTAGCCCATGAAACCATTTCAGGATCTTTGCAAATCTTTCTTATGCTTTCACCATTACAGAGTCTATTTAAAATAGTCTTTTCTATTGTTTTATTATATTTAATATTCGCCATAGTTTATAATCATTCTAATGTAAATTACCAGGTATTCCAGGTTTGTTGCATAATTGCAACAGTATTTAATTCTCTTTTAAGTTGTTTCTTTGATATTAATTAATTTAATATGAAGTTATCATTTTGTTTGCATTTATAATTTGCTCTGATATTAATTGAGTATGATTCAAATTAAAACAAATAACAAAGGAGCAAATATGAGTCATGATAAAAGAATATCAATGTATCAACTAGAAAAGAATTTAGTTGATGAATTGAATGATAACAAAGATGAAATATTAGAGAATGATGATTTACTTCATGAATATGTAGATTCTAATATTCCTGTTTATAATTTTGATTTACTTCAATTAGCTTGTGATGATCTTTGGTTAGGTTATCCAAATGAAAGTGGACTTTCAGAGGGATCTGATAATGCTTATGACATTATTAAATCAAATGTTTATGAAAAGTTAAATGAAGTAGCTCATGATTGGTTAAATAATAATCAATCAAAGGAGGTTGCATGAATAAAATTGATACAACTATAAATTTTGGAGGATTCTATGAATCAATCCATTTTGGAAATATAGAGTCTATTATTGAATCTTATTATGAAGATGGAAATTATCCTGAATATCATTTTGATAATATAGATTATAAAAAAACTGAGCAATCTTATATTAAAGATTATTGCTCAAAATTTACTAATTATATTTTTAATGAATATGGATTTAAAATAGATTTTAAAAATCTTAAAATCTGGAGTCCATCATATTATAATTATGATACTGATAAGATTGACTGCTTTGTTAGTAAATCTCAAGCTAATAAATTAACCAATTACTTTAAAAAGAATGATGATTTTTTAAAATTTTTAAAAGATCGGACTCAATCATATTCTGGTTATCATTCATTTTATACATTTGAACAAGCCCTGAATAATAAAGACAATATTTTAATTATGTATTTATTGGAATTCTTATCAAATGAATTTAATGAAAAAGAAGTTGTATATGGTGAAATTGAATTTGATGTTCACTTATTAAAGGAGGTAAAATGAATAATTACTCATTAAAGGTAACAACTCAAAATTTAAGTAAAACATTCTTTTATTATGAGAATGACAATTTAAATTTTGAACAAGCTAAAAACAAACTTAAACAAGCTCTAAAAAAATTTGAAGATTTTAAAATTAAAGGTATTGAGCCTGTTGTTTATGATGATCGTAACAGAGCAATCAAAGTAACCAATATTGAGATTGTTAAAAATATGGAGGTAAAATGATTAAATCAATTTACTTTGCTCTATGCTTTGGACTAGCTTTGTTAGGTCTATTTGTAATAACTCAAATCAATTTAACTTTAGGACTTAGTATGTTTGCTTTGTTTATAGTTAAATTTTTATTAATGCTGCCAAAATACCAGGAGGAATAATGAATAAACAAATAAAAGCATTAAATGACTTTGTATATAAAGATAAAAATGGAGTTATAGACAATCATTTTAAAAAGCTACCTTTAAAATCTAAAAAGTTATTTTTAAAAATATTTAATAAACATTTTTTTAAAAAGGAGGTTAAATGAAGAATAAAGATATAAATATTTATAATCTATTCTCTGCAACCTATAAAAAAAGAAAGATGTTTTCTTTTATGGGTTTCGGTGAATTATTATTAATGCCTAAAGTTGATAAACCAATTAGACAAATTTCAAATGTTTATCAATTTCCAATTAAACAATACTA
>FUFK010044203.1_pt1 | contig 14612 bp, 33 predicted proteins | sample 1021851 | NCBI WGS metagenome assembly FUFK01 (sample SAMEA51879418, study PRJEB19060) | metagenome | reverse complement strand
ACAGCTAGATTTTTAAAATTTAGACTTGTATTAACATCAAGTGATCTAGCTTCAACTGCTGTTGTATCTGAAGCTACAGTTACAGTTGATATGCCTGATAGAATACAAAGTGATAATGATATTGTTTCAGGAACATCAACAAAAACTGTAACATTTGCTACACCATTCAAAAGTACAAGTTACGCAGTTGGTATAACTATGGAAGATGCAAATACAGGAGATTTCTTTACAGTTTCAAATAAAACTGTTAATAGTTTTGATGTTTTATTTAAAAATTCAAGTGGTTCAAATGTTTCACGAACCTTTGATTTTATTTGTAAAGGATTCTGATTGACCATAAATTTTAAAAGGAGTATAAATTGATATGTCACAAGCAACAGATTTTACAATAGCGAACCAATCATTCCCAAATTTTAGAACTGATTTAAATACAGTATTGGGAGCAATTAATTCTTCTAACTCTGGTACATCAAGACCATCTTCAGCAACTACAGGCACATTTTGGCTTGACACCTCTAGTTCAGGGTCAAATTTATTAATACTTAAATTCTTTGATGGTTCAGATGATATTACATTTGCTACATTTAACACATCATCAAATACAGTTGATGTCTCAGATTCTTCATTTAGTGGAATTATAGATGCAGTTTCTCCAAGTATATCAAATAATACAGGAACTCTTGGATTTACTTCTCCAAATTTTGAATTGAAATCAAAAGGTGCAACTGCTGGAAATTTTGATATTCACACAACTAATTCATCAGGAACTACCGCAAGAGTATTTCGTGCTACTCACGATGGACATATTCAACTTATGAGTGCTGATACAGTTATTGGAAAATTAAGTAATTCATCTAGTGATTTTGTTATTGAAAATGATGTACAGGATAAAGATATTTTATTTAAAGGTGATGATGGTGGATCAGGCATAACAGCATTAAGTTTAGATATGTCTAGTGGTGGTCTAGCTACTTTTAATGCGGCCGCAAATATAACTCAACAAGCATTAACATCATCTTCAAATGCTGTAGCTTGGGATGCTTCTGCAAAACCAAACGCAGTTCATGTCACAACAGAAAATACTACATTTTCTGCACCAACAAATAATGTTGAGGGTGCATTTATTGCTTTAGAAATAAATTACAATGGATCACACACTATTGCTTTCAATACTGTATTTGAGTTTGCTGGAAGTACAGCACCAACATTTACATCAACAGATGGTAAAACAGATATATTAGTTTTCCGTTATAATGGGGCAGTATGGCAAGAGGTAGGTAGAACATTAAATCTTAGTGAAAGTTAAAATATGTACGCATTAGTTGAAGATAACAATATTACACAATTTATTAACCAACCTAAATCTATTGTAGTTGGAGATGTAAGATACCCAGCTAAAATATTTCAGTTATGGTCAAAATCAGAAAAAGAAGCAATAGGTTTATATGAAGTTGTTGTTGATTTAATAAACTACAAAGACCCAGAATATTATATCAACACGAATGAACAATATAATTTTACAGATGGTCAAGTAACTAAATCATGGGGAAATGCTACACCAAAAAATTTAGAGGATGTAGATGCTGTAGATGAAGATGGAAATGATGTTTTAGATGAAGATGGAAACAAAATAATTATTGATGGTTTAAAAACACAAAAAAAAAAAATCGTTAAACAACAAGCATCAGGATTACTTACACCAACTGATTGGTATGTAGTAAAAGCAACAGAAGTTACAGATTATAATGTACCAGAAAATATTACAACATTTAGAGCAGAAGTAAGAGCAAAATCAAATGAGATGGAAACTCAAATAGATGCTTGTACTACTGTTGATGAACTTAAAGCATTATACGAATACACCCAACAAGAAGACGGAACTACAACAAGACCTTTAGCAGAATTTCCAAAGGAGATTTAATGTTACCAACTATTTCAACAGGAAATGTAGCATCAGCATTAGCTGGGGGATATGAAGTTGCTAATTCATTAAGATTTAATGATGGAAGTAGTGATAGTTTATCATTAAGTGTGTCGGGTACATCACAAAGCACAACAGGAACTATTTCATTTTGGTTTAAAAGATCAACTATCAGTGCAGATCAAAGAGTTTTTACAAATTATATTGATGCGAACAACTATGGTGGAATAAAATTACAAAGTGATGACAAAATGGAAATTGTTATTATTGATGGTGGGTCAGTTACAGGAAAATTAGTTACAAATAGACTTTTCAGAGATGTAAGTGCTTGGTATCATTGTGTAGTTTCTATCGATAGTAGTAATAGCACTGCTGGAAATCGTATGCGTCTTTATATAAATGGATCTGAGGAGACAAGTTTTTCAACTGACACAAATCCATCATCAAGTGCTACTATGGAATTTTTTACAAATGGAACTAATAGAATAGGTCAATTTAACAGTTCACAATATTATGATGGATATATTGCTGAATTTGTAATGATACATGGCACACAACTAGATGCGACATCATTCGGAGAATTTGACGAAGATAGCCCTAACATTTGGAAACCCATTGATGTATCTACTTTAAGTTTCAATAGTAAAGATTATTATTTAGATNNTGAAAATGCAAGTAGTTTAGGTGCAGATGTATCTGGTAATTCAAATAACTTTACTGTAAATAATTTAACAAGTGTAGATCAATCTACTGATACTTGTACTAATAATTTTGCAACTATGAATTCTATAGCAGTTCCGCCATCTAATGCACCAACTTTTGCAGAGGGTAATACTAAAGTATCAACAAATAGTTCTAATGCTAATCCTGTAATTTCAACTATCGGTGTATCACAGGGTAAATGGTACGCAGAAGCAAAAAGAATATCTTTTGATAGTGGTAGTGATGATGATGGATTTAGAATAGGTTTTGGTGTTACTTATGATGATAATGTAAATATTACCCCACCAGCAATTTCAAATTCTGGTCATTATTTTATGATTGGAACTGGTACAGTTTATAATGGTTCAACTGATTTAGGTGATAAAGCTGGAGACTCAAATATTTCAGATAATGGTGTTGTAGGTATTGCTTTGGATTTAGATAACAACAGAATTAGTTGGGCATTTAATGGTGCATGGATGACAGGTTCTAATGCTTGGAGTGGAAGCTCTCCATCTAGTTATGTCACGATTGAAAGTGGAAAAACTTATTTTTTCTTACAAACAGATGGCTCAACAGGCAGAGGATATACTGCTGGTTGGAATTTTGGTGGATCATCTGCTTTTACAATTTCATCNGGAAATAGTGATGCAAATGGATATGGAAACTTTGAGTACCCTGTGCCATCAGGATATTATGCATTAAACACTAAAAACTTAGCGGAGTTTGGATAATGGCTTATACAACAATTGATAATCCTGAGCTTTATTTTCAGACGAAACTTTTTTCTGGTAATGGTGGAACACAATCTATTACTCTTGATGGTTCTGAAAATATGCGACCTGATTGGGTTTGGATTAAAAATAGAGGTGCTGTTACAAACCATGAATTAGCTGATTCTGTAAGAGGTGTTAATAAACTTTTAAAATCAAATGATGTTGATGCTGAACAAGACAATTCAAATAAAATCACTTCTTTTGATAATAATGGTTTTGCAGTTGGAAATGATGCAAATGTTAATCAAAGTAGTCATAATATAGTTGCATGGAATTGGTCTGCTGGAGGGTCTTCTCCAGCTATAACATACACAGTTAAAGTAGTTTCAGATAGTGGTAACAAATATAGATTTGATGACTTTGGTACAAGTGCTGTTACTTTAGATTTACAAGAGGGCGGAACTTACACCTTTGATCAATCCGATAGTTCAAATGCTGGACACCCTTTGCGTTTTTCAGAAACATCAAACGGAACTCATGGTGGGGGAAGTGAATACACAACAGGGGTTACAACAAACGGAACACCTGGCAGTTCTGGTGCTTACACTAGAATAACAGTAGCCGCATCTGCACCACAGTTGTATTATTATTGTAGTTCACATAGTGCAATGGGCGGTCAAGCTAATACAAATTCTACATTTGGCTCATCAAATTTTTCAGGTAGTATTCAATCAATCGCATCTGTAGGAAATACACAAGGATTTAGTATTGTGTCTTATACAGGAAACGGCTCTGCTGGAGCAACGATTGGTCATGGACTAGGTGTAGTGCCATCAATGATAATTCAAAAAATCAGAAGTTCTACAGGAAATTGGCTAGTTTATCATCATAAAAATACATCTGCACCAGAAACAGATTTTTTAAGATTTAATACAGACAATGCAACTGCTGATGAGATTACAATTTTTAATGATACTGCACCTACAAGTTCTGTATTTTCTGTAGGAACTGAAAATACTATAAATGGAAATGGTGTTACTTGCATAGCATACTGTTTTGCAGAAAAACAAGGCTATTCAAAGTTTGGATCGTATGTAGGGAATGGAAATTCAGATGGTACTTTTGTTTATACAGGACATAGTGTTGCGTATGTAATTATAAAAAGATCAAGTGCATCAGGAAACTCATGGAGAATTTATGATAATAAAAGAGATACATTTAATGAAATGGATAATGCTGTATTTGGAAGTACAAGTGCAATTGAGGGGAACTATAATGCAATAGATTTTTTATCTAATGGATTCAAGTTAAGAGGAACATCTGCCGCTATTAATGGTTCAGGTTCAGATTATATTTTTATGTCATTTTCAGAATCTCCATTTGTAAATTCTAAAGGAATACCAACAAACGCAAGATAGGAATTAATTATGCAATTATCAAAACATTTTAAATTAGAAGAATTTGAAAAATCAATGACAGCAACTCGTAAGGGTATTGAGAATAAAGCTGGGTCAGGTGAAATAAAAAACCTTACTGATCTTTGTTATGGGGTATTAGAACCTGTAAGAGCAAAGTTTGATAAACCAATTACGATAACTTCAGGATATAGAAGCCCTGAATTATGCGAAGCAATAGGTTCTAAACCAACTTCTCAACATACTTGTAATAATGGTGCGGCGGCAGATTTTGAAATTGCAGGTATATCTAATCTTCAAGTTGCATTATGGATTCAAAATAATTGTGATTTTGACCAATTAATTCTTGAATACTACACAGGAGAACCTAATAGCGGTTGGGTTCATGTATCTTACACAGAAAACTCAAATAGAAAACAAGTCTTAACATTTAACGGAAAAAATTATACAAATGGACTTCCTGATGCAAAGTGGTCAGGTGGTAAATTACAAAACTAGGAGAAAAGATGGCACTTACAAAAAAACAAAAGAAACTTCCAATGGCTTTACAAAAAGCTATACTGAAGAAACAAAAACAAACTAAAAAACCAAAAAGGAGAAAATAAAATGCCCTATCATACAGGAAAAGGTTCTCATGGCGGAATGAAGAAGAAGAAAAAGAAAAAAGCTAAGAAACCAAAAATGAAAACAAGCAGAAGATAATGGTTAAGGTTGCTTCTATAAAAAACATTATAAAAGACCTTACACCAAGACAACAAAGGACTATGCGGAACCATGCAAGACACCATAGTCTAAAACACATGAGATCAATGGCAAGATCAATGAAAAGAGGTGCTACTTTTGCTTCAGCCCATACAAGGGCTATGAGGAGTGTAGGTAAATGAGTGGATTTACAACATCAGTTACATTGAAAGAAATGATAAACAAATTTCCAATGCGAAAGAGAAGAAGAAATGTCAAAAAAAAGAAAAAGAAAAAGAGTAGCAAGAGATAAAAAACTTGATGTTCAAAATAAATATTTAGAGGGTTTGACAGGTCGAAAGAGAACTGCAAGAGCAAATTTAATTAAAAAGATGGATAAATTATATAAGTCAGGAAAAAGAATACCAAGATCACTATTTAAAGCGAGAGTAAGATAATGGCAGTAAGAAGAAAACCTTTATCAGCAAGAGTCATCACAAGTTTGAGAGCAAAAGCTAAAACTAGAAAAAATATTACTTTAGGACAGCTTAAAACTGTATTTCGGAGAGGTCAGGCGGCATGGCTTACAGGCTCAAGACCAAGAATAGGTATGCAACAATGGGCTATGGCTCGTGTAAATTCATATTTGAGAGGAAGTAGAAAACATGATACAGACCTTAGAAGAAAACGAAAGAAGTAGATGAAAACTAATAAAGAAAAATTTGTAGAGATTGATGGAAGAATAAAATTAGTAAATCAAAAAATAGATTTAATAATTAAGAACCATCTACATCACATGAAAAAAGATATTGATAGAATTTTATATAGTCTTGGTGCAATCGGACTTTTAGTTTTAGGACAACTTCTTTACTTACTCACCAAATAGTTGTATAGGTCAGTATATGACCTATAAGAGAATACTTGTAATATCTGATATGCACATTCCATATCATCACAAAGATTCAATACAATTTTTAAAAGAAATCAAAAAACAATATAAACCAGATTTTGTAGTGAATATTGGTGATCTATTAGATTTTCATGCAATCAATATGCACACACACGACCCAGATTTATATTCTGCTGGACACGAACTAAAACAATCAAAAATTTATGTAAAAGAACTAGAGTCTATATACCCAAAAATGGTTGAAGTAGAGTCTAATCATTCAAGCTTAGTTTATAGACGAGCATTAAAATATGGAATGAGTAAAGAGTTTTTAAAAGATTATGGTGATTTTTTAGGAACTAAAAAGTGGAAATGGGTAGATGATTTAACAATAGATTTACCTAATAAACAAAGATGTTTTTTTACGCATGGAAGAAGTGCAGATGTTTTAAAAGTATCTCAAACTATGGGTATGTCAGCAGTTCAGGGTCATTATCATACAAAGTTTGTTATATCTTGGTGGGCTAATCCTGATAATCTATTTTTTGCTATGAATGTAGGGTGTTTAATAAATCAAAAATCACTAGCTTTTGCTTATGCTAAAAACTTTAAAACAAGGTTTATTTTAGGTTGTGGTATTATTATTGATGGAATACCAAGACTTTTGCCAATGGTATTGAATAACAAGGGTAATTGGATTAAAAAGCTTGTATGAAGAACAAAAAGGGTACTTTAAAGGCTCATAGAAGCGATTTAAGGGCTACTGATAGACAAATAGGTGGTAAGCACTATCAACTACCAATATCACCTTTAAAATTCATTTTAGCCAATAATTTAAACTTTGTAGATGGTAACATTGTAAAATATGCAGTTCGTAAGAAAAAAGGTGAGTCTTTAAAAACTCGGTACGAAAAGATAAAGCATTATTGCGATCTTGGAATAGAATTGATAAAAGAATAATATGTGGTTAGCTTTACTTAAAAATCCTTTAACAAAAATGATTGCTAATAAAGCAATAGATCATTTCAAGCATAAAGCAGAAAAAGTTAAAACTATTAGAGAAGCAGAATTACAAGCTTGTAAAGAAGTAGATGTTCAAAGAATAAAGTCACAAGATAAAAGTTGGAAAGATGAAATATTAATGGTATGGCTTATTGCTATGCTATCAACAGGTTGGTTTGACGAAACTAGAGATAACTTTGAGGAATGGGTGAGAATTATAAATGATTTACCTGATAGTGTTTGGTACTTAGTTATAATAGTTTTTACTGCAACATTTTCTACTAAAATGACAGATAAAGTTCTAAATCGAAATAAAAAAAAATAATATAAATTTACATCAAACATCTGTATTAAGAATCTATGAGGATAGATGCGGTAATTATAGATGCAGAGTTTAGAATGGAATCAGCTTATTCAGAGTATGGTCACTATATCTGTTTGAGATTTGTAGATGAAAGCCCAACTTTAAATAAACTTAAAGGTTTCATACAAGAACTTTCACAATTTGATGATGTAAAGCTTGTAGATTATAATTACGATATTGAAACAATAAATGAGTTTTCTAATTTAGATGGCTTTGATATAGTTAAGCATTAGCCCTCTTGTCTGTTTGCTAACTTAATATCTGTTTTTATTTCTGTTTGTTTCATTGAAGAATATCTATCAAGATTATTATATTTTAGTTTTGCTTTTAATAATAACTTAGATGCAAGAGCATAAGCTTTTACAATTTCTTGATACTCAGGTCTGTTTCTTGCTCTGTTCTCTGCTTTTTTATCTGTAACTTTTTCTGTCCCAGATTGTTCTTCTGTCATAAGCTTAGACAGTAAAGCCTTTTTGCCCTCGTCTAATATTATTTCTTTTTCTTGGCAATCAGCCCATTCTTCAGCCGCTTTGTCCATTTGGATATAAGCTTCTCTACTATTAAGGGTGTTCATACATTAATTTATTTATTTTTTCTAATTCTTCTATTTCTTCTCTAAGCTTACCATTGAGTTTTCGGTGATCTTCATTAACTTCTTTTAAATCTTTTATCTCTTTGTCTTTGAGATTAAGTATTTTTTTCAAAGCTAATAATTCTTCTCTTTGAGTCGCAATAGTAAGCCCAGCTTTTCTGCATTGAGATTGCAAATACTCTTTTTGTTTCTGCAAATCTTCTTGTGATCTATATACTTTCATAATTTAAAATGGAATATCATCATCAAGATCATTCATCTCAATTGGTTTTGCGTGTTCAGGTGCAGATGGTCTAGCTTCTGTCATTGGCATTTCTTTGTATCTTGGCATAGCTTGACCTATAGGTTTCATACCATCAATAGGTTTTGGTGGTTGATTTTTTAAAGCACTAAAATAAAAAACAACTTTTCTTCTATTTCCATCATCATATTGAGGTTTGATAGGTGTATCTTCATAATCATAAGTAGCAATTTTTAAATTTGCACCTTTTTCTATCATTCCTCTAATATGGGGTGTTTGTAACCATTTGTCAAACTCATAAGCTGAGTATTTTTTTTTTGCAGTTGAATCCCACATAGTAACTTTTGGCATACTTTTATAATCCCATTTGCCTTTATTGTGAACTAAAGTAATTTCTAATTTGTGAGTTTCAAAATCATCTTTATTATAGTTTCTTTTATACATTTAATTTATTCTCCTTTTTCCATTGTTTTAAATCTTCTTTAAATTGACTTTCAGTATCAGATAAACATTTGATAGCTTCAAAAGCTTTAAAATATCTTCCATTTTTGATAAATTTACTGTTTATTTCAAAAAAAGATAATGGTTTGCTATCTTCTTTTGGTATATTTACTATCGCTAATTTTTGTATTTTAAAGTCTGTAGTTTCTTCTATAAATCTTCTATACATTTCAACTTGAATACAATTTTGAAAACTATAGTCTTTACTCGTTTTCCAATCAAGCACAGCTAATTGACCTTTCCAAGAATCCTTTGTTACTATCACATCATTAGTACCACACATATCAAACTTTTTGCTATATAATGGTAATTCACTTTCAATAACTTTAAATTTATGTTTTTTCCAAAAATCAGTAAATTTTTCAGCCATTCTTTTAAGTGGTTGATCTGATGGTAAAACAGGTTTTTCTCCTTTCAAAAATAAATCAATCCATTCGTGTAATTGAGTACCTATGTCGCTTCCATAAGATTCTTTAGCATCACAAATTATTTTTACTTTTTTTAAAAAAGCATTGATTTCATTTAAAGGTCTTTTTTCTTCAAGCATTAATTGTTTAAAGGTTTCATCTCTATTTTTTTTATACCAATTCTCTAAATTAGGTCTAGTATATTTTCCAATAGCTGTAGTAACACTTGATTTTGGTTCTCCATCTACATAATACCTATAACCTTTTGCTTTAGGATTGTATGAGATTTTATTATTTAATTTGTTCGTTATATCTGTCATATCCATTTCTCTCTCTCTTTAAAAATTTATAATTGTTTTCTATTAGTGGTTTTACAAAATAATCAGCATCACATTCAAACAATTCGCAAAGCTTTAACTCATTCCATTTTGGACAAGCATTTGCACCTTTTTCATACTTTTGTATTTGTTGAAATGTAACATTTACTGCTTTTGCAACTCTAGTCTGTGTATATCCTCTCATAAGTCTAATCTTCTTTAGCTGACAGCCATACACTTTTCTAAAGACTTTTTCGTTTTGTTCGTCTGATATTCCGAACTGATTTAGATAAGATGGTATAATACCATTGATCTCTTGTATCTTATCTTCATTTTTAATTATCATAAAATGACCATTCCTTTTTCTCTCTATCGGTTAATNTATTNAATTGATCTTTCCAACAAGTACGACAGAGTAATGACTCATTGAAAAGNGTTTTACCAGAAAACCAAGCTAATTTATCTGCATCATCTTTNAAACATCTTGCACATTGAAAGCTTAATTTGATAATTTTTGTTGTAGGTTTTGTCATTCTCTCTCCTAATCTAATATCGAATGTCCACGATTTTTAAGACATTCTCTATTTATTTTTTTTGATTTTAATTCATCAGCTTTGACAAAGCCAACAGTTCCTAATTCTACATATTTAGCAAAAGCAAACCTTGTGTAATCAAACACTAAATTTACATTTTCTTTTACCAATTCTTCACATAGAATTTTATCGTTAGTTAAATCTTCTGCTCTTGAATAGTCGAAAGTACCTGAACGACCTTTGGTATCTACAACCATTTTAGGAACACAAGCTTGTAATAGGGTCAAGAAAACCGCTAGTAAAAAGTATCTTTTCATATCTTTATATCCTCTCTCTATATTACAGATGGGTGATATTTAATCATGTGTAGTTTGAAAGCCATCTGTTTTTTTTTCTCTTGAAGCTTTTTCAGTTTTTCCAACAAATCCTTTTCTTGAACTATGGTCTTGTCGTACTTCGCTTGAAGCTTTGGGAGTGTCCTTAACATACGATCTCCTTTTTATTAAAGTTTCTACTGAACTAACAGTAGTGTTTGGGTGAAATATTACACCCAAATTCTTTTGCATATCTTGTAACAAATCAAAGTCTTTGTTTCTAGTTTTTATTTTTAGGATCATACTCTCTCCTCTAATTTATAAATACTATCTTTTGCGATAGTAATATTTTTATATGTTTGCTGATAATCATAGTCTTTGTGAGTCCATGAATTTTGATTTTTACATTCTTCTCTCAAAGCATAAACATCAACTGTATTGTCTTTATGTTTTAACAATTTAAAAGTAGTTTTATTAGTTTTTATATATTTTACTGATTTATACATTTGCTCTCTCCTTATCTTCTACAATTTTTAAATTATCAAATAAATCTAAAGCATCAACATTTTGAGGTTCTGAAATAGTACCATCAAAGTTATGAATACTGATTTTAGCATTATATTTATCAGCATATGCAACAGTACAAATTCTGCCAAAATAATTTAAAAGTCTATTTTGAAGTTTGTATAAATTTAAAGTAGTTTTTATTACTCTTCTATTTCTTCTAGTTTTTTTCATTTTTACTCCTCTTAGGTTATTTGTTTTCATTATACTCTCTCCTCAATCTCTAATATAACTTGTTTAGCTTCTTTAAGAGTTGTAGCTACATCAATAATTTCATTATCAATTTCTATCTGCCAACCATTATCAAATAAATCAAAATTTTGTTCAGCAGTATAATTTTTGTTATTGATTAATATTTGATAATATCCTGTTTGTATTTTTTTTGTTTTCATTTGTCTCTCTCCTTTTTTATTTTTCATAATAATAACTTATATTATTTGGTTGTATTATCAAGCATTAATTTACCGCATAAAATAAGGCTTTTTTAACATCACATACAACTCTAGCTATTAATTTGCATCAGAAAAGCAAATCAGTTACAAATCAAAATAAGATATGAAAAAATTTATTATTTATGTTAAGAGAGATTATTGCTCCCAAGCAATATAAGTATTAAATTCATATCTTACTTAGGTTAATTAAGGTAGCGGACTACTCTCTCTGTCCGCTATCTTTTTAGAGAGAGGAAAATATGAAACAATTAGAGTTGGAGTACCCAGCACATAATTATACTGAAACAAGTAAATCTGCATGGGCTAACAAAAAAGATAAACTTACAAAACGAGAACAAGTTTTTGAGTTTATAAAATTACAATCATCAACAAATTATCAAATCGCAGATGAACTTGATATGCCATTGTCATCTGTTACTGCTCGTTGCAGAGAACTTCAGGTTTTGAATTTAGTTGAAGATAGTGGTAAAAGACGAGAAACACCTTATGGAAAAACAGCGATAGTATGGCAAACAAAAAAGAACGAGAATACATGAGTAAGGTAGCAAATCTTGGTTGTTGGATTTGTGAAGCACCAGCAAATGTTCATCACATCAGACCAAAAGGTTTAGGTATGGGAAGAAGATCATCTCATTATGATACAATTCCATTGTGTTACTTTCATCATCAAGGTCAGGGTGGAATACATCATAATAAAAAAATCTTTGAAAAAAAATATGGTACTGAATTAGAAATATTAGCCAAAGTAAAAGAGAGGATAAAAAATGAGTCGTAAGTCAGGTTATTTTATTTGTTATAGAAATATCTTCCAACACCCTGTATTCAAAAATTTATTACAAGCTAGTTGTTGGATTTACATGATAAGTTCCGCAAGTCATCAAGACAAAGATTTAAGATTTTTAGATAATAAGATTTTTGTTCGTAGAGGTGAGATGATTATGCCATTAAGAGTTACAGCTAAAAGATTTAAAATGACATACTCTGAAATGAGAACTTTTATACTAAGGCTTGTGCGTAGGAAGATGATTACCACAAGAGTCCACCAGCTTCAGCCCACAACCAACCACCCTAGTCGTAAAGTAACTTTGATAAGCATTGTAAATTACGACAAATTTCAATATGTTGATAAAGAACAACCACCTATAGACCACCTATCGCAACAAGTACTAAAAAACAATATTACTAATACACATACTAAAATAGGGTCTGGCAAAGATAACATTGTTAATAGTGAATATAAAATTGTGTCCGAGTGGGGTCAGTATAATATTATTATGAAAGATGGCAAAAAATACAAAAAGCACAAATGGAAGAATGAGCCAATAGTTGAGTATCAATAATGGTAGATTTAAGAATATTAAGTTTAGGTGCTGGAGTACAATCATCAACTTTAGCACTTATGATTGAAAAGGGAGAGATTCCAATGGTTGATGCTGGAATATTTGCAGATGTGGGTGCAGAGCCACCAAATGTTATTGATTGGTTACAATGGTTAAAAACACAAGTTTCATATCCAATATATATTGTTCAAGAGGGAAATCTTAAAAAAGATTTAGAACAAGTTGTAAAAGGTAATTTGCAAAAAGTTCCAATTCCTTTTTTTTCATTAAGTGATAATGGAAATAAAGGCATGAATCGAAGACAATGCACCGCAGATTATAAAATCAAACCTGTTACAAAAAAGATAAGAGAATTATTAGGTGTAAAAAAAGGTGAAAAAGTTCGAAAAAATGTAAAAGTTGATTTACTTATGGGTATTTCTCTTGATGAAGTAACAAGAATGAAAATAAATCCATTAAAATATATAAACAATACCTACCCTTTAATTGAAAAAAGATTGAATAGACAAGATTGTCTAAAATGGTTCAAAAAAAATTATAATAAAGAACCACCAAGATCAGCTTGTACTTTTTGCCCATTTCATAACAATTCAGAATGGATAAGACTAAAAAAAGATAAAAAACTCTGGAATGAAGTAATTTCTTTAGAAAAAGCTTTTCATACAAATAGGTCTAAAATAAAAGAAAAAACAGGTATTAAAGACAAAATTTTTTTTCACAGAGATTGTGTTCCATTAGATGAAGTTGACTTAGAAAATAAAAATCAATTAAACCTTTTTGAAAATGAATGTGAGGGTTATTGCGGTAATTAGATGATAGGTTTATTAAGAATATTTAAATATGTTAGAAAAAGATTGATAAAACTATCACTTGAAAATAAAATGCTTAAAGTTCAACTTGAATATTATAGGGCTGTTGTAGAATCTATAGAAAAACGAAAGCATTAAATGGTCAGAAAAAAGTCAAAATACAGACATATTTCAATAGGTAAGAAAAAGTATTTCTTTTATCACATCATTTGGGAAGATATTTTAGGTGATAGTTCACATTTCTCATTTAATGAATTTGAAAAGATGAAACCAGCAGTAATGAATACTTATGCTTATGTATTTAAAAAAGATAAAAAGTATTTATGGACATTTGCTAGTTATGATGAAGAAACCTTTAGTGATCGTAATGTCTTTCCTATTGGTTGCATAAAAGAGTTAAAAAAGATAGAAATATAGCAATATGAAATCCGACATAAACAAGGCAGAAAAGAAGAAACAATTAGGCAGACCACATAAAACTATTGATGAAAAAATATTAGCAAATCTNAGCCAGATTGGNTGTACTCAGGAAGAAATAGGTAGCATTGTAGGAATATCTGCTAGAACNTTACAAAGAAGATTTGCCGATTTATTAGAAGTTAATAAAAACAAAGGTAAAGCTAGTTTAAGAAAAAGAATGTACGAAAAAGCTATGAAAGGTAACGATAAGCTTTTGATCTGGTTAAGTAAGCAATACCTGAATATGTCTGATCGAATACACAACACCAACACTACAGAACCTTTACCATTAATTATTGAAGCTAAAGCTGAAGAAGTAAAAGATTTGAATGGCAAAAAAAAAGGGTAATCTTTATGGTAAAGTCATAGAATATACTCGTACAGAGAATGGTA
>FUFK010019819.1_pt1 | contig 14612 bp, 9 predicted proteins | sample 1021851 | NCBI WGS metagenome assembly FUFK01 (sample SAMEA51879418, study PRJEB19060) | metagenome | reverse complement strand
TGGAAATCATAAAAAAACATACAACCTTGTTGCTAATAACCTACATTGCTGAAACCTACCCGCGCAAGACGTGCAACGTCCGCGCAACGTCCGCGCAACGTCGCGCAACGTCGCGCAACATCGCGCAACGTCCGCGCAATGTCTGCGCAACGTCCGCGCAAGGAGGCCACCCGAGTGTAGGTTTTAATCTCAAATATTGTATTTCCCAACTTCTTAATGAGGGTCACAATTTGAAAATTGTATGCAGAAATCCTCATTTGGCTGGTCACTTGAGAATGATGGCGCCAATAGAACAATTAGATATTGTAAAAGGCAACATTATGCTTAAGCACACAATTGAGCCATATATAAAAAACTCTGATGTTGTTATTAATTTTGTAGGTGTTTTAAATGATAGTTCTGGTGGTCAATCTTTCGAAAATTGTCATTCTTTAGGGCCCAAAAATATCGCAGATTTATCTGCAAAATATAAGGTTGAGAAATTTATCCATTTTTCATCCATTGGAGCTGATATCGAAAGCGACTCAAAATATCAACAATCAAAAGGCTTAGGAGAGCAAAATATTCAAAAAAGTTATCCCGACACAATTATAATTAGACCATCGATAGTTTTTGGACCTGGCGACGGTTTCTTTTCAGTTCAAGCCAAATTATTAAAAAGTTTACCAGTTGTNCCGTTNTTCGCTAATAACAAATACCAATGTGTTTATGTTAAAGATATCGCCNCAGCTATAAACAGACTTATTTTGGATGATAAATATAATGGTAAGATATTTGAATTTGGTGGACCGGAAAAAATGAGTCTAAAAGAAATATACCAGTTGATCTTAGACACTTTAAAAATTAAAAGACTAATAGTTCCAGTNCCATTGTCTTTTGCNAANTTTATTGCNTTTATGATGNTGCCCTTACCNTCTCCACTNATAACNTTTGATCAAGTNAAACTTCTNAGAAAAGANAANNTCATCTCTAAAACTGAATTTAATTTAGAAAAATTAGGAATTGAACCAAGTTCGCCAAGAAGTATTATAAGTACATATATTTGATTGTTTAAGTGAAATAAATCAAAATTATCGATCCAAGTATTATTCGATAAATTACAAATGGTATCATCGAATTATTTTTTACCCAATTTAGCAATATACTTATTGATAAGTATGCAGTAATGAAAGAAATAATAAAACCAGAAAATAAATACAAAAAATTTATTGCAATTGAGTCATTCGCTATTTCAATAGCAGGAATTGAGGCTGATATTAGTATTACAGGTATTGATAAGAGCATTGAAAATTTTGCAGCCTCGACTCTATTTAAACCAACTATTCTTGAACCCGTATAAACAACACCTGCTCTTGAAGCACCTGGAATAATCGCGAAAATTTGAAAAAAACCAACAACAAGAGATTTCTTATAAGATAGATTATCCACTTTAAGACTTTCCTCATTAGATCTGATATCCGCAAAATAAAGCGCTAAACCAAAGACTATAGTTGATAGACCTATAAAATGTAGATCTCTGAAGATTTCAGCAAAACCAGACATATAAGCTAAGCCACCAATAAAAATTATAGGTAATGATGCAACGATCAAATTTTGATTTATCTTTGTTTTAGATATTTTGTTCGACGAAAAGAAAGGCATTATGAATTTAAAGAAGTTAAGTGCCTCAGTTCTAAAATAGATCAATACAGCCATCAAAGTGCCTAAATGAAGGCTTATATCGAGAGATAAATTTTCTCTTATATTCATCATTTCTGCAGTAATAAGCAAGTGAGCTGAACTTGAAATTGGTAGGAATTCAGTAATTCCTTGAATAATTGCTAAAATAATTACAGGAAAAATATGCATAACAGATATGAAAAAATAGAGTTTTACGCCAAATAGGCAAGCAAAAGTTCTATTTATGTCATAATGTATGACTATTAATATATTATTAGACTGATATAAAACTACTCAAATTATTAATGAGATTCTATATATGTCAATAATTATGACATAATTAAAAATTATGCTTAAATTTACTGATCTAAATCAAGAGTATCCTGATAAGAGATTATCAAAAGATAGAAAAAAAGACTTTCGAGAAATCTATGATAATTTCATTAAAAATAGTGCAAAAGAGCAGTCTAGCAGATGCTCTCAATGTGGCGTTCCATATTGCACAGTTCACTGTCCACTTCATAACCATATACCTGATTGGCTAAAGCTTGCCGCAGAGGACAGGCTGGAAGAGGCTTATGAAATTTCATCAAGTACAAATAATATGCCTGAGATATGTGGCAGGATATGTCCACAAGATAGATTATGTGAAGGTAATTGCGTAATCGAGCAATCAGGACATGGATCCGTAACAATTGGCTCAGTAGAGAAATATTTAACAGATAATGCATTTGAGAATGGATGGATTACNCCTCTCAAGGTTGAAAAGANCATAGAAAAAGAAAATAGCATAGGTGTAATTGGTGCAGGACCAGCAGGACTAGCAGCGGCAGAAGAACTTAGAAAAAAAGGTTACAAGGTTCATGTTTACGATCGTTACGACAGAGCNGGTGGATTATTAATTTACGGTATTCCAAATTTTAAATTAGAAAAAGATATCGTTCAAAGGAGAATGCAATACTTAAAAGATTCTGGAATTAATATTCATCTTAATGTTGAAATTGGAAAAGATATAAAATTTGAAGACCTTCAAAAAAAACATGATGCAGTTTTAATAGCTACAGGTGTTTATAAAGCTAAAGAAATTAACCTGGGTGAAAGTACAAGTAACATAATTCCAGCATTAGAATACTTAACCGCATCTAATCGAAAAGGACTTGGAGATGAAGTTAAGAAATTTGATGAAGGTGAGTTGGATGCAAAAGGTAAAGACATTGTGGTCATTGGTGGCGGTGACACGGCAATGGACTGTGTACGAACTGCTGTAAGACAAAAGGCTAAATCTGTGAAATGTTTATACCGTAGAGATAAAGAAAATATGCCTGGTTCTGCAAGAGAGGTAAATAATGCTGAAGAGGAAGGCGTCGAATTCATGTGGCAATCTCTCCCAATTAATATGAATGTTTTAAAAAATGGTTACCAAATTGAATGTGTCAAAATGAGATTGAGTGAGCCTGATGCCGATGGAAGAAGAACACCGCAACAAATAGAAGGATCTGATTTTAATTTGAAGGCTGATATGGTCATAGCTGCTCTAGGTTTTTCTCCTGAAAATTTACCCACACTTTTTAATGTTAAAGACTTACCAGTGACAAAGTGGGGCACAGTAAGAGTTGGTTTCAATACTATGATGACTGATATTGATGGAGTCTTTGCTGCAGGAGATATCGTTAGAGGGGCTTCATTAGTAGTTTGGGGAATAAGGGATGGTCGAGATGTGGCTAATTCAATACACAGTTATATTGAAGCTAAAAAACTGGCAGAGGTTAGTAAGGTTAGAGCATCATGAGTTCAGATTTAAATAGATACAGAAAAAATAAGCAAGTCTTGGAAGAAGGGCACCTTTATAGTCCTAAACAAGAGCACGATGCATGCGGTGTTGGCTTTGTAGCATCAGTTGATGGTAAGCAAAGAAGAGAAGTTGTAGAAGGTGGTATCGATGCGCTAAAAGCTGTGTGGCACAGAGGTGCTGTTGATGCTGATGGTAAGACAGGGGATGGTGCCGGCATACTTACTCAAATACCTATAAACTTCTTTGATGACGAAATTGCTAAAACAGGCCATGAAAAAAGAGACGAGCCTCTAGGCATTGGTATGATGTTTTTGCCAAGAAACGACTATGCAGCATTAGAAAAATGTCGAACAATAATTGAGTCTGAACTTCTTGATCATGGATACTATATATATGGCTGGAGACAAGTGCCTATTAATAACAGTGTTATTGGTGAAAAAGCTAATTCAACTAGACCTGAGATTGAGCAGGTTATGTTTGTTAATAACATTGAAAGAGAAAGTAATTTTGATTATTCAAAAGAATTATATCTAGTAAGACGTCGACTTGAAAAGAGAATAGCAAAACAGCAAATTAATGGATTTTATGTATGCTCTCTAAGTTTTGAGTCAATCATTTACAAGGGACTATTTTTAGCTGAACAACTTTCCATATTCTATCCTGATTTAGCTAATAATAATTTTGTTTCTTCTTATGCAGTGTTTCATCAGAGATATTCTACAAATACCTTTCCATCCTGGGGTTTGGCGCAACCATTTAGAATGTTGGCTCACAATGGGGAGATAAATACAATTTCCGGAAATACAAACTGGATGAGAAATCATCAAACAAGAATTACATCAGAAATTTTTGGTGATGATAGTGAACAAGTTAAACCAATTATAGAAAAAAATGTTTCTGACTCTGCTGCCTTAGATGCCGCATTTGAATTATATGTTAGAGCTGGAAGATCAGTTCCTCTTGTTAAAACTCTTCTAATACCAGAGGCGTGGTCAAAAAGAAGTGAACTAATGCCAATTGAGCATAGAAATATGTATGAGTTTTCTAATGCTATTGTAGAACCATGGGATGGACCCGCAGCAATAGCTGCAGTTGACGGAAATTGGATTATTGGTGGTATGGATCGAAATGGCTTAAGGCCAATGCGGTACTCTGTATCAAATGACAACATAATATACGTTGGTTCTGAAACAGGAATGGTCAGGGTTGATGAGTCAAAGATAGTTGAAAAAGGCAGACTGGGCCCTGGAGATATAATTGGAATAAATTTGAAGGAAGGAAAAATTTATCGTAACTCTGATTTAAAAGACTATCTTGCGAAAGAAGCTCCTTATGAAGAGTATGTCAAAAAAATAATTCGATTAGATAAAAGAGTAACAGTTTCAAGAGAGTCGACAGTTATAGAAACTGAAAAATTAAGAAAAAGAATGATCGCGGCTGGTTTCACAATGGAAGAACTAGAACTTATTCTTCATCCAATGGTGAGTGATGCCAAGGAATCTACTGGAAGCATGGGTGATGATACTCCTGTTGCAGTATTATCGGACAAGTATCGGCCATTATCTCATTTTTTTAGACAAAAGTTTAGTCAGGTAACAAACCCTCCAATTGATAGTCTAAGAGAGCAAAGCAGAATGAGTTTAAAAACTCGATTTGGAAATTTACAAGATATTCTATCTCCTAATCCTTATGAAGAAAATGTTTTTGTAATTGATAGTCCATTTATAACAAATGGGTTGTTCAAAAAGATTTCTGCTCGGGGACAAGAGTCTACAACTGTAATTGATTGTACAGTTCATAAGGATAATTTTAATTTAAAAGAGGAAATAAAGCGTATTCAATTCGAGTCTGAGACTGCAGTTTTAAGCGGAAAGTCTCATATCGTACTGTCTGATATTAGTGCGGACCACGACAAATTATCTTTACCAATGATATTGATCACCGCTGCAGTTCACACAGATTTGACACGTAAAGGTATAAGATCTTTTGTATCATTGCACGTAAGGTCTGCAGAGTGTCTGGATACTCATTACTTTGCTGTACTTATTGGTGTTGGCGCCACGACCGTAAACCCTTACTTAGCATTGGACTGTATTTATGAAAGACAACAAAAAGGACTCTTTGGAAATCTATCTTACGAGGAATGTGTTGAGCGATATAAAAAAGCAGTAGACCAAGGCTTACTCAAGGTTATGTCTAAGCTTGGAATTTCAGTTATCAGTGCTTACAGGGGCGGATTTAATTTTGAAGCTGTTGGCTTAAGCCGTTCAATGGTTAATGAATATTTCCTAGGTGTACAAAGTCGTATGTCTGGCATTGGTTTATCCGGAATTGAAAAAAAACTAACCGATCTTCATAATTATGCGTATTCGNATAGCGTACAAACATTGCCAATTGGTGGTATATATCGGTACAGAAACGGTGGTGAAACTCATGCTTATGAAGGGAAGTTGATACACCTTCTACAAACAGCAGTGGCAGATGACTCTTATGAGATGTTTAAAAAATATTCAAACTCCATGAGCAACTTTGCTCCAATCAATATTAGAGATTTGCTCGAGTTTAAAGAAAGTGAAAGTTCAATCGAATTAAGCGAAGTAGAATCAATAACGTCTATCAGAAAGCGCTTCGGTACAGGTAGTATGTCACATGGAGCACTTTCAAAGGAGGCCCATGAAACACTAGCAATAGCAATGAACCGGATCGGAGGTGCTTCTTGTTCAGGCGAAGGCGGTGAATCGATTGAAAGATCGAAGCCTCTNAATAATGGAGACAGTGCTAACTCAAGAGTAAAACAAGTAGCTTCCGCAAGGTTTGGTGTAACAACTGAATATTTAAATAACTGTGAGGAAATAGAAATTAAAATAGCACAAGGAGCTAAGCCAGGTGAGGGTGGTCAGCTTCCTGGATTTAAAGTAACTGCTGAGATAGCCAAGCTTCGTCACTCAACAGAAGGTGTTACACTAATCAGCCCTCCACCACATCACGATATTTATTCAATAGAAGATCTTGCTCAACTTATTTATGATCTTAAACAGGCAAACCCAGATGCCAGAGTTTGTGTAAAGCTTGTAGCGTCATCTGGAATTGGAACAATAGCGGCAGGTGTTGCGAAGGCTAAAGCTGACGTCATTTTAATTTCAGGACATAATGGCGGAACTGGAGCAAGTCCTCAAACAAGTATTAAATACGCGGGTATCCCGTGGGAAATGGGCTTAACAGAAGTGAATCAAGTTTTGACACTTAACGGCTTAAGGCAAAACGTTGTGCTTAGAACTGATGGAGGTATCAAAACAGGTCGTGACGTTGTAATTGCTGCAATTATGGGTGCCGAGGAGTTTGGTGTTGGCACAACTTCACTGGTTGCGATGGGCTGTATAATGGTAAGGCAATGTCACTCAAACACATGTCCAGTTGGAGTTTGTACTCAAGATGAGGACTTAAGAGCGAGATTTTCAGGTAGTCCTGAAAAAGTGGTTAACCTTTTTAGTTATATAGCTGAAGAGGTAAGAGAAATCTTAGCAAAACTTGGATTCAAAAGCCTAAACGAAATCATTGGAAGAACTGACCTTTTGTATCAAATATCAAGGGGATCAACTCATTTAGATGACTTAGACCTTAATTCATTGCTCATTCAAGCGGAAAAGGATCCAAACGTAGAATACTTTAGCCACTCCATTATCAATGACGTTGGGTCAACACTTGACCAAAAAATTATTGAGGATGCATCTAAATTTTTACAAACAGGTCAAAAAACTGAACTAAACTATCCCATTAAAAATACCGATAGAGCTGTTGGTACAAGATTATCGTCAACTATATACAGAACTTTCAAAGATAAAGAAGTTAATAAAGAACATCTGACTATTAATCTGACTGGGTCAGCGGGTCAGTCGCTAGGAGCTTTTGCTATTAAAGGACTAAAAATAAATCTTTATGGAGATTCAAATGATTATGTTGGTAAAGGTTTATCTGGTGCAACTATTTCAATTCGACCTCATAAGAATAGTAATTTAGTTACAAATGAAAATACAATAATCGGAAATACAGTTCTTTACGGTGCTACTTCAGGAGAGTTATATGCTGCTGGGCAAGCAGGCGAGCGGTTTGCTGTAAGGAATTCAGGGGCGATTACAGTTGTAGAAGGATGTGGCTCTAACGGCTGTGAGTACATGACTGGCGGCACTGTTGTTGTGCTTGGAAANACTGGAGATAATTTCGGAGCGGGAATGACAGGAGGTATGGCTTTTATTTATGATGAGGATAAAAAATTTAATCAGAGAGTTAACGCTGAAACTCTAATTTTTGATACTATAGCATCTGATTATTGGACAAATGAACTTAACCAAATTATTCTTTCACATTATCAAAATACGGGAAGTCTTCACGCGAAGAGCATATTAGACAATTGGGAAACTGAAATACAAAAATTTATACACGTATGTCCAAAAGAGATAGTAAACATTCTTCCTCAGCCATTAGGNTTCAAAGATCAGTTGAAGAANGTCAACTAGATAAAAGTAATNAACTNAANAAATTAATAGANCAGCATGGTTTTGATACTTTTGGTNTTGTAGATATAAACCCGAACTTGGATTTTAAAAAAGAACTAGANGAGTTCTTGGAAAAAAATCATCATGGTGAAATGGCATGGATGGAGAAAAGATCTAATNGTAGATCAAATCCAAATATTTTGTGGGATGAAGCTCAGTCAATAATTGTTCTTGGGATCAACTATCACTTTGAATGTAATTCGCTTGAGTTATTATCTGAAAAAAATAAGGGTATAATTTCTGTTTATTCAAGAAATTCTGATTATCATAAAATAATTAAAAAAAAATTGAAAAGTCTTTCATTTGAAATTTCAAAGTTGCTTAATTGTAGTTTTAAATACTTTGTGGATACAGCTCCTGTTATGGAAAAGCCTATTTCTATGAAAGGCGGCATTGGTTGGCAAGGTAAGCATACAAATCTAGTTTCAAAAGACTTTGGATCATGGTTATTTCTTTCATCAATTTTTGTTGATAAAAAAATAAATAATACTCATCCAGAAATTGATCATTGTGGTTCATGTACAAACTGTATTGATATATGCCCAACTAGTGCAATTGTTGAGCCTTACAAATTAGATGCTACTAAATGTATTTCATATCTCACAATAGAACATAAAGGAATTATAGATAAAAATATGAGAAAACTAATTGGAAATAGAATTTATGGCTGTGATGATTGTTTAGCAGTTTGTCCCTGGAATAAATTTGCAAAAAAATCTAAAGAAATTAGTTTTTATCCAAGAGATGATCTTATCAAGCCTGATTTAGGTGATTTTTTAAGTTTAACAGATGAAGATTTCAGAAAAAAGTTTTCTAAATCCAGCATTAAAAGGATTGGTAGAGATAGATTTTTAAGAAATGTATTGATCGCAGTTGGAAATAGTAAAGAAAAAAAATACAAGAAAGATATTGAGGCACTTTTAGAAGATGAGTCTTCTACTGTAAGAGCAATGGCTGTTTGGTCATTAAAGCAAGTGATTGATAGTAATCATATTGAAAACTATAAAAAAAAATATTTCGCTCTTGAAAAAAATAAAAATGTCCAAGAAGAATGGTTAAATTAAACTTATGATTTTTATATTTGGTTATGGATATACAGCCAAACATCTTGCAAGCAAGGTAAGTGATAAAGAAATTTTTGCCACTTCTCGAAGTCTAAATAGTTTACAAATTAATCAAAAAAACATTCGAATNATTGACCCTTCGAAGACCCCAAATATTCTCGAAAAATATAAAAATGAAATAACTCATTTAGTTATATCTGTGCCACCAGATCAAAGTGGTGATATTTTTTTAAAAAATATAAATTTTAATTTACATGAATTAATTAATCTTAAATGGATTGGCTACTTATCTGCTACCAGTGTTTATGGCGATCATGACGGTCAATTTGTGAGTGAAACCTCAAGATTACTTACTAAGTCTAAAAGAGGAATTAGCCGCCAGCTTGCAGAGGATCAGTGGAGTCAGTTATCTAAAAAATATAATCTACCCTTACATATTTTTAGAATTGCTGGAATATATGGACCAGAAAGAAATATCCTTGGGAGAATTCAATCTCGAAATTTCACAAGAATAATAAAAAAGGGACATTTTTTTTCAAGAATATACATCAATGATTTAACAAATATTATTTTAGCTTCAATGAACAAACCGAATCCTATTTCTATATACAATATTGCTGACGACTGTCCGTCGACTCTTGATGATGTGATTGACTATATTTCAAAAAAGATTTCAATTACTATACCCAATGAAGTTCTTTATGAAACGTTAAGTAAAAAAGAACAAATAGAAAGTTTTTTTTCTGAAAATAAAAAAGTGAGCAACAGGCTTATCAAAGAAGAACTTGGTATTATTTTAGAATATCCCTCATATAAAGAAGGTTATAATCAAATCATTAATTTAAATAATTAAATTCCTGTATTCGACTCAACTTGTAATCTACTAATTGCGATCCCAATTACTACAAGTATAACACCAATTAATAATGAAAATTTCAGTGGTTCATTCATTAATGCCCAGCCATAAAATATTCCAAATACAGGAATTAAATATGCCACCTGCATCATGAAAGTAGTTCCCGCAGTTCTAATCAATATTTGTCTCAGACTAAATGCTAGGCCAGTTGGAATTATACCTAAATAAAATAATGCAGAAATCGCTGTAAGATTCATTTCATAATTTATTGGTTCAGCAAATAATAGCATCAATGGAATAAGCCATATACTTCCCCATGCGAGCGTATTCATCGTAACCATATCGGAAGGCAAGTTTGAAACTTTTCGAATAATTAAATTTGATACCACATATGAACAACCCGCTAAATAAATCGCTAGAGCGCCGATAAAACTTGACATATCAGTTACAAAAACTTGCACGCCAACCGCGAACACAACTCCAGAAAAACCAATTATAGTTCCTATCATTTTTCTAAGGTTTAATTTTTCATCATCTGTAAAATAATGTGCCAATATCAATGCAAGAAAAGGGTTAGCTGACATTATAATNACACCTATGTTGCTAGGCAGAGTTAATAATCCGTAAGGGATCAAAGTGAAAGGGATNGCGGCGTTAAATAATCCAATGATTGCGTAAGTAAAAGTATTTTCTTTAAAAAGCTGAAGGTTTCCTGCTCTATATAGAACTGCTAAAAGAAGAAAAATCGCCCCAATAAATGTTCTAAAAAACCCTATTTCAATTGGATTAAACATAAAGTTGCAAAACTTTATTGCTACAAAAGAGGCTCCCCAAACAGCACCAAGAAATACCAAAAGTGAATAATTATTAAGAGTTGAATTCATTACAATAATTCTTCGATATTTTTGTATAAAGTATTTAGATCAGTTTCTCTTGAAAGACTATGATCTCCATCTTCAATAATTGTCAGTTTTTTATTTTTACTTTCCAATAATTCAATAATTTTCTCAGAGGTTGTAAAACTTACTACCTGATCTTTCCTTCCATGAAGAAGCCTTACAGGACAAGAGATATTTATTGGCTTTGTTAAGAGCATATTTTTTTTTCCATCTTCAAGAAATTTATAAGTTATGGTGTAATCTTCAGCGTACTTATCCCAATTAATTATAATTTTACCTTCAGACTTAATTTGTTTTTTTTGTTCAACACTTAGNCTATTCCATTCACCTACAACAAAATCTGGTGCTGATGCTATNCCTACTAGACCATGCACATAATTTGATTTTTGCTTAGATACGATCAAAGAAATCCATCCACCCATACTCGAACCGATAATAATATTTTTATTTGATTTAAATTTTTCAAATATTTCACTCGCTTCTATTGACCACTTACTAATTCCGCCATCTTCAAATCTACCCTTTGACACGCCATGACCAGAATAGTCAAATCTCAAAAAATTCAATTTATTTTCAATGCACCATTTACTCAAAGCAGTTGCCTTAGTTCCATCCATGCTTGAGCTGTACCCTCCAAAAAAGAAAATTGTTGTTTGAGATTTTAGATCATCTTTTGAATAAGCGATTTGTTCATCAAAAGAAGAATTGATGTAATTAATTTTATTTTGCATAATGATTTACTATTAATCATTTAACTATTAGAAATACTATATGCAATCAAAAATTTGCGTATTACAAGTAATACCTAATCTTGATGTAAGTGGTGCTTCTCAAGGATGTGTTGATGTTGCAAATTTTTTGTCAGAGAAGAACTATAATTCTTATATTCTTACTCATTCAGGGCCTAAATCAATAGAAGTAAAAGACTCTAATGAAAAAGTTTTTTATGCCCCCGTTAACTCTAAAAACCCACTTAAAATTTTTTTGAATGCAATTAAAATTATACAACTTATTAAAAAACTAAATATNACAATTGTTCACGCTAGAAGTAGAGCACCNGCATGGAGCTCATACTTTGCATGNGCTNTAACTGGCNCAAAATTTATTACNACATTTCATGGNACATACAATTTTAGTAACCCACTAAAAAAATACTATAACTCCATTATGTTAAAAACAAATGGAACAATNGCAATTTCAGANTTTATTAATGATCATATAAATAATTGTTACCCAACTAAAAATTATAATATTAGAACTATTGCCAGAGGCATAGACCTCAATTTTTTTGATCCAAATAACGTTAAAGCTCAGCAGGTAGAATTAATTATAAAAGAATTCAATATTGATTATGATGCAATTAAGATCCTTCTTGCCGGAAGAATAACGGGGTGGAAGGGACATAAACTTCTTCTTCAAGCGATTTCTACTATTATTAAAAAAACAAATCATAAATTCGAGATAATTTTTGTTGGTCCTGATGAAAATTATAAACTAAAGAATTCATTAAAAAATTTTGCAAATGAACACAATCTCGCAAAATCTCTACATTTTGTGGGTTCAAGAACTGATCTGAATAATTTTTATAGTTTGGCTGATTTAGTAATATCTGCGTCAACAGATCCAGAAGCTTTTGGTAGAATTTCTGTCGAGGCCCAAGCAATGGGTAAATTTGTAATAGCGTCAAATCATGGAGGGTCAGTCGAGACTGTGAAAGATGGCGAAACAGGCTACTTATTTGAAAACAATAACTCTGAGGATCTATGTGAAAAAATAATTGATGCAATTTCTAATGAAAAACATAAATCAGATAAGACTTCAGAAGCATGCATTTCACATGTTAGAGAAAAATATTCAAAAATTAAAATGTGTGAGGAGACAATAAATTTTTACGAAGAAGTTATAAATTAAATGGTAAAAAATATTTTGGTAATTAAACACGGTTCTTTTGGAGATATTATTCAAATAAATGGATGTTTGAGAGATATACGAGAGCATTACTCAAAATATAAAATCTATATTTTAACGACACCGGCATTTAATAAATATTTTGATAAGTGTCCTTTTGTTGATGAAGTAATTTTAGATAAGAGAAAGTCTCGATGGAATTTCATCTATTTATATCAATTAAAGCAATTATTCACTCAATATAAATTTGAAAGAATTTTTGATTTACAAAATTCTTATCGAACTGAATTTTACCGTAAGTATCTATCTTCTTCTGAATGGATCTCTTCAAGGACAATGTTAAGATTTAATGAAACAAAAGAAGAATTTGATAAAAAAAGTATTTTAGAAAGATTTAAATTACAATTATCAAGATCAAAAATAGATACGCAGTTCGCAGAAAAACCCCAAGTTTCTTGGATGATAGATGATGATTTTCATATTTCTTCTGAAATTAAAAAAAATTACATAGTTTTATTTCCTTTTTGTTCTCCAAAACATCATCAAAAAATCTGGCCTTATTATGAAGAGCTCATTTCAAAGCTTAAATCAAAGTTATTTGAAATGGATATTGTTATTGCTCCAGGACCAGGAGAAATAAATGCAGCAAGAAAATATAATGTAAAGTTATGTTTACATAACAATCAGCCAACAAATTTTTTTCAATTAGCGAAATTNCTTATTGGCGCAAAATATGTAATTTCAAATGATACAGGACCTGCACACTTAGCTGCTCACTTAGGATGCANAGGTTTAGCATTATTTGGTGGTCACACTACACCAGAGAAAGTAAGTATTGAAACAGGCAGTTTTTTATCAATTTCTTCCAAAAATATAAGAAATATTAGTATGGAAGAAGTCTTCGATAAAATAGATTCTCATTTATAGATAGATGATATAATACTTAAGNCTTATGAGTAACGACGAACCATTTATAAATACTTTAAGACATGATACTGCCCATGTTTTAGCTATGGCTGTACAGGAGTTGTTTCCTGATACGCAAGTTACGATTGGTCCAGTAATTGAAAATGGTTTTTATTATGATTTTGATAGAAAAGAGCCGTTTACCGAAAAAGATCTTGGAACTATTGAAAAGAAAATGAAAGAGATTGTTAATCGTGACGAAAAGACTTCATTCAAAGTAATGAGCAGGGAAGATGCGATTAAGCTATTTTCTGATAAGGGAGAGAACTATAAGGTAGAGATTATTAAGGACTTACCTGAGAGTGAAGAACTTAAAGTATACTATCACGGTGACTGGTTTGATCTTTGNAAGGGNCCTCATCTAGAATCAACAGGTAAAATTGGAAAAGCATTTAAATTNACTAAAGTAGCAGGTGCTTATTGGCGTGGAGATTCAAACAACCCTATGCTTCAAAGAATTTATGGAACTGCTTGGGAGTCTCAGGAAGAACTAGATAATCATTTAAACATACTTAAAGAAGCTGAAAAAAGAGACCACAGGAAACTTGGAAGAGAATTAGATTTATTTCATTTTCAAGAGGAAGCTCAAGGTTCAGTTTTCTGGCATAACAATGGTTGGACTTTGTTTAGGACACTTATTGATTATATGCGTCAGCGACAAGAAGAGGCTGGGTATGAAGAAATTAATACNCCNGATATNATGGATAAGTCNTTATGGGNAANATCNGGNCANCTNGAAAAATTNGGTGACAATATGTTTACNACNGAANCAAGNGAAGANCGNGTNTATGCTCTNAANCCAATGAATTGTCCTGGATGCGTACAAGTATACAAGCAAGGACTGAAGAGTTACAGAGATTTACCGTTAAGGGTTGCTGAGTTTGGAAAAGTTCACAGATATGAGCCATCGGGTGC
>FUFK010043057.1_pt1 | contig 14613 bp, 2 predicted proteins | sample 1021851 | NCBI WGS metagenome assembly FUFK01 (sample SAMEA51879418, study PRJEB19060) | metagenome | reverse complement strand
AGATTCAGAATCTGAATCTGAAGATTCAGGCAACGACGAGTCTGAAAGCAGTGATGATGCTGGGACCGAAGACGATTCTTCAGACAGTTCAAGCGAGGAAGGATCTGATGCAGGCTCAGATTCGGAAACTACAGAAAGTGAAAGCGAAAGCGAAGTTGGTTCAAATACCGGATCATCAGATGAAGCTGGAACAACTGAAACTGAAGCTGGCGGCAGCGAGGCCGATGCCAGCCCCGATACCGATGCCTTGGATGCCGGACCGGATACTGATAGCGAACCAGAAATAGACGAGAGCGCTTTAGACTCAAGCGGTATATCCGATAACTCCTCAGCAGTTGCCCCGGATCAATTAACCACTGCAACAGATATCGATACTGGAACAGAGATTGAAGTAACCACCGAAACTGAAACTGAAACTCAAGAAGAAACGGAAGTAGTCGAAGACGTTACCGAAGTTGCACAAGAAACTGCTGCCGATGAGTCGGTCGGTGCGCCAGAGGTCGATGTTGTCGCCACCACTTCAGTGATAGAAAACGAAAGCAATACCACCGTTGCGACGCTATCGATCACCAATCCTGGAGATGTTGAGATTAACTTTGAGATCACCGGAGAAGACAGCGACAAGGTCGTCTTTGATCCTGAGACTAATTCCATCCAACTTATCGATGGTTTAGATCATGAAACCAACGAAACTTTAGACATTACCTTGGTAGTCACCGACGATCTCGGGAACATTCAAATCAACGATTTAACGATTGAGGTAGACGACGTCAACGAAGCACCGAGCATGCTTTCGATGACGCATAACAATTTAATCTCGGTTAATGCATCGATAAACGACGTTCAAGCCAACGGCTCCAACATCAGTGAGACCACCGAAATAGGTGCCGTGGTTGCTGATATTACGGTTGCCGATCCAGACGGCGATACCGTGCAATACACTCTAACCGGAGCAGGTAGTGACAATTTCGCTATTTCGAATTCCGGAGAAATCACTCTGACTTCAGAATTAAACTTTGAAACACAAAATCAATTTACGATTCAAGTGGTCAGTTCGGACGGGATCAACGAAATCGTTCAAGACGTAGTTATCTATGTAGTCAACGATAACGAAGCCCCGAGCGTAACCCTTGATAATTTCACGGTTGCAGAAAATGCGGCCTCAGGGACAACTTTGGCAACAGCTACCGGTTTAGATCCAGAAGGCTCAAACGTTAGTTATTTTTTATCCGGACAGGGCAGTGATAATTTTCAAATCGATGCAGATGGAAACATAACGCTGGACGGAACTTTAGATTACGAGGGAACTCAAAGCTACGAATTAACGGTTTTTGCTAGCGATGGACTGTTTACCGTGCCAAAAACCGTAACCGTTACCGTCACCGATGCCAACGAAGCTCCGAGCGTCAGTGCTGCGGTTGCTTTTAACTCATTTCAAGAAAACACCGCAGTGGGCACCACCATTGCTACTACCACCGGTACGGATCCAGAGAGCGATACCATCTCGTATTCACTCTCCGGCACCGGCAGCGAAAAATTCAGCGTCGATGCGGAGGGAAAAATTACCCTTGCGAGCTCGCTAGATTACGAAACTGCCACCTCTTATTCAATTAATTTAAATGCCTCGGACGGCTCTAATGTAACGACTAAGACTCTGACCATTAACGTCGGTAACGTCGCTGAATTATCTTATTCCGGAACTCTGGCAGCTAGCTCTCAGAATGAATCGATTGCCACCGGATCGGCTATCTTAAGCTCAAGCACCAGCGGTGCCGAAGGTGCTGTTACGTATTCCATTACCGATCCGGATAATAAATTTGCTATTAACTCTTCTACCGGAGAAGTGACCCTAGCAAGTGCACTTGATTTTGAAACCAATACCTCGCATTCGTTTACCGTTACCGCTAGCGACGGCAGCAACAGCGAGTCGCAAACATTTACCTTACAAATTAACGATGTCGATTTATCGCTTTCCGCAAGCCTAGCCAGTGGCAGTCAACTTGAAACCGTATCAACCGGTGCTACCATTTTGTCCTCCTCAACCAGTAACGCAGAAGGGACGGTCACCTATTCACTGACCGATGCCGATAATAAATTCGCGATTAATTCCGCAACCGGACAAGTAACTTTAGCCAACGCGTTGGATTACGAAACTAAAACATCGCACACCTTTACGGTGACGGCTACCGACGGGATAACGACCACATCGGAGACGTTTACGCTCAACATTGGCGACGTTGATTTAGGCGGCTTGGTCACCAGTCAAAGCTATCCAGCATTTGAAAATAGCTCCAGCGGGACCGGACTGTACACCGTGAGCAGCATAGAAAGCGACGGCGGTTCGCCAACCTACAGCATTACCGCCGGTAATGACGCAGGTTTGTTCGCAGTCAATTCAAGCACCGGAGCCATTTCAGCCACCGCAACCGCACTCGATTTTGAAACCGCAAAAACGCACACTCTGACCTTAACGGCAACGCAAGGTAGCGATACCACCTCAACCAACGTCGTTGTGCCGGTTACCAACCAAAATGAAATTCATTCGGTGGTGTTGCGATATTCTGCTGATTATCATGCGGTTTCTAGATCGGGCTTTGCAGCAACGGCAACCAGAGGACCGTCTGGATCCAGTTTGCCGAATTATTATTTAGAACAAGTCGGCACGGCGCCAACCGATGACATTACGAACGTTGATAACACTACAAATAATTCCGTCCCGGTTGAAATTGCCGGAGGCACAGCACTCAATTGGCGTTACTTCTTTCCAACCGATACCGGCGGCAACGGCCAATTCGCATTTGCACCTAACTCCGCTTCGGTTGACGGTAAATACAAAAGCCTTTTGGGCACGTCGGTAGAAACAACCATCAGCAACTCAGAAGTTATTTCAGCAGGCAGAATGAAAGGCGGTAATTTCTGGTTTATGACCACCGATAAGGCAGGAGCTAATATAAGTTATCAATCCTCAACCGGACAACGCACGTATGGGGTTGTTGCAGGGAGCACCCAATACTACCAAGGTAATTACCTCAGTACCCAAAGTTCCTTTTCTTGGCGTGCTGCCATCGAATATGCAGGATACACATTCGCAAATTGCACTGGTACTAATGTCTCGACTTGTTTAAGTAATGCCGGCATCAGTCTAGACGATGTTGGCTTTATTGCTACTAACTCACTTGGAACGGTTAACTTTGGATACACCAATGACCAATTAGCTGATTGGATAGAGGACGGTGGAAATATGTTCATGATGTTAGGTGAGCATCCAGGCTGGAATGCCCCAAGGCTTGAGAACGATGCACAAGCTCAAGCAATATTAGGTGCGCTTGGATGGAGTGGTTTTTCCCTTAGAACAAACCAAAGTTCTTTCAACCAAACTACAACTATTAGCTCATCTACAACTAATGCGATTACCAATGCAGGCGGTACCCTAGATTATTCGGGTCTCGCAGGTAAAAATTACAGTCCAGCTGCCTCAGGATATTTTAATGTGCCATCGGTTTGTAATAGTTTAGTTACCCGCATTCTTATGGTGTGCGATCCTGGACGAACAGGTGCAGCAGGAACCTTTGGCGGAGTTGCCGATACTAATCCATTTGGAACCAGTGCGGGTAATGGCAACAACTATGACATCATGAAATGGTTCGCTAGCATAGGCAACGGCTCTCCGACCACTTCTACTTATAATCTGTATGAAGACCAAGTAACCATAGCGGGCAGGGTTGATGAGGGCTTCCCGACAAATACGGCAAGGCATATCTACGCATTTGCGGTTATCCCGCGAGAGCACTTTTCTCCAAGCGGAACCAGCAACGATTATTTTTATCCAAACTTCATACCGACATCGATTTGGAGCTACGGGGACGTTGGCGTTGATTACTGCCTGGCAGTAGACACTCAAAGCAATTGCAACAGTGACTATTCAAATGCTTACCAATGGCATGAATTGGCTTTTAGAACCGGCAGTGGTTCTGTTATCCATACTAGCCGATTTGGTTGGAGCGATAACAACGTGCCAGAAGGCATGTCTCTTTGGTATCAACACATCGATGATAATGTGTTTGACAGAGGTAACAACCAAGGTGTGCTCCCTGGTTTATGGGCACAAATTTCTTTTAAAGATTCCTACGACGGAGCTTCAGGATCAACCACCCGAGACGATCAGGAAAGTCTGCTAAACGTAGTTATTTCTCAAATGGATGCCCGAAAGTATGACACCACTAGATACTCGGTTGGTGATACCAACATTGGATTAGACGGCTATCATTATTGGTCTTATCAGCAACCCACTAATGCTAACGATAACAGCAGCGCAATCGTCTACGGCACCTCAGTCATAGAGTGCGCCACAGCAAACGATGCCGGTTGTTTTTACGGTGGCTCTGCTATCAATACCAAAGCTGCGATGCTGACATCTTCCGATCCTTATAAGTCTGGAGATATGACGTTGAGTGTTAGTTACGATGGTAATGCCGATACTTTCTCGACTGGCTCCTTTGACCAAGCTATGATCAAAGAATACTCGAATCCTAGTGCGAGTAGTAGTTCGAATAATTATACTTTTGATCATTTTAGAACCAGAGGAGGGATCATGGGCCTTGGATATGATCCGTCTGGCTTTAGCGGATTTTTCACTGGTATCTTAGAGTTTGACGTCAGCGGGACAGGTAATTCTCAACTGGCTTCGCTGCGTTCGAGTTCTACCTTGGCAAGCTTCACTTTTGATAGCACTTACCACGATGTGCAGGTTGTAGCGCCGGTCACGGTTAGCTCAGCCCCTGCTAACAATTACACCGCGACTTGGTCAGCTGTGGATACCGGATCAATGACATTAAAGTTTGGTGATGCCGATAACGACGAGGCTAAGTCGGCTTATTTTTCTTGGGATGTGCTTGGGGCGGAGATTCAAGACGACGGCACCCAGATCGACGGCACCTCAGGCGGGTCAAACAATTTAGCGGGCGTGATGGTTTCTTTTAATACACTGGATACGCCTGATTCTGATTTATTTCATTCCGGGGGCAACGATGCCATTCCGGATACTACTTATTCCAGTTGGGGTTTTTGGGCCATGAGTGCGGCGGATATTTCACCTAATTCAGGCACACAAAACGCCTCAGTGCACTTAGGCACCTGGGTCGGTGGAGAAGTTCTAGACCAAAGCGAAGTGCCGACTTCCGGTTCGGCCTCCATGAGCGGTGCAGCGGTAATGAGCGTTGCCTACCGATACAATAAATCCGGCACTGACTACGACGTGCATAAGTACACGACCACTGCCGATGTAGCGGCCAGTTTCAATTGGGGTGCGAGCGGATACACCGGACAGTTTAATTTCACTAATTTTGATGATAAAAATGCCATTGTGGCTAACGCTGGGTTTACCTCTTTTGCGGTCAACATTTCTGGTTCCGGTGCGATATACATAGGCTCGTTAGCCGATACCAATAACGGCTGGACTCGTGAGGCAGTGATAGCGGGTGCGCTCTACGGAGACTCTTCACCTGATGAAAGTGGCGGGCGATTAGGAGTTGGACTGAGTAAATCAGGCGCTTTGGGCACCGCGGGAGCCAATGATTTTTATTTTGCCGAAGGAGTTTATTTGATCGATTAAAGATGGATATGAGAAGGACCTTAAAAACGTTTATCTTTTATATTGTTATCCTGACCGGAAGCATCTCTTTATGGTCACAAGAAAGAATTGGAGTTGCGGCCGCTGTCGATACCGTCACCACTGATTTAACTTTAGAACAAGAAAAAAAACTCGTTGATGAAGGCTATAAAATTATCCAAAACCATACTATTGAGACCGACGAGAACGGCAAAGCGCAGATGCTTCTGGTTGATGGAACTGCGTTTACCGTTGGACCTAACTCGTCGGTCACTCTAGATTCCTTTATTTATAACCCAGAAACCGCTGAGGGTTCCCTGACGGTCACCAGTAAAGGCTTGATGCGTTTAGTTGGTGGAAAGGTCACCAAAAATAACCCTGCAATTATTCGAACGAATGCAGCCACCGTAGGTATCAGAGGGGGTATTGTCTTTGTTGATAGTGAAGGTGAGACCACCGAAGCTTCCTTTATNTACGGTGATGAGATGACGGTCACGCCTGCTTTAAATCAAGACGGCACGTACGTGCTTACCCGAAACGGGTTTGTCGTTGTGGTTGATGATCCGTTAGAAGACGTTGAAGACGTTTCATTGTTGACCGCTGATCAATTGTTAGCGATGCAAGAGAGTTTACAAGGATCGCCAGAAGAAGAGGAAGAAGAAACAGAAGAAGAAACGAGTGAAGAAAGCGAATCGGAAGAATCCGAAGAAGAAGAATCCGAAGAAGAAGAATCCGAAGAGGAAAGCAGCGAGGAAGAATCCGAAGAAGAAGGTGAGTCTGAAGATGAAAGCAGCGAGGAAGAATCGGAATCGGAAGATGAGTCTGAGTCTGAATCTGAAGAAAGCGAGGAAAGTTCAGAAGAATCATCAGATGAGTCTGAAAGTTCTGATTCCGAAGCAGATGAAAATTCTGGAAGTGAGGACGGTTCATCAGAAGAATCCACTGACAGCGATAACGAAACCGAAGCACAAGAAACCGATAACGCAACAGATTCGGATACCAGTCAAGACAGTGTTGAGACCGACGGCGATACCGATAATGAACCAGAAATCGATGAAAGTGCTTTGGACTCAAGCGGTATTTCCGATAATTCATCCGACGTCGAACCCGATCAATTATCTACTGCGACTGATATCGATACTGGATCGGATATTGACGTAGCCGCTGAAACCGAAACTGAGTCCGCAGAAGAAACCGAGGCAGTTGAGGACGTGAGTGAGGTGGCGCAAGAAACAGTGCAAGACACCGCTCAACAAGAAGATACTGCTGAGGCAGCTGAGGGCACGCCGCTTGCCAGCGCGTTAGCAGGCGAGACAACCGATTCCTTGTCAGCCGATATTACTATAACGCCCTCGCTAGCAGAGAATGCTTCAAACGTTTCGATAGGAACCATTGACTTGGAGACCACTGAAGATAATCAAGTTACCGTAGAGATTACCGGCGCAGACAGCGATAAAGTGGTCTATAACCCCCAAACTCAAGAAATCATTCTAATATCAGGCTTAGATTTTGAAGACGATTCAACATTGGATATTACTGTTTCGATTAGCGATGAATTAGGGAACAATCAAACGGATAACTTTACAATCGCGGTCACCAATCAAAACGATGCTCCAAGTTTGGTGGCTGTGGAGAATAATAATTTACTGTCTGTTAATGCGTCTCTAGATGACATTCAAACCAACGGATCAAACATCAGCGAAACAACAGACATTGGCTCTTTGGTTGCTTCTGTGGCTGTCTCTGATCAGGATGGTGATGCCTTGCAATACAGTTTATCTGGAGTCGGCAGTGAAAATTTCAGCATTTCTTCTACCGGAGAAATAACGCTAGCAGCATCTCTCAACTTTGAAGCGCAAACTCAATATACCCTTGAGGTAACTTCCTCAGACGGTATTAACGCAATGACTGAAGAGATCATTATCTACGTGGTTAACGACAACGAGGCACCGTCTTTACTGGTGCAAGATTTTTCCGTCAGCGAAGCGTCGTCTTTGAATTCTGTGCTTACCACAGCGGTGGGTAACGATCCTGAAAATTCGACCATATCTTATTCCCTCTCTGGAGGCGGTGATAAATTTTCCATTGACAACAACGGTCAAATAATTCTTACCGACGCCTTGGATTACGAGTCCAACGCTACTTATGAGCTAACTGTTTTTGCAAGCGACGGTTTGTTTTCGGTGCCAAAGATCATTACGATCACAGTCACGGATGCCAACGATGCGCCATCGTTATCTTCATCGGTAGCTTTTAATTCATTTTTGGAGAACACAGCGGTTGGGACTACCATTGCGACATCAACTTTTTCGGATCCCGAGAGCGATACACTTTCTTTTTCTTTATCCGGCGCCGGTAGCGATAAATTCGCCGTCGATGCCGACGGAAAAGTTACCTTGGCAAGCCCCTTAGATTACGAATCTGCATCTTCGTATACCATTGTGTTAGCAGCAACCGACGGTGTTAATACGGTGTCTAAGTCTTTGTCCATTAACGTTGGCGACGTTGCTGAATTGAGTTATTCAGGTACGTTAGCAGCAAGTTCGCAATCAGAATCCATCAACACTGGAACGCTGATTCTTAGCTCTTCCACTTCAAACAGTCAGGGCTCTTTAACTTTTTCTATCTCAGATCCTGATAATAAATTTGCAATTAACGCTGCAACCGGAGAAGTCACACTCGACAATGCATTGGATTTTGAGACGAAAACGGCGCACTCATTCACAGTATCGGTGACCGATGGAAGTTCTACGCTTTCCGAAACATTTACCATTAACGTAAACGATGCATCAGGACTCAGCAATTTGGTGGCCGCTTTGGCCAATCCAACTGTGGCAGAGCTAGGTAGTTTGCATACTAATTACAATGCAGGCACTGCCGTTGCTTCCGTATCTGGGCTAGCAAATGAACTGGGTGGCACGCCTGTCTATAGCATTACCTCAGGTAACGAGAAGAACATGTTTACCGTTAATTCCAGTACCGGAGCTATAACCACTGCTTTGGATTTAGATTTTGAAACCGCTAAATCTCATACCGTCAGCCTTACTGCCACGGTTGGTAGCGATAGCACAACCACTGCAATTACAATTCCGGTCGAAAATACCCTAGAACGCCAAGCCTCATTAGTTCGTTATTCCGGTGACTTTTTCAATCCGGTAAGATCGGGCCTAACAGCTACTGCTTCGCGAGGTCATGTCAACTCAAGCAATAATTCTTTCGAAGAGTCGCTTGTTGGTTTAAAGCATGTTGTACGGGGTAATACTGAATCGGCCCAAAGTAATTTACAAACATACACTCCTAATAACACAACGGGTGAAGGGATTCGTATCTCGTATAGCCACGGCAACAAAGAAAATTTAGATTTTTATTTTCCGGTCATGAAAGACGGGGAAGCAGACGGTGTCTATGCACCAAATCTTCATGGGTTATCCAAGAATTTTAAGGACGGATTTTATAACGTGCTGGGTACTTTTCATGATACCTCGCTAACAGTCGACATGGCCGGCGGCTCTATTCTTTCCGCTGGCCGAACCAATATGAGCGGTTGGCATGAGTTTCTTTTCATGACTACGGATGCTCCGAATTTAGCGGAAAGAAATTTCCCGGTTATGGACCAAGATCTAAGGGTCCTTTGTCTCGGTCAGATCCAATATTACTGCAATAACTCTCGTTTATTTAATAATACCGATTTGCAGTCAGGCGCCAGCTCAATTGGACTCCCTAACCGGACCTACACTTATGATTCCACTGACAACTTGGCTTGGTCTTTGTCCGATCAAATCGAAGGTGAAGTAACCAGTAGCACACTTATGCTTTTTAGATTTAATGTCATTATCGATAACCGCGAATACACTGGGGTAGATGCAACCAGCCAATATCAAATGAACAGAGACCTGGATTATTTTGTTGATTGGATGAAACTCCCATCCTCTTTACTGTACGTAAAACTCTACGGTGAATACAGAGATGACGGTGACGGTCTGACAGAGAGTGAGCTCCCGCAGCAAACCCGAAAATGGATTCAAGCCATCGGTGGAGACGTTGAATTTTCAAACAATTGGAACGCTGGTAATGGAGGTTATCGAGACATTGGTGGAACTTTTGCCAGCGATAGTTTCTACAAAGATTTGAATAACACCAAAATTTACGTCGCCTCCCCGGGGCCGGCGATATTATCGGTCACCAACGGCCAACCTTTGTATTGCGGAGCGGGGTCAAACGGTTCCGTGACCAATTTCTCGAATTGCATGTCGGCGTATTTCAAAGCAGAAGATTTAGGTCCCGGTGTACACGCGGATCTTTTCATTCATGGGGATACCCATTCAGCATGGGGTTATAACGCAACGGGCCAAGATAACGAACTCATCAGAGCTTGGATGTTAGACAAAGCCCTCAATAAAATCGATCCATTCACTGGCTCAAATATCCCAGATGCCGAAATAGACTCGATTGAATACTTTACAGATCAGGTCGCTCATGCGGGTCAAATCTTTACGGACAGTTCTTTTACCAGCTTTACCGGTGGCGGTAAGGTGGTCTCAGCTTGGGTGCCAATTCCTATAGAAAATACCACTCCGGCTGGTTTCAACGACGATTATTTTTTTCCAGCTTTCATCCCGATTGATATTTGGAAAAATATGACCGTCAACAGCAACGACTTCAATTTTTTTGCCGCCAACCTTTGTGAAGCTTCTNNAGGTAGCAGTATTTGTAGCTCTATACACAACAACCTTAAGGGTTATTACGACGAGCAATACAAATACATTAAAAATTCTATGGCAAGAGGCTCCTTTCCTGTCAAGCTTTACTACGGAAATACAGGCTATTCGACCATACCGTCGGGGACGAGTCCTTTGTGGCAAGTGTTCAACGATAACGGCATCGGGGTTGGGATCTACGCGCAGATATCCTTTGTTGACTCCGGTTACAACCAAAGAGACGATCAACAAAGTTTACTTAACGTAGTCATCACTCAAGTGGATCGTCGGAGCAACGATACAACGAAATATTCTCTGGGAGATAGAGGNAGAGCAATGGACGGATACCATTATTGGTCTTTTCAAGATGACACCAGCAGCAATTCCAGAGGCATTATTTACGGAGTGGGTCCTATAGAATGCGCCACTGCAACTGAAGCCGGTTGTTTTTTTGGAGGACAACAAGGTCAGTATCCGATTGGTGCCATGCTCACGTCTTCTGATCCTTATAAATCAACTGATATGACCCTATCAGTGAGTTACGACTCAAGAGAAGATACGTTCCAAGTTGGAACTTTCAACCAAGCAATAGTTAGGCAAAGAATACCCAATAGTCTCGGTACCCCGCAAAGTCCGGGAACTACAAGCTTTAGAGAATCAGTAAGCTTGAGCGAGTTTCGTTCCACAGATTTTTATTCATCCAGTGCTAACTCTTATAGCGGATTCTTTGCAGGCTTAATGGAATTTGACGTCAGCGGAGTGGGTAACGGCCAATTAGCAAGGACACATTCAACCAATACTCTGGCAACTTTCACTTTCGATGCAACCAACGATGATGTGCAAGTCGTTGCTCCTGTAACCGTAGCATCAGCTCCGAGCAATAATTACACCGCAACGTGGAGTGCGGTCGATACCGGTACGTTGACATTAAAATTTGGAGATGCGAATAACGATCAAGCTAAGTCTGCTTATTTAAGCAATGAAATATTTGGTGCCCAGCTTCAAGACGATGGCACTCAAATTGATGCAACCTCAGGGGGGTCAAATAATCTGGCTGGAGTTTTAGTTTCTTGGGAAACTATAGACACAGATAATCAAGATTTACTCAGAGCGGGCATGCCTGACGGAGATGTATCAGGCGATTCCAATGCTGAATATTCAACCTGGGGCGCTTGGGCAATGGGATCGCCTGATATATCGCCTAATGCAGGNGATCAAAATGCNGCAGTGCATCTTGGCTTTTGGGTAGCCGGTGAAGTGCTTGATCAAAGCGATATTCCTACCTCAGGTTCTGCATCCATGACAGGCAGAGCTGTCTTCAACGTTGCTTATAGATACAATCAAGCAAATTCTGATTACGGCGTCACTCAATACTCAACCGATGCGGATGTAAGCGCATCGTTTAATTGGGGTTCAGGTAGTTACTCCGGTCAACTGGACTTCGCTAACTTTGATAGCGGGAATTCCATAGTAAGTAATGCAGGCTTTACATCTTTTTCAGTGAGTCTTGCAGGCACAGGGGCAACCTATGCGGGTAGCCTGAACGATACCAACAACGGCTGGACCAGAGAAGCTGTGATAGCAGGAGCTCTTTACGGAAACAACACTCCAGTTGAAAGCGGCGGTAGGATCAGCGTTGGGCTGTCGAAGTCAGGTTCTTTGGGTACATCAGGCGCCAATGATTTCTACATGGCTGAAGGTATCTATTTAATCGACTAAGGAATAAGCCAGCTGGAAGACAAAGCATCATTTTGCCAAACGTGTTTTGCGCGCCTGTGACCGCTTCCCTTTAAATGTAGAAATTCTAGGGAATCAAATTGAAAGAGCACCACGCAAAAATTAGCGTAGCCTAATTCCAAATCTAAATTTTTCGCGTCGATATCAAAGGCATTTGGATCGTCTATCGATAATCCTGGTGCATCGGCGACCGAGTAACATTCTTTAGACATTTCTCTGGTTTCCGCCCAAGCAGCTTCGGTGACCGCATCTTGATGATGCACTTCAGCAGAACCAAGCAATTTCCTTAATTGAATTTTTATGCTGGGGTCGTAACCTTGCATTGTCGCTGCTGGATTGGCTTGCAACTCCGCAACTTTGGGTGAGCGCAAATCGGTATGAAACCGAATGATTCTGGAATCTTGGATAAAATCACGCAGCACAACAGTACGGGTTTGAATGCCTTTCGCAGAATGACTGGAGATGACCGGCGTGTGAAACAAATTTTTGGCGTTCCGGATGGCATCTTCTAAAATAGACTCAGCAGATTGCAACGTCTGCTCAAGCGAATCGTAGTGCGAAGGTAAGTCCTGCATAATGGTGGTAGTGTAGCCCAACATCAAAAAAAATGGATGCTAATCATATACTTGAAAGTTTAAACGAAGCCCAACAACAGGCGATTAAGTCCGATGCTAAGCAGTCGTTGATTTTAGCGGGCGCTGGTTCGGGTAAAACTCGGGTCATCACTCATAAAGTTGCGTGGCTATCGAGCATTCTTGATATCAATCCCATGTCGATTATGACGGTGACGTTTACCAATAAAGCTGCACGCGAGATGCGCGGCCGAATCGAAGGGATTTTAGGCGAACAACTTCAAACCATGTGGTGCGGCACCTTTCACGGTTTGTTTCACCGCATGCTGAAGATGCACTGGCAAGAAGCAGGACTCATCAAAAGTTTTGCCATTTTAGACGGCGACGATCAATTGCGCGTTATCAAACGTGTCATGAAGGAAATGAACATTGATCTGGATCAATGGCCGCCCAGTCAAGTGCAATGGTTTATCAATAAACAAAAAGAGGAAGGGCGACGCAAAGCTAAAATCAGTTCGAATAATTCATACCTCGAAGAGAAAATGGCGGAGATCTATGAAAGTTATCAAGCCGTTTGCGAAGCAGAAGGGCTGGTAGATTTTGCTGAGATTTTGTTGCGTTCCTTCGAGCTTCTTAATAACAACGAAGGCCTGCGCGATCATTACCAAAGGCGGTTTGAGTACGTTCTAGTCGATGAGTTTCAAGATACCAACGAAATTCAGTACTTATTATTAAGACAAATAGTCGGTCCCGATGGCTGCATTATGGTGGTTGGCGATGACGATCAAAGTATTTATTCATGGCGGGGAGCCAAAAGTGGGAACATTAAACGCTACACCAAAGACTTTCCCAAAGCCGATGTCATTAAGCTTGAGCAGAACTACCGTTCAACCAAAAATATTTTATCTGCCGCTAATTCGGTCATTAAAAATAATCCAAGCAGAATGGCTAAAGAATTATGGAGCAACAACGAAGAAGGTGAGATGGTGAAAGTTTATCGTGCCTTTAACGAAAGAGACGAAGCAAAGTTCATCGTTGATATTATTAAAGACTGGGTCAAAGAGGGCGGCTGTCTATCAGAATGCGCCATCATTTATCGCTCGAACGCACANTCTCGTTCGCTCGAAGATTCNATCTTGCGCGCCGAATTACCGTATCGAATATACGGCGGCGTGCGCTTCTACGAGCGAGCGGAAATTAAAAACGCTCTTGCTTATGCTCGCCTAGCTGTGGATCGAAATAACGACGCTGCCTTTGAGCGGGTGATCAACGTACCGACCAGAGGGATTGGTGCCAAAACGATGGATAATTTACGTGAGGCAGCCAGACAAGCAGGCTCGTCTTTATGGGAAGCCGCTGAAGAAATGGCTAAAGCTAATAGCTCCGGTCGAGCAGTTTCATCCTTTCAAACGTTCATCGATCTCATCAATAAGATTGCCACTCATAAAGACACCGAAGAATTAGGATCTTTTTTCACTGATTTGATTGAGGCGTCTGAGTTAAAAGAATTTCACGGCAAAGAGCCCGGAGAAAAAGGTCGATCGCGGGTCGAAAACTTAGAAGAGCTCATCACTGCCACCTCAAACTATTTTGGTATCGGCGAAGACGATTCCGACGAAAGAACCACGTTGGAGTTGTTTCTCGACCAAGCTGCTTTGGATGCCGGTGAAACTCAAGCGGATGAAAGCGAGAAAGCCATTCAGCTAATGACCTTGCATTCATCCAAAGGATTGGAATTTCCGTTGGTCTTTATTGCCGGTTGCGAGGAAGGNTTNTTCCCGCANCAACGNTCNATGGANGATGCCGGACAACTGGCTGAAGAGCGTCGCCTTTGTTACGTGGGTATGACGCGCGCGATGCAGCGCTTGTATATGACTCACGCTGAAGTCAGAAGTCTTTACGGGAGTGACTCATTCAGTCCGGTCTCAAGATTNATCAAAGAAATACCTGAAGAATTAAAGTACGAAATTCGTTTAGCAGCAGAAAAAGAACATCCAGA
>FUFK010077917.1_pt1 | contig 14614 bp, 20 predicted proteins | sample 1021851 | NCBI WGS metagenome assembly FUFK01 (sample SAMEA51879418, study PRJEB19060) | metagenome | reverse complement strand
GCTGGGTATCGCGTATGACGCTGGTTTGGTGCGGCTAGCCGAAGCCATTCCAGCGGGGCTGGTTTGTGTACTTAACATAAGGTTGGTGAGGGGAGGTGATTTGTGGTGACTCTTCCCAACATGCTTTAAAACAACTCTTTAAGCTGTTGTTAGTAAGCTTTGCCGAGAAAAATTCAGCGAAATTGAGTATTGATGCGTTTCGATGCCCATAATTCGCTAATTGCCACACCGAGTAAACATTGCGTCTTTGACTGTGGCAAAATTGTTTGTTAATTAGCCACGGATTTTCTGGATCGCTCCAGAATTGTTTACTCTTAATTGTCAAGAATTTGTGTTTTTTGATTTTGAAAACAAAAAGGGGTGGGCTTTTGGCCCACCCCTTGGTTAGATCAAAAAATCACTCAGCTTGACTGATGATCAGCCGAGGGAGTTGATCACGTAGTCGAGCAGCTGGTTGTAAGCGGTCAGAGCCTGAGCGCTCATGTCGCGAGGNGCGCAACCGCGGGAACGCAGGTGGGAGAAACCAGCCACGTAGGTGCCAGCGTCGATGCTGAGGGCCTTGTAGACCTCTTTCTGACCGTTGATGGCCAGCTCATCCAGAGGGCCGGTGCCGCCGGTGACCAGGCAGTAGTTGATCAGGCGCAGGTAGTGAACGAAGTCACGCTTGCACTTCTCTTTGCCTTCGGTGGCGCACTTACGGGGCTGACGGCCGGTGGCACCGTTGGGGTACTGGGCGTAGACAGCATCAACAGCTTCCTGGGCAACTTGGTCGTAGTTGCTGGCCAGCTTTTCAGCAGCTTCCAAACGAGCAGAGGCGCGTTGGATGGAGCCCTGGACGGACTCCATGTCGGAAGCGGTGGGGAAGCGGGATGCGCTGTCGGCTGCGCCGACGACGGTGGTGATAACGGACTTCATGATTAAGAAGAAGGGTGTTCAGGTGTGCAGAAAATCGATCTCTGGCTCAGCTGATGGCGCTGATCACCATGTCGAAGTAGCTAGCAGCTTCACCAGACAGGTTTGCGCAGTCACCGGAGGTAACGGGCATCTTCTTGGGCTGGCTGTTGGTGTTGGTGATCAGGGCGCCAGCGGCAGCCTTCATGATTGCAACAGCACGGGCGGCGGAACCGGTGGGAACGCCCAGAGCGGCATAGGTCTCGCGGAGACCGTTCAGGCAGCGGTCCTGCAGCACGGAAGCGTCGCCGGCAAGCAGTGCGTAGGAGACGTAACGCAGAACGATCTCGCCATCACGCAGGCAAGCAGCCATCTTGCGGTTGGTGTACACACCACCGTTGGGGGCGGTCAGGCCGGTGTTCTCGCAGCAGATGCCGGCGACGGCGTCAGACACGATGCAGCTGGCGTTGGAGGTGATGGCGTTCACAGCGTCCAGGCGCTTGTTGCCATCAGCAATGAAGGACTTCAGGGAAGCCAGTTCGCCGCCACCAATGAAGGAGCCGCTGGAATCGGCCGAGACAGCAGCCCGGGAGAATGCGTCGAGCATGGGGTTGTGGAATACGTTGTTTGGGGAGATGCATTCCGCATCACGAATGACNCTACCCCTGCTTCNNAGGCCGTCTTCCNGAAGGAGGACGTCAGGACACACAAGTTGACAAAGGCGAAATCAGTAAGGCCGTGTCGTCAACCAATGTCCGACAGTTCACCTTATTTATTGCTCGTCTTTTTTATGACAACTGTTTAAGGACGCGTTGGCAGGTCCATTTCAGTGGTAGCCAGAAGGCATTGGCCGAAAGCTCCTCCAGAAGAGGCTTTTGGTCCACAAGGCCNAAGCGGAGGCACCCCCATGCAGCTGCAATGCGGGACTTGGTGTACTGAGGGATTGTTTCGGCTAAGGCAAGCCTGATTAGATCGCTTCGTTCTTCCAAACCCTGAAGACTGACGACGGCGGTTAGGTAATAGTGCGTAACGTAATCACTCCATAATTTTTCTTTAATTTCGTCAATTAAAATCATTCTCTCTGCTTTAGGCATGGCCATCAAGCTTGAGGCACCACCGTATTGGCGTGCTTCGTCGCGATGTTGAAGGTTATTTTCGATCTCTGTAGGCTCAATATCGCAAATCCACTCTTTCCTAAGTTTGAGTTGTTGAGGGTTATCTTGTAAGAGTTGTGTTATTAGCTCAGCATATTCTTCCGGTATCTGGCATTTCTTATCAGGATCGACCAACTGAAATGCACTTCTNGCCCGCAACGACATNGACACNGGAGCTGTNACAAGAGCTTCNAGCNTTGAAACGTCACCTGCATCGCCCANATCAATNACGGCAGAGCGCCTNCGTCCNGCGATTGGNTCAACAAGTTGNGGGATNAGNACNTCAAGNCCCTCTGGCNGTTGAGCAACTTTCGACATGTATGCCCTNGCTGCACCAGCAACCAAGGGATTGGAATCATCCTGGAGGGGGCTGATGTTGTTGATGACTCCGGGGACCCCTAAACGACAAAATGCCTGTATGACAGCCCGCTTTTGAATGTCCTCGCCCTCAAGGGCTNCCANTAATTTNNCATGATCTACTTCTGTTAATGGTGCATCGATTTTTGTAATTGCTTCTACAGAATTAATCACAGCAGCTTCATCGCTGCATTTTAAGGCTCGAAACAAAGAGGGTAGGGCTTTTGGACTTTTTCGTCTGCCAAGAGCGTCGATCGCTTTGCGTCGTGTGATTCGATTAAAAAGATGTTCTGGATCCAGCTCTGCAGCCTGAATCAGAACATCAAGTGATTCTTCGCTGTTGCTTGCTCCAAGTCTTGTGGCGGCCATGTATTTATCAACGGGCCTGTCGAGTGAGTCTGGATCAGCCAAAATCACTGCCATGGCCCGCTCTTCTGTCAAGCCTTCAACCAAGTTGTCGAATCGCTCGGCCATGTTTAAAGAGTCATCAATGAAAAACCTGGATTTTCTGTCACTTGGTGTTGGGCTGCAGCTTTCGAGCAGCTGACCAGATTCTGTTGAATCTGCAGTGACGTTGAAATTCCATCTTGTCTTTGACCATAGCATTCAGCTCTTTGTCTCAGTGATGATTTATGACTGGTTGATTGTCTTTTTTAATTTGCGCCGATCCNTCATGAAATATGTTCTCGCCATCTGTTATCGTAAATAAAGGGATTTTTGTGTCATGCCAGTCTCTCCCGAGCTTGAACAGGCTCTTCCTCGGTTTGTTGAAGCTGTCCAGAAGTCAGCAGATGTTCAAGATCAGTTGAACCGGGTTGTTGATTTGGAGCAATTAAAAGCAATCGTTAATGATGTTGAGCCTTCATTGACTGGCTCGGCATTGATTCCTTATGAACAAGCGACGAGCCCTCCAAAAATTACCATTGATTCAGGTGTTTTAGAAAAAAATATCCCATGGCGGCTACTGCGATGCCCGGGTGGGCCCTTGGTTTTGCAGATGATTTGTGAGAAGGTAAATTTTGCGCTTTGGATCGAAAGCTGCTGACGATGTCTGATTCAGTTATTGATGATTTTGTGCAGATGGTTATTTACGACCATTCTGTTGCAACTGGATTGAAGTCTTGCCAGTCAGATCAAGATATCGTGGATTTTGCGGCCTCCCGTGATTACTTTTTTTCAATCACGGCTTGGCTGCAGTATGTTGAATCAGATTCGGCCGGCTTATCTGACTCTGAAGCCATGGCGATCCAAGCCATTGCGACCGATCATTGGTCGTGGGCGTTCCGTCAGATTGCTCCGTGGAGAGCCATGTTGATGGATGGTGCCTAGTTTGACGGTCTGCTGGTAGAACTTTCGTTTAAGATTGCTNTTNTGATTTCGATGGCTTCTGATGACCGGTTCAGCTCTTAGTGCAAATCAAGATCAAGTTTTAGAAGCTTTTATTGCTTTGGTTCGACAAAATTCAGATTTAAAAGCCCAAATTAAGGCTGCACTCAATCAGGATCAAGTCATTGAGATCGCAGCTTCTAATGGTTTCGATATCGATTCAAGCGCTATCTTAAGAAAATGGAGCAAACATACTGATTTCAGTCAAGACACCTGGATGGGCTGGTTTGAAGAATNAATTTTGACTCAAGAATTGATTTCTGAATATCTTGTTGTCTTGCTGCCTTTTTTTGCCCAATAAGTGACAAGATCTTCTCCTCCTGGTCTGGGTACACTTGCTGTGGCTTGCAGTATTTTGAACGATCGTCTTGGTCCCATCGGCCAATTGCCAATGGCTTTGACTGTTCTTATTCTTCCNCCAATTGCTTGAACAGAAGCCTCAAACTTATCGAGTTGAGTTTGATCAACTGTTTCAAAGATAAAGTCTGTGCCAACACATATTAGATGTTGTGAGCGTATCCAAGACTTCATTTGTTTTTTTACGTCTTCCATTCTAGGTTTTCGAATTTAGCCACTCATCATTGATTTCCTCGGAGAAGCTTTGGATTCTTTTGAATCTCAGAAGGCCATGTTCTGAACCCCAAATTTGTTCGTCTGTGTTTGGATCAAAGCCTCGATCGCGACTAATCCAATTTTCTTGGTCTACCTCAACTTCGCTCACAAGATAAGTGAGTTTTCCGTCTCGTGGAACCAAACAATTTTTGCCTGGTTCAACTTTTCCGATGTAATGCCCTTTTTCTTTACGATGAAAGTGCATGGCACACCCACACCGTTCTTTTAGGGTTGTGGAATCGATTGCATTCATGATTTGGGGATCTCGACCTGCCCCTGCCAATCTTCTGGGATTTGTGAACCCATAGTTCTCAACCACAAAAGTATCTTCATGCGTAGTTAATCGGTGAATGCCCTGCCGGTAGGGATCCCATGGTGCATAGTCATAACATTGTTCAGAATAAAAACCAGGACCTTCAAAAATATGCCAGGGTAATGGGCGAAAAAAGATATTGATTCGAGCAAAATCCTTCGGGTCTTTTTGTGACTGTTCGATGTTGTCGTAGANGCCCGCAAGNGTTTTGGCNAACTCGGCAAGGNCTAAATTCTTGTTCATCTTTGGGAATTATGCATTAATTCGTCTGACTTCTGATGCAAACGACGTTTGCAGCACTCCTGACCCGGCTGAAGTTCTTAAAACTGATGACCTGCAGCGCACATTCTCTGAGACAAACCAAATTCTTTCTTCGGCAATTGATTGCTCGTAGTTTGTTGTGAGCGTGAACGTACCGTCGTTGGAAAAGTTGTATTCCGAGATGGCTGCCTCGGCTTCTGCATAACCAACGCTTCTGATCAGCGTCCCCGAAGAAATGTCTTTGACAAATGGAATAATAATGCAATGGCCTGATGATACTTCTGATGGGTCATCAGGTTCCCAGTCACTTTCTGCGCACCATTCCATTTTGAATGGAGATGAAATTGTATCTAAATTAAATCTTTTGGCTAGAGGTGATTCGATTAATTGTTTAATTGCGGAATCTTCTCTGCTGATTTCTTCGATCGTAACTTCGCTCAGAACTTCTTCAAATTGCTGGAAGGCTAAGGAATGCCCAGATCTCATTGAGCGCCATTTGCCTTCACTTTGAGCAACAAATTGCTCAATCGTCATGCAGGCTTGTGTTGTTTTCTGAGCTGAGCTCATCCAGCGAAGGAGAGTTGATGTGCATCATGTTAACCATAGAGTCGACCATCATGGACATGGCCATGGGTGTTGATGAGACCGACTGCAGGAATGTTGTGTTCCTGTTGGGGTTNTCGCTGGATGGTGGNCGCAGAATGGGCATGTCTGAAACTAAATTTTGCTTTGTACCTGTTGACNGGGGNGNATTGACCGGTTAACNNTNACNNGAAGATTATGACTGAGCNNCCAGTCAAATCTGCCAGATNTNNCCAAGGGTTAAGCCTTCGCAATAGAAAGGATNTGNCCGCCCTGCGACAGAATTGATTTNATGGTGGCTGACATGGAGGTNTGAGTCACNACNGATTTTTGAACTGCNCGGCGGTTGGCGCCCACCTGACGACGTGATGTCCAGTTNATCGTCAANGCNTTNGCGTTGCCNACGCTTCTGCGNTCCTGTGCCTCTGGTGAACTGTCAGTGCAGAGACTATTCAANAGTTTCGAATCTGTTTCTGCGTTGTCGTATCCGGCATATCCGGCATCCAAAGCCTTCGCACGTGTGAAGTACAGCGTGCTTCCNCCNANCACGGTNTGNGTGGCACGATTGTATGGAACTTGGTCGATGCCGAAGGCAGAAAGNTATTCATCGCTGTAGGTGTAACTGGCGATNTCTGCTTCGTATCCCTCTTCCTGCAGCAGTCGAACATGGCTCATCAACTCAGCTTGGTCACGGGGAGGACGGCCTAGTAGATGTTTGAAGTTCAGTTCAACAAANCGGTAGGGGCTGTTGCTTTCCAGAAAAAGCTTTTTATAGGTTTCCGACTGGGCGAGAGCAGTTACCAATCCTTGAACCGTTAGGTCACCGTTCATGAACAGTGCCTCAATGGAAGGGTTCAGATCGAGCTCCATCAGGTGTCGATTGCCAAACACCTGGCGGTACGCTTGGCGAACCACATCTGAAGCATGTGATGTGTCGACGTTGGCAGCTGAGGAAAGAGTTGTTGGCCCAGTCATTGTTGTCTGAATAGAGAGTGATGTGAGTGAGCCACCCTTCAGGAAGTGGCTCCCTGTTGCAGCAATCGAATGCTTTTACATCACTTCAGTGATGGAAACGATCTTGCCTCCCCGAGCATGGATGTACTTCATNTGGCTGCTCATGTCTTTCCCGGACACGACGTAGCTGTTTCCAGCTGTGCGTTGGCGGGAACGAGCTGCCTGAGAAGCAACAACAATGCGATACCGCTTCTTGGTGGGATCAGCTGCACCTGATTGGGTTCCGGTGCGGTTGGCCCGGCTGGTGGTTTTGCTCCAGCCACTTGGTGCCAGCCCTGTTGCGACCGAACTCACCAAAGCGGAGCTGCCGAGGACCGTATCGCTCGCTGCATACCCTTCTGCCAGGCTCAGTTGACGGTTGAAGTCAACNTGAGAGCGNCCGCTCTCNGTAAGAATTCGAGCGAATGGAACTGTGTCTTCACCAAAGGTGTTNTGNTATTCCTGGCTATCCACGTAGCTGGAGATTTCAGCCTCNTAGCCACCTTCGGCAAGGATCTTGGTGTGNTCGCTGATTTCGGCTTGGGACCGCGGTGCTCTTCCCAGGAAATGTTTGAAGTTCAGCTCGATNAATCGATACGGCGCGCTGGTTTCGAAGAAACGACGCTTGTATTCGGCTGAAAGGCCCACAGCACGAACGAATTCACGTGTGCTCAGATAGCCATCGATGAACTTGCTTTCCGCAGAGATAACCCGTTCGAATTCCATCAGATGGGGATTTCCCATCACCTGTTTGTAGGTCGAACGAATCAGNGCNGCGAGNTGATCGGGNCCNTCACCAGGNCAACGTTGGNANGTCTCTTGCTCNCGCTGGCCNAGGCCNAAGGTGACATACANATCNCCGCGCATGGGNNCNGAGTCTTTGCCTGAGGTGATGCCAGGTGCTTTGCTGCTGAACTGCGTGGCCGTGAAACTTCCAGACGATGGACGCAGACCAACAGGCTGACTAGGCAGGCTGATTCGGGGAGCTACTCCATTAGCAAGGCTGCGGGTTAGCGCCGGGCCTGCGCCGCGGGCACTATCACTGCCGGCGAAACTCTTTTGCAGAGCGGCCAGCATTGGGAAGGCTGCTGTCGACAGGTCAGCGGGAGAAGACCATGAACGGGCATAGGGAACCACGTCGCTGCCGAAGACTTCGAGGTATTCCGCGGAGTCAACGATGCTGTCGACCAAGCCGTCGTGACCGTGTTCTGCCAGAAGCGCAATTTTGGACGAGATTTCAGCTTGTGTTTCAGGTGCACGACCCAGCAGGTGCTTGAAATTCAGCTCNACACCCCTCTGTGGAGCAACGCTTCTGAAGAAGCGGTCTTTGTAGAAGCTTGACTTGGCCAGGCCGCGAACGAAGTCACGCACGCTCAATCGTCCGTCCCGAAGCTGAGCTTCCAATTCCGAGCAACGCTCGAAATCCATCACGTGGGCGTTGCCAAAAATCTGTCGATATGACGCACTGATCACGGTCTCCAGAGACGCGTCATCCTCTGGCGAGTAGCACTCGCTTGTGACGCGATGGGGGCAGTCAGCGTGACTCCGGGGACCAACCCCAATCGCCATCTGATCACACGACTGTTTTAGAAATTCGCCAATGGTGAGAGCAGCGCTTTGTTCTGCTCCTCCCTTGCGCTGGAAGCGAACGGGATCATTCCACTTAGTGGTTGCGCCGAAACCAACGGAGGATTGGGTGCTGGCCATTGTTTTGGTGAGGGGAGGTGTGAGCGTCGAGATAAATGCGGAGCTGGCTTAAGTCACCGGCGTAATGCTGGCGATTTTGCCGCCTTCGTTATGAATGCGTTTGAACTGCTCGGAGAGCTTGTCGAACGGCACGTAGAAGATGCGGTTGCTTCGTGTGTAGCGGGAAATCCGCCTGACATTGTTTGCTTTGTAGGCCGTGACCTCGACTCGATACGTGATGCCTTGATCGCCTGCGCCAACCCCGAGACGTGTGGGTGCGTCCTGAAGGTTGGTCGAGGGACGGAAGCTCCAGCCAGCGGTCTCTTTGGAGGATGGGGGAACCACTGCGATGGCTCGGTTCAGATAAGCCGAACCACCCAGCTTGCTCCTGTTGCCTGCAAGGTCACCCTTGAGGCTGCTGCTGCTGTTGCCGCGCAGCAACTGGAAGCTCCAGGTGAATTCCTGCAAGGTGGCACAGCTTTCGGTCTTCCAGCCCCGCTGATAGGGGACCGTCCATTCTCCGAAGGTGTTTTGGTATTCCGCGCTGTTCAGGAAGCTGTCGATATCAGCCTCATACCCTTGGCTGTCCAGGCGATCGGCGTGCTCACGCATTTCTGCGTAGTCAGCAGGTGCGCGACCGAGAAGATGGCGGAAGGCCAGCTCGATGTAGCGGTATCGCGCGCAGTTATCAAAGAAGCGGCTGCGGTACAGGTCGCTTTTGGCAATGCGGCCCACCAGCTCACGGACGCTGATTTCACCGAGCTTGAACTGCGACTCTTCGACGATCTGCCGCTCGCTGTCCATCACGTAAGCGTTGCCAAGCACTTGCTTGTACACAGCACGGATGATCTGTTCTTTCCTGGCGTCCTCATCGCCTGGGATCAGCTCGAGAGGGGCTTCACTCTCTTCAGAGAAGCGTTCGACCCCTAGAAGCGAGGCTGGACCAAAAGGCATGAATTCACACGCAGTGGTTGGACTAATAGTCCTTCAGAAGCTCACGTCCGAAGAGCATTCTTTATAAACCTCAATCAATTGTGTCCGACTGTTGCGTCACGCACTGATTCCCGCGCCTTGACGGCGATCTCGGAGGGTTCTGTAGGAAAAGTTTGGATTCAAATGGCTCGCTTTAGGCGTCCTGCCCTTGCTCCTTGATCAGGGACTCAAGGCTCGCCCTCGTTGTGGAGCGGGTCATCGGATTCCAGCAGTCGAGTTCCTGGACGGATCGACTGAGCAGAGCACCAATTTGATCCTCCAGCCCGGTGCAGAGCGAAAAGTCCGCCCCGCGGATCGATGTAACGGTTTCGAGGGCTGCCCCCTCAAGGTTGGCGCCGCGAAGATCGGCCATGTCCATCTCACAGGTTCCGAACCGGGTTCCCCTGCACATGGCTCCGCGAAACGTGGCTGATCGCAGGTCAGCGCCTGCTAAGGAAACGCCATCGAGCAAAGCTCCACTCAGATCTGAACCGCTCAGATACGCGCCCATCAACACGCTCCCCCTGAGGTCCATCCCGCGCAGATCTGTGCTGTTGAGAAAAGCCCCATTCAGTTTCGCCCCGGGCCCAACGGCACCGCTTGTGTTTAGTGCAAAGCCCTCAGGCACCAGGGTGGTTTGGTCATAACGGGCAAGGCGTAAGTCAGCGCCTTCGAGTTGGCACTGGCTGAGGTTTGTGCCGCGCAGATCACAGCGACAGAGCTTGGCGTCTCTTAGGTCGAGTTCTCCCAAGTCCTGACCGCTCCAGTCAGCCCCTCGAGCATCGACTGGATTTGTGGCTGAGCTTGTTGCTCCGCAGGTTTCGGGTGCCGTCCACTCACGCAGATTCAGAGCCCCAGATTTGGGCATCGACATCTCAGTTGCGCAGCATTGCGCCAACGATGGTAAGGAGCACCCGCAAGATTTCGAATCCACCGACGGCAAACAGGCCGAGCCAGAGCTTGAGAGCGAAAGCAGGGGGTTCTTCGTTCACCCAAGTGGCAGCAACCTCCAGTCGCTCTGACGGCGCCCCTTGATTGATAGGCGCCCGATCTTGAAGGGCGTCGCGCCAGTCGGTTCCGTAGCGCGGGAATTGTTGGTAGATCGGGATTTCCCCAAGGGGCCGCCCGGGCAGCACGCGCGAGCGCTGCTGCGGCACCAGGTCGTAGCCGAAGCTTTCCATGTATTCAGGGCTGTCGAGCATCGTGTCGACAAAGGCTGTGAAGCCCTTTTCGCCGATCACGATCGACCAGGCCCGGCGTTCGGCGTCGCCATGGGTCGGGCGCCCAAGCACGCGTCCCACCACCTGATCCACCATCCGGTAGTTGGAGCTGCATTGGTAGTAGCCCTGCTGGAAGCGTTCGGAGAGCAGCAGGCCTCGGATGAAATCCCGCACCGTGATGTTGCCACTGCGAAGTTGTGATTCCAGGAATGGTTCGCGATCACTGCGCATCGCATGGAAGAAGATCTGGCGGTAGGCCTGTTCGATCACGGCATCCATGTCGCTGCGGCTGGTGTCGTCACCTGCTGCAGAGGAGGGATAGAGCTGGCTCTGAACGGTGCTGTTGTCGCCTGCGAGATTGCTAACGCGGCCGTTTTGGGTGTTGAGCGGGTACCCAAGAAGCGGGATGGCCATGGGGTGCTCCGTGAGTAGAAATACTTGGGTGTGATCCTCTCTTGATCAAAAGCTTTTGGTGGTGGTGCTTATCAGCTCTTAACTGCAGTTTTGTTGAGCTGATCTCTCAGGTGTTGGAAGCAGTCGTTGATCAGCTGCCGGTCGTTCGATCGCGAGACCCCCTCCAGGGCCTTCTCCTTGAGCTGACCGAGGGCGATGTTCATCCCCTCGATAGGCACGTTCATTCGTCTGTACAGCTCCCGTAGGGCAGCCATGCCACTCGGGTTTGTAAAGCAGCTCTGGTTGCAGGCCACCGCATACGTGATCACGCGAAGAAAGTTCCAACAGTCGCGCCAGCAGGCCTCTGCCCTGTCTTCTGGGTGCAGAGCCCCGCCCGGTTGCACCAAATGCGGCTGGGTTGCAATCAGATGTGCCCGTGCCTGGTTTACCAGTTGATCCGATCGTTGGATCAGGTTGTCGGCGAGCGATACATCAATGCCGGAGACCTGGCAGATCGTTGTGAGCTCATCGCTCGAGAGCTGGCGCTGGGCTTGATCAGCACGCTCAAGAATGCTGCGCGTGGCCTGTGGCAGATCTTGGTTGAGGCTCAGTCCTTGAACCTGGGCGGTCTGCACCAGGGTTTTGAAGTCGGTGTTTTGAAGGTTCAAGGGTTAACGCTGGCCACCGGTGTAGCGATCAGCCAGCCGTGGCGTTCCAGGTAAAAAGCCCACACCAGGTTGTCCCCCAGGCCAGGACAACGGCTGATGGCTGCTTCCGTGAGTTCAGTTGGTACCCCCAACTGCGTCAACAGCCAGCCGACGGCGTCTGGGCTTGATGCCGTCGCTGTGCGGATGGCAGATCCCACCACCCAGGTCAGGCGGGTGTCTTTGAGGTCTCCGTTGCTTTCTTCGCAAGCCAGCAGAAGGTTGGCCGCCGTGGTGTGTTGATCAAATGTCTCCTGCCAGAGCGCGATGTTTTCATCACGGAGGTTGATCCGAAAACAACCGTCTCCCACCGGTAGATCCAGCTCACCGCTGCTGCCGGCCTGGTTCTGCAGGGTGGCAATTCTCGGATCTGCCAGTGCGCTCATCGAGAAACGCCGATCAACTCGAATGTAACCAGTGTCCAGGAATTTCCTCGACCCAGTCAGCGGTTCGTGGGAATCGACATGGATCGGCTGTCATCCCCCAGGGCTCCTGTCAGGAGTGGGTGTTGGAGGGCGCCTCTGAGGATTTCTTTTTCAGCACACCGGTGATGGTGGCCAGAGCAAACATGGCCAGTAGNGCCAAGCCCAAGGTGAGGCTGGCGCCCTGAGCGGCGCCTGCTCCGACGGCCACGAGGATCGAATCGCTGATCAGCACGCTGATCAGCAGNGCCGGAGCGAATAGACGCCAGTGGGTGCGGCTGATCCCGATGGCATAGCTGAGGAAATCAAACAGCCCGGTCATCAGCAGGCCTGTCATCAAGAAGAAGTTGCCCTCCAGCTGGTTCTTGCTGAAGCCATCGATGCGTTTCATCGCGCTGGCCCCCACCAGACGGCTCACCGGTCCGCGTCCCCAGCGGCGGGCAATGAAGAAGGCCGCGCTGCAGAACACCAGGTCCGAAAGGATGATCGTGAGGTAGCCCGCTTTGAAGCCAAGCAGCGAGCCGGCCAGAAGGGAATACACCGAACTGGGCAGCGCCGGCAGGATGATGCTCACCCCCCGCAGCAGGAACAGGCCGAGTGGGGCCCAGATGCCCATGTCATTCACGGCGCTTTGCAGCGGTGCGATGCCGTATCGCTGCAGATAAACGACGGCAACAATGAAGATGGCGATCCAGGCGCTGACCTTCAGCCCCGTCTTCAGCCTGGACATCTCTTCAANCGCTCGAAAGCCCTGGGGAATGTAGGCCAGTCGTGGCTTTTCCCAGGGCCGTGGACACGAAGCTCAGCATCGATACCATCAGCGAAATTTCTCAACACGAGGCCAGCCCGGTGACCACCACCTCCCCGCGCACCGCGTTCGAGCAACAGCTGTGCACCCATCTGCTCAGNCTCAGTGANGTGGTGGAAACGCTGGCGGATCGGTTGATGGAGCTGGAGACGCGGTTGGNCGCCGTTGAGGGCCAGCANCNGGANGATGCNGANATCGCCGCGGTCAGCGATGACGCCGGCGAANTGCTCCTGGCCAGCGAAGANAAGGTGCGGATGCTTCGGGATCGTCTGAGCCCAGGCGAGGTNGTGGAGCTTCACNCTGATTCCCACGCCGAGGANGCNNCAGCAGAGCACAATCACGACACCCCAGAAGCTCCTGAAATGGAGATGGGGGGGATGGATGACGACCGAGTCGAGGATGAGGCCTTCAGTGATGAGCCCCTCAGCGATGACACGGAATATGTGGATGATCCCCAGATCGATCTGCTCTCCGCCTGATCAGGCCAGTTCCAGCAACCTGATCCGGAAGGCAGCCACCTGGCGTGCCATGTCTGGGGAACTGATCAGGAAGGGGTGATCAGCCATCGCCTCGAGCACGGCTTCGAGATGCTCTTCCTGGCTGAGTTCAGCCTTGTTGCTGCTTCGCAGTTGCTTCCAGGTGCGGTCAAACACCATGGCAAAACTGTCGGCGTTGTCGAAAACGCGATCTGTGCCTGCATCTGGAGAGATGAATGACACGGCAGTNTTGGCATCAATGTGATGCCAGGACCCAGATTTGAACTGGGGGCGTTGCGACAATTTGCCCCTTTAAGCGCTCAATCTGTATAGCAGNGATACNAAAAANGNCNTTTTTNGGCGNTTTTGCTTGCTGCTCCCATACCGCTCCCATACCATCGGGATGNTTTGCGGTAGGTCCGAACCACTCCTGGAANGTGTTTCGGTAGGGGAACTCTATGGGACGGTCGCTGCCACAGGAATGGATAGACGGCACCCTTCACACCCTCAACGTGGTGCGCGACCTGGGGGGCAAAGGGAACATCCCCCACACGTCTCTATCGGTTGTCCGTCAGAAACCCAGCGCGAACAGCAGAAAGACCAAGAACCTCCAGTGGCGCTTCCTGCCNGAGAAAGCAGATGACCCNCGTCCGTTTGCTGGCAAAACCAATCGGGGGCGGGGAAAGCGCATCTATATAGANGGGACTTGCGGGACCACCGACCCCTGGGAAGCAGCAAAGGTCGCGGTNGCTGCCTCTCAAAAGAAGTGGCAGGACCTCCTCTCACAGTCCCAAGTGCGGGAAGTGGAGAAGCAACACGCTCTGTCGGTCTATTGGGAGCGTTGGTATGCCAAGGCGGAANTGGAACCACGGAANAACCNAANNCGNTGGTTGAGCGANAAGNGGAACCTTTGGAACGGGACCACAGGCATAGGCGTTCAACCCTGGGCGACGGTCAAAAGCATTCAGGCGATCACGAGCAACGACTTTTTGGAGTTCTTCCGTCTCGTCAGGGAGAACTGTGAAGCGAAGGGCAACTCAGGAGAAGAGACCAGAAGGCANTACAAGACCCTNATCCGCAACCTNTTCAAAGAGGCNAAGGCAGATTTNCCCGCNCTGTCNTGCCCTGAGTTNCCTGCGATNAAGAAGAGCGTGCGTCAGAAGAGGCACTTCACCCATCAGGAGTGGGAGCAANTGGTTCGCGTTGCNGCCGAACTGTCTGGTGGTGCTGCTCGNCGGTCTCTGACGGCGGAGGAATATCGGGAACTGCCTTGGACCCCGACGAACCGTCAGAACTCACGCAACTGGGTTGATTTGTATGACGCGCTCCACATGGAGTGGTTCTTTTACCTCCGAAGTGAGGATGCTCCTCGGTTGAGAAGTGA
>FUFK010015020.1_pt1 | contig 14617 bp, 19 predicted proteins | sample 1021851 | NCBI WGS metagenome assembly FUFK01 (sample SAMEA51879418, study PRJEB19060) | metagenome | reverse complement strand
ATCGGGAGAGGATAGCGGGCGCTATCTTGTCTGGTCGAACGAGCACTCCGCGTGGTGGGGTCCGGATCACTGCGGCTATACGCGGATCATCCATCGGGCGGGCAGATACGACCGCGCGGAGGCCATGAAAATTGCTGGAACGCGTGATGGTGGCTGGCACGTCCGCAAAGGCAACCCGGACGAAATCGCGATCCCAGAAGCCGATGCTATCGAGCAGTACGCCGATATTACCGCCAGTCAGGCCTCTAGCTCAGAGACATCCGGTGATGATGTAGGAGGTGGGCGGTGAGCGCGTGCAATAGCGAGATCCTCGCGTTGATCCGGTTCGCCGAGAACTTCAGCTGTCGCACCGCGCTTCTGAACGGCGACGCGCGCTGGATCGAGCGCGCCATCATCGCAGAGGCCAAGCTTGCTTCTCCCGCGCGCGGCGAGGTCGTGGCGGACAAACTGAGGCAAAAGCATCCGGCGATTGTCGCGGCAGAGGCTCACGCCCTGTTCAACGGCTACATGGAGGCCGAGGTCGCGCGCCTCTCGGAAAAGGTCCGACTGATGGACGCCAACGCGTTCGACGACGCTGCGCAAGCAGAAGATCTGGCTTGGCAGGAGCGCAATGCAGAAAGCGCAAAGAGGGCCATCGATCGCGAGCAAGATGCATGGAAGCTCAACCAGGAGCTGACCGAAACCGGATTTGGTGACCTCTTCAGCCGGGAGATCGCAGCATGACCGATAGATCAACCCTGCTCGAACTGGCGGAGGGTCGCCTTGCCCGTGCGACCTATGCGCTGATGGAGTTCGACATCAACCGCTACCTGATCGCCAACGTGCGGCACAACGGGTACGAAAAGGCCGAACGCCACCGCGAACTGACCGAGGCTTTTCTACGCGTCTACAGCCCGAAATGGCGGAAGCGGGATCGCGAAATCTACGCGCGTGTCCACGACGCAACCCAAGAGCTGACCAACCATCTCGACCGGATTGGACTGGGCGACGACTGCCACTTCAGCGAGGCCGTCACCCAAGCTTTCCATGACCGGTTTGTTGAGTTGGCCATCGCCGCGCTCGCCAATCAACCCGAGGACAAGTCCCAATGACACAGAATGAAGAGCGCACGGTCTTTCGTTCGCGCGACGGCCGCGTCGAAATCTCGACGAACATCCCCGGCTTCAAGTGGCCAAGCAGGGAAGAGAAGATCGCGGGCCTACTAAGTGTCGGATTGATCGATGAAATCGAGGCCGAACGGCTTCGCAAGAATGCCGGAGTAGCCAATGGCTCAGAATGATGCCGCAGATGAGCGGGCCGCTCTGATCGAGCGGGCCGCATCCACGCTGAACCTCATCAGTTCACGAACAGCGCTTTTCCGTTCGCTCATGAAGCCCGGTGGCAAGTGGACGACCGCAGCAATGTGCGATGGGCGCCGACACGGCATAATCGGCCGCGGCGGCCGGATTACAGAGTTCGGGTGGCTGTGCGCCGAACTCGCCCAGCGCAGCCGTGCTGCGCGCCGCTCAGGAGGTCACAATGCCTGATGTAAAGGTTACGCCGACAGAGGCGGATCGTGAGGCTGCGTGGCCGATCCTTGCGGCCCTCGGTGCTGGAGAAGATGATCGCGCACAACTCATGGCCGGTTGGGATGACGAGAACCCCGTTGTCCAAGCCTTCGCACGCGCCCGCCTCCAAGGCTGGAACGAGTGCAGGGAGGCGGCTGCGAAGGTGGCTGACGCCCACGAAGCCAGCAACTACGAGCAGGGTGAATATGGGAGCGGATGGGACGCAGCGTCGCGCAGTATTGCTGACGCGATCGAAGCCCTCCCCTGCCCCTCAACACCGGAGAGCTGAACATGGCTGAGATCGAACCGTGCCCGCTGTGTGGCGCGCTGCCTTGCGACTGGGCGGACAATCCACATGTCGCCCGCCCCTCCCCAGCGCGAGACGAGGTGCTGGAGGAAGCGGCGAAAGTCGTCGCTCAGTGTAACGCCGAAGGCCCTTACGAAGCCATCGGAGCGGCGGCCCGCATCCGCGCCCTCAAGTCCCATCCTCCCTCTACCGTGGGGGAGGATGAAACGGCGCGGCTGATGCACGTCATCGACCGCGACCGGTACGCAGCCGCGATCGTGCTGAACAACATCAAGAAGGTGCTGGCCGGATACTCATGGCTGAGCGAGGCCGGGCGCGGTTCCTATGCCTATGACGATGAGCGCTACCAGCGCGAGTTCGGTGATGCTCTCGAAGCGATTGAGGCCGCGCTGACGCCGCTCGGGAGGCTGGCTTTCGACAAGACCGACTGCACGACAGACCCCGACAAGGTCCACGCCGCTCGCCAAGCTGGCGTCGAGCGGGCTGCTCACCTTGCCTCTTAGATTGTGGAGCGCGCATGACCGACCTTCGATCTGATTGGCAGAAGCGCCAAGCCGCCTTGTGCTCGTGCAAGGGCACCGACGACTATTGCCCGTGCCAGAACGTCGATTTCACGACCCCCCAGCCCACCCAGCCCAGCATTGGTATGGATGAACGGGAGAAGATTGCGCGGGACATTATGGCGGAGGAGGCGCAGGCGAACGGTTATCCGCGGAGCGCCGCGTCTATCCGCAAGGGCGATGATCCTTGGTTCAACACCGTCATGGTCCGTGCCATGCACCGCTTTGCCGCCCTTTCCGCTACCCCTGTAGATGTGGGGGAAGTCGTGGAGGTGCTGGCGCCGTTTGCGAAGGCCGGTTCGCTGATCCGCGACGACACGCTGTCCGACTTCTGGGTCTATCGTCCCGCCGCTGGTGATGAGTACGGCATTGGTGGTGTTGACCTCCGCCGTGCCCGCGCTCTCCATGATCGACTGACTGGGAAGGATCGGTGATCAGCTTGGGCGTTCCCCGCTTTCAGCGGGTCAGGCTACTCGTTGCTTCGCAATCGAACCGCTTCGTGTTTCGACCAAAGGCGAGTATCCCTAACGCAGGAGATGAGAGCAATGCTTGATGAAGACGTCCCTGTCGCCGCGTCGATTTGCGCCGCGCGCTGGCAGGGTGATCCGGACATTCTTGACCGAGATTCGCCAGTTGAGCTTTTGGCGGTGGACGGAGCCGGACGCATCTCCCGCACGCTGGGAGTAACCGGTGTTCTCAGCCGCACCGCTTGCTGGATACGCTATTGGCCTGATTCGCACGACTATGCGGAATATCGGTCTTGCGACCTTTCCGACCTTAAGATCGAAGATGCCGACTTCGATCGGCTGATCAGGAAGCTGCCAGCGTAGCCATCCTTACGGGTAGGCTCATCCGCGATCTTCTGCTAAGGATTTAGCATGCGCTTTGTGATTTACGACGACGAGTCGATGGAGCCAATCACCGTCATTAGCCTTCGCGGCGTAACCGAACGCGATATCATGCCGCGCGGGCACAAGTGGCGCGTCGCTGTTTCGACACCGCTCAGCCTGGCGGTTGACGATGGCCCACCATCTTTGGAGCCGATGCGCGTTGTCGATCTGTGGTTCGAACGCTTTGTCCGCAATGGGCAATCCAGTTGGATGTGCTTCACCCGCGCTACCGATCTAGCGATGCTGCTAACCCCAGACTGGCTACCGGGGCAGCGGCCTGCGGTCCAATACCTGCAAGACCAAACCGACTGGCTCACAAAGACCTTGATGCGTGCCATGTCGGCCTACTGACCGCCTACGGTCATAGCGGAATGGGTTGCTGCGGCGGTCCAGCAGCTCGGGATTGCCGCGCCATTTAATCGGACCCCGTGTCCGTAGGCGAACCACCGCAGCATGTGCCAGACCTACACCGGCCTTCACCGGCTCACACTGGCCCCACCTTCCTACCTCAACAGCGCTGGACGAGCAAGGGGAAACGTGCTACGCGATGGTCAGGTCGCGGCGGTGCTGAAAGCAGAAGCACGGGAATAACGACTTGGTACGCCGCCCCAGACAGCCGCGAAATCCAAGCTAAGCGGTATTGGAGCGTGGGAGCAGGAAGTAGCGCCCTGCCCGCGGCCTTCACTCCCTCAGCCTGAACGGCATCCACTCCGGATACTCAGGCGGGTCAACGCGGCGATCCCTGCCACCGCTCACGCCCCAATCCTGTTCCAGAGACAGCTTAGGCCGCTCGTGACAGGTCTGGCACCGCATCCTCCGCTCCGCATCTCTTGGGGTAGCATCATCCCCCAACCGGCTCATGAAGTAGCTGTATCGAGAAGTCAGAACCCTGGTGCATCCGCACGCCATGCCGAAGTGCACCGGCCATCCTTTGAACTCGGCGAATCGATGCTCCTTCCATGGCATGCAGGGAGCATCGGGGGTGCGTGGGCGGGAGTCTAGCGCCGCGCCTCATTCAGCAAGGCCTCGCAGCCCGACACGATCGCGATGACGTCCTGCGTCCGGCCGTTGGCCTTGCTGAGCTGTCCCGACTGGCCAACGAACGCTTTCTGCCAGTCCGCGGTCGCGTCACCGGATGGAATGGGATAGCCCGGTACTCCCTCGCCCCAAGCCTTAGGGATTAGGCTGCTGCACCGTGCAGGCGGGGTCGAGACGATACTCTTCGAGCACGCAGACAGCGCGCAGGGTAGCAGCACGAGCAGCTTCAGGCGATGGGGCATTGTCGATCTCCTTTGCGGCCTCCTCAACGATCGTATCGATTGAGGCTTCGCGGGCATGGGCGTTGGTGACGGTCTCCACAGCGTTCTCGGCCGCGTCGGCGAGCGCTTCTCCGCTCTTGGTCGTCTGCTCCGCCTGTTGCGCCGCGCCGCCCTTCCAGATGCAGCGAGCGACGCCGAACGCGCATACGGCAAGGATGACGCCGAGAATGATGATGAGCGGCTTCACGGATTTCGGACCGAGGACGCCGTCAAGAAAGCGGATCAAAGCTTTGGCTCCTCGGATATAGGTGGGGACGCCTCGGCTTGGCGTTGCACGATCTGCGCGTTGCGGTCAGCAAGCTCGCCCCCGCCTTTCGTCGCACTGTAGGCCCACGCGACGACGTCCTTGATGAAGGCCCCAACGATCAGGGTGCCGATCGTCTTGAAGTACTCGTCCTGGCGAAGCTCCGGCTTCCACGCGAGCAGCGCGAGGATCACCAGCACCAGCAAATACACGCCGATGCCAATCCATTCGCGCGGGTCAGGCCAGCGGGGACGGCTCATGCTCCACCTCCAATCATCGCCAGCGCGTCTCCGCGCTCGCTGTCATAGCGGTTCACCAGTGACTTGCGGGTCTCCGAGTCGAGCGTGATGCCGCGGATGTAGGCGAGCCGCGCGTCATAGAGCGCGTTCACGACCGCTCTGGGGGCGCGCTCGCCGCCCAGCCGCAACAGCGCGTCGCTGACGATCTTCTTTGCCCCGCCGTGCTGCACCGACATCGACCAGATCGCGTCGCGCACCGCCTTAGGCATGGCGTCGAGATTCAGCCCGTTGGCGCGGGCGTGTTCAGCAACCGGGTGGTAATGCGTCCGCTCGATATAGGAATGCTGTGCCTCGAAGAACGAGACGGGATCGCGAGCAGCGATCGATTTCCAGCGCTGTTCGAATGCGCCCGGCCGCGTCGGATCTAGCCCGGCGAATTCGGCGGCCCATGGCGCGCCCTCGGCCCTCAGGAACGCCGTCACCTGCCCCTTGATCGAGGCGAGCTGATAGGCACCATAGGATTTGCCGCCCGCATCACCCTTGCCGCTGGATACCTTCGCAGCTGCCTTGGCTTCCTCGCCGGGCAAGTATCCGGTCTCGTAGCGCATCGATAGGTTGCCCAGTCGCTCGCCTGCGGCACCGTCTGTCGGCATACCCCACCGGGTCAGGCTAGCGTCGATCTCTCCAATCTGCGGGTCGTTTGCACTCCAACCATGACCCCGCGCGCCGCGAATCAGATCGAAAATCTTCTTGCGAATGCTCATCCGCCCTTCTCCTGAACAGCAGCCAGACGGTCGGCGGCCACGATGGCCTGCGCCCGCTGTGCGATCTCACCCTTGCCGTCGAGAATTGCCTGCAGCCGCAACACGGTCGCCTCACTCTCGGCGTGCTTGCGCTGGCAGTCTGCGAGGCTGTTCTCGACTGCCTCCAGTCGCTTCGACAGCGCCCCCACCTGCCGCTCGAGCGCCTGAATCAACTTGTCTGTCCCGGCATCGATGCGCGCCTCTCGCTTGTCGAGGCGGCCCGCGACCCACTCGATCAGCCATTTGACAGCCAAGAAGCCTCCCCCTGCCCCGCCGCCCATGACGACGAAGGCGCCAGCCTGTTCGATGACAGTGGCGGCGTTCACGAGGGCACCTGCGCAGCATTGCCGGGGTTGGTCATGCAGCCACCTTGACGATAACCGCCGCACCGCCGCTAACTGGGCTGGTGACGACCGACACGACGGGCAGCAGGCCCAAGGAACCGCCCACGGCCAAGCGCCCCGGCGTCGTCGGGTCGATCGAGAAGCTGGTCCCGACTGGAACCGATCCGCCTGCGTAGAAGACATCGACGCCGAGCTCGATATGGCCGCCTGTCTTGACGCGGCCCACGCCGCCAGCGGGAATTTCCTCCCACGACACGCCGGCATAGCGATAGGCAGGATCCGTCGAGAGCATGGGGCGGACGAACCGGGGGTCATCGTCGTGCGCCAGCACCTTCCCTACCGGGATGGTCGAGCCGGTAGAGTTGACCTTCGCGCCCTCTTCGTCGGTGAAGCGGGGACGGAATTTCCGTGCCTCGTCCATGGCCCCGGGCGAGCCGACGGGGTCCGGAATGTACCGCATGAAAGGAACTGACGTGTTTCCCCAGCCAAACACGTCGATTTGGTCGCGGCGCGTAGTCGTGTCGCCAGAGACCCATTGCGAGGTCTCATACAGGATCGGGCCATTGAGGCTGTTTCCGACTAGGCGGCAAACGTCGCCGCCGCCGACGGTGACGGGTACGATGCGGAGCGCCGCGCACGCCGGATCGGTGGCCGTGAATGTGCAGCCCTCGAGGTCGGTCACGGTCGGGTTGGTGGTGATCAAACCATCATTCGGCGTGTGATAGCTGAATCCTCCGCCCGGCCCTTGGAATATCGAACCGCGGGCCCGGATGATCTGCGCGCGCGAATTGCCTGCGCCGACCGCGATCTGGCTGGGCGTTGCCCAGTCGTTATTCACAGCGAGCGCGTTGCCGCGATGCTGGAAGTCCACACCAAACATGTTCTGCCGACTAAAGGGCCGCGCTCCGCTCGTCTCAAGATGGCTGACATAGCGGCCGTTCCTGATCCAAGCGGTGAAGTTCACCAGCGAACTGATTGTGTCATGCCAAAAGAGCGAGGTGTTGCGGATCGTTGCGGCGCTCGCGGAATTGTCGTTCTCATACCAGACGACGACATCCTCCTTGCGCCCGAGGCCGACGAAATCGACCCCGTCCAACGTGCGCCATTCAGCATATCCGCCGTAGCTCCCCCGATCCATGAGGATAACGTAGGGTCGATCGAGGCCATGGTCGCCGAGCGCGGCAATCGCGTCCCGGGCGAGCTTCGGATGCGTAAACTGAGCGCCGCTCGACCCGACTGTCACGATCTGGGCGCGCGGGTTCAGGCGGTAACCTTCGGCAAACGGATAGTGATCGATCACCCGGTCGCCAACACTGGTCACGGTCGAACGTGCGTTCTTGTAGGTCCAGGACAGGCCTGTGACGCGCAACGTGCGGTCGGCCGCGACCGTGTCCAAGTCCAGCACCTGAACCGCCGCCATGTAGCCCAGGTCGCCCGTCGCTGCCGCGAACTCGTAGCGCACGACCGTCTTGCCGCCGATGACATCGGTCGTGACTGTGGCGGCACGCGGTGTGCCAAGAGGATTCGCGGCATCGATAACGGAGATCGGGAAGCTGAGGTTCAGCTCCCAGCCGGCCGAGAGAGTGATTTCGAGCGAGATGACGACGGTTTCGCCGTTGCGGAACGGTGCTTCTGGCGTGAACACCGTACTGACATTGCTGAGGTGCGCGCTGCCGCCCGAGGGGATGTTGAAGCCGGGCGGCGGGCCCGCAACGACTGTTGCGTCGTCGAACACCTGCACCCGCCCCTCAAAGCCGACCGGGCCGCTGGTCAGGGCGAAGTTGCGGATGGTAGTGGCAATGTTGGTTTCGGCATCCTCCGCGGCGTCCCTGGCTGCTTCCGCGTCATCGACCAGGGGCTGCACCAGAGAGGTCACTCCGGCGTAGAAGCTTTCAGCCAGCCTCGCCGCGCCCGAGGCGTACTCATAGATGCCGTTCGCCGGGTCTGTCGCCGAGCCATTATTATTGTTGACATAGACGAGCTTCGACTGGTTCGCTGGCGTGGCATAGAACGCGTCACGCGCCGCGATATTTGCGACCGTCGTGATCCCTTGCGCGGCCACGGCCGCAGTCGCGACTGCTTGATTGTGGAGTTCGGTGAAAGCCGCCAGTGTACCTTCGCGCGAGGGCTCGGTGGTAGGCGACGGCGGATTGCCGAAAAGTGCGTCCCGGAGTGTCTCGATCGCGCCCACAAGGCCACCTTTGTAAGTATGTTGCTACGACATACCCCTGTGCGCAATTTTAGACAAGTCTTGGGTAATATTCGGAAAGCAACTCAAGGCTCAGCCGTCATCCTCCGCGCGGCTGACAGCTGGCGCCCATCCGTCATTGCAAACGGAACTGGTGTGGCAACCTGGTCGGACGGATAAGTCCTTTCCGAACTGGCATCGTCACCCACAACCGGCTCAAGCGCCCCGTCGGGATGGATTATCGCGCCATCAACTTGATTGGTCCTGATCACGTGACGGTGCCGCTCACCGGACCAGTTGGCGTCGCGTCCAGCGACGCGCCATCTGTCGCCACCACCCAATAGTAATAGGTGCCCGCACTAAGCGGTGTGTCCGTGATCGATTGAACCTGCCCGAGACCGCCGCCATAGCTGTCGACAATCTTGGTCGCAGTGCCGAAATCGGAAGAGCTGTTGCGCCAGATGTCAGATGAGAAGAACCGGAGGTCGTTCGGATTCTTCCATGTCACCACAGCCTCGCCGACGCCGCCATCGACCGTCAGGTTGGTTGCAGGCAGCAGCACGGCGTCGGTCGAGAGCACCGCATATTCCCAAGCCGGCCCGCGCCCCGATGCCACGACATAGCGGTAGCGCGCCGTGTAGCTGACCCCCTCCAGTAGGAGGACGCTCAGCGCGGTATTGAGGTTGATCGACATCGGCATCCAAGGGTCGTTCTCCCCGCCGGTGATCTCGGAGGTTAGAATGTACTCCGCGACATAGGTCGCGTCATCCCGCGGTGCCGATGGGAAATCGATGCGGATCGCACCCTCGGATAGGTAGACGTTCTCCCCGGTAATGGCCGGGAAGGTGTCCGAGGTCGCCGCTCCATCGACTACTGGCTTGGGCTGCTCCTCGCCGGGCAGCAGCGTCCAGCGGCTCGGTGTGATCGGCACGGCACCGAAGCCGGTGAAGATGCCTGCGCCGTCAAGCTCAACAGGGGTCGCGATCTCATAGATGCCATCGAACGTATTGTCGTAGCGGATCTCGACGATTCGCTCGTGTCGGGCCTGCAGACCGCGCAGGTTCACGGTCGGGCCGATCTTGTGCCGGGGCTGCGATCGCATGCCGATACCCTTGGCAAGCCGCATCGCCTGATTATGGTTCTGGCAGGCCTGAATATCGACGGTCAGGAATTTCGGTGTCGTCAGCGGGTCGTAGTAAATGGGGTTGATCCACGCCGCCGACGGCTGAACGGTGAAGTTCGCTGCTGGCTCGATATAGCGGACGATCACGCCCTGCGTCTCACTCTCACCGTCCTGCGCCTCAACCGAAGACATCGCCATGATGTCGCGGTTACGGCTGAACGAAAGCGTCGGCGCTTCCCAGTGCCCGACCCGGACCCAGGACCTGCCGTCTTCGTCGAACACGATCTGACCATCGCACGCGAGCAGGATTTCGCGCTCCGCGTCCGCCCGCCGCTTGCTGTCGACGATCGCTAGACCCGCTTCGTACCGCTTCTGCGTCCCCTCGATGCCCTCGACCATCTGATCGCAGATATCGGCCTGCTCGGCCACGCGCGCCCAGTTGATGCTGCTTTCCAGCTTGTTTCGCCCGAAGGGGTGCGTGCGGAACCACGCCCAGATCAGCGCGGCATTGCGGCTCGGCTTGTAAGTCGAGCGATTCCCAAGCACCTGCGTCTCGTCGCGCGGGTCGTACACGTTCGCCCAGTCGCCGATAATGCTCAGTGCGGGCTCGCCTAGACCGAAAGGTCCACGCCAGCGATAGATCTTGTAGCGATGTTCGATATCAAGCGCGTCCATGCAGATGACGCTATAGGTCGTGCCGGCAAGGAGGTGCTCGTCAGCGGTCCATTGCGGAAGCGCCGCAGTGAGCGCGGCAATGCCGGGCGGCACCGGGTTGATCTCGCTGTAGGTCGTGGTCCAGATGCGGACGTAGCCCTTGCCCTGCCCATCGCTCTCCGCCGGGTCCTTGTCTTTGTTGGTCTTGAGGCGAAATTCCTTCTGGTGAACGTAGCCGGATCCGTCGAGCGTCACCGGCTCGTCATCAAGAACATACTGGTACGACAGACCCATTTGCAGGATCTCGTCGCTGTGGACGATGACCATCCACCAGCGGCCTTGGCTGTCGAACTCTCCGAACAATGCACCGCCACCCTGGCGGGCGCGGCCGGCGTTAAGCCAGCGCGGCGGGTCCGAGATTTTGACGTTGACCTTGCCAGCCTCCATGTCGGCTGCGCGACCGCCGCCGCCAAGCGCAGCGCGGATCAGCGCTGACCCTGCGACAATGACAGCCGCACCGATCGCCACCCCGAGAAAGCTCGGGCCCAGCAATCCGCCGACATACGGCGCGAAATAGGTCAGGGCCGCCATGGCCACCAGGCCGACGATCTTCTTAGCGATGGCCATGCCAGACCCCCCGATATCGGATGAGCCCTAGCCTCAACTCAACCACACCGCGTTCGAGCCGCAACGCCACTGAATCGCCGGTACAGAGCCCGCCGATACCGAGCGTCTCGTCGCCGTCCCGATAGACCACCTCAAGGACATCGCCACGGATCGGGGTTCCGGACCGCTCCGTCCCACCGACCAAGACCATCAGGCCTGCCATGCCCCCATTTGCGGCGAGAACTGCCTCAGCCTCGTCGTGTGTGTCGTATGAGCCGGCGAATGCATCGGTGATGTCGAGGTGACCGGTGCGAGCGAGGTAGTGACCGATTGAAAGCATGCAGTCGGTCCGGCCGTAACTGAAACTCCCGGCGCGCCACTCCCGCAGGGTCTCGTCGACGAGATCCATCACGGCACCTGATAGGTGCGGTTTGCAAGCAGCGCGAGGAACTCGGCCCCGCGGTCGATCGCAACGCCGAGCTGCGCCGCACGGCGCTTCTGCATCGTATCCGCATAGGTTCGATCAGGCGTTTCGCTGCGGCCGTGGTTGTTGTCTTTCGCTGTGATCGAGGCCGAGTAGGACTTGACCACCGCGCCTGAAGCCGTTCGCTCGATCGTCTCGTTGAACTTGGGCGAGAACATCGTCATCTCCTTGTAGAAGGAGAGTGGCGTGCTTGGGCGAAGACCTTCGCCCTCGATGAAAAGCGCGAGATAGCAGGTCAGTTTTCGGCCAAAGACCTTATCCTGCTCCGCCTTAAGCGCGTTGTAGAGCTCGAGTGTCTCCTGACCGGGGAGAGAGGGGATATTGAGCGAGAAGGTGTAGGACGCACTGGTGCCGTCCCGGCCATCCTGAAGCGAAGGCGCCTTGTGCAGATTGCCGCCCTCTGCGCCGATTGTGCCGAGCCATTCATTGTCGGCACTGTCAGTGAAGTTGCCCTGCCCGTCCCAGACGCGGAGGGGATCGTCTTTGAAGTCGTAGAACCAACATTTGCGCACGGTTGCGACGATGTCGGTCACCTCTTCGGCCGCGCCGAGCACTTCGTCGATCTGGTCATAGAAGGCGCTCAAACCACCGCCTCCTGCAACACAATATTTCCCGGCTTCACATGCCCGAGATTGTTGTAGGCGGCGCGGATGTCGGCTCCGTTACTGATCCGCCCCGTGAACCATGGGCGAAGATAGCAGTTGTCGCCGGGTGAGACGTCGCGCCGGAGCGGATTCGTCAGCAGCGCGGTGGCGACGTTGCCGCTATACTCAATCTCATCGATGCCGAAGCAGCTGTACTCGTGCCCGATGACGTGGCCCGGTCCGACGATCGGTCCGACGCCGGTCAGGTCGAACTTCACCTCGAGCGAGCCCTTGAGCGCTGGCGCGGCATAGGTTCCGGTGAAATCGCCGTCCCAGTCCTGCTGGTTCAACCAGGTCTGTCCATTATCCCACGGGACCGCCGTCATCCCGCGCTCGCGGCTGTAGGCAACCTGAGGCGACGGGGCGAGGCGGACGCGGAAGATCTGGCCGCTGATCTTGGACATGATCCAGGACGCCAGCGGAGCGCTCCACTCGGTGTCGATGAGTGCCGGCTGTATTTCCAACACGCCGAAACCTCCCGGCTCGGGCGTGATGAACTGCGCACCGCCCGCCGTAAGGCCTCCGTCGTAGCCAGCGCCGGGCGCGTGAAAGAGCTGCGTCTCGATGCGGAACGTCGGGAACTGGTAGATCTTCACGTCGCGACCGCCCCATCGACATCCCACTCGTTCGCCCAGCCCTGAAAACTCCTGCGAGCGGTCGCTACGGCCTGTTCGCCGGCTTGACGGGCGACCGCCATAACCGCATCCGGCATGAACCCGCCTTCCACCTTGATTTCCTGGCTGATGTTGAAGGTTGGGGCGCTCCGGCTGCCTCCGCCATGCGCTTGCACGCCGAGCGCGCCATTTGGCCCGCGCTTCAGAGGCATTATCGCCTCCGGCCCGGCCTCGCCCATCTCGCCCAACTTCGTACCCTTGGCGAAGCGGAAAAGGGTCGGTGAATTGACGATGGTGTTCGTGAACGCACCGCCATTCGCGAAGCGTTCCGCCCGGTCGAAAGCGCCGCCGCTGGCGAAACGCTTGCCTCTGAACAGGCTGCCAAGGAAGCCGCCGCCGCCTGTGAACATGCTGTCGAAGAGATTGTCGAAGGTGCGATCGAGCAGTTTGTCGAGGATGTGGTTCAGGCTGTTGATGACGCCGTCGGCGAACGACTTGAAGACGCTACCGCCTTCGCGGACGCCGTTGAGCCAGTCGTAGAAGAAACCTCGGGTTACCTCGCGCGCATCGGCGATTGCACGGGCGGTTTGGTCGATGGCGTAGCGCTGCTTGCCATAGGCATCACCGGTCGCCTTGAGCGCCGCCAGCTCCTCCTCCGACAGCACCCTGCTTTGGCGCCTGGCCTCATTGAGCCGCTGGGTTACGTAGAGATACGATTCAGCTGCGGCGCCCGTCAGCCCCAGGCCACTCCGTTCCAAGTCCATCGCGTATGCGGCGTCTGCAGCATCCTTGCGGATCTTCTCGGCGCGGTCTTTCTGGCTGAAGGTCTCATTTGCGTTTGCAAATTGGCGCGCCTGGTTCGCGAACTCGGTGCGCATTGCGGCATCAATGGTCAGATTGGCCGCCTTGGCCTTCGCAAGCAGCTCCCAGTACTTCGCTTGCTCGACGAGTGCCTTGCCATAGACCCCGACCTGACGGGTTGCTTCGTCGAGGCGATCGATGTCCGCCTCGCTCGCGATGTCCATGCTCTTCATGAACTCCGCGCGGTCCGCAGCCGTCTTGGCCCGGGCGTACTCATCCGCGAGCTCGCCGACCTTCTTGCGGACCCCGTCCGTAATCGGGATGCCCTTTTGCTGGACCGCGTTGAGCAATGCGGTCTGCTTTTCGAGGCGCGCCGCTTCGAATGCGCTGAGCTGACTTGCCGCTGCGATTGCCCGGGCCTTCTCGGCGGCGATATCGGCTTGGGTGCCGGAGTAGATGTCGACCAGCTTCTCGGCGTCGCTCTTCCCGCCCTTCGGCTGCTTCGAGAGGTTGAGGAACTGCTGGAGCGCTCCCTTGTCCCCCTCCAGCGCCTTGCGCGCGTCCTCATAGACCTTGAGATTCTCACCAGCCATCCCCAAGCTCGCCGTGGCGGTCGTGAGCTTGATGAATTGCTCTTCGGTCAACTTCCCTGCCTTGCGCAGGTTCTCCAGATGGTTGATCGCGCGGGTACTGTTGACGCGACCTGTGGCGATCGCATCGATGCTCCGCTGCACCACATCAGGCTCATATCTGAAGTGCGTGGTCCCTGGCGCATAGGGATTACGCGTAGAAATACCTGTATCGACGCCGACCCTGTTGGTGCCGCGGACATCCTTCAAGGTCTTCCTGCTCTCCGCCTGATCCGCGAGCGCCTGCGCCCGAATGACTTCGAGCTGAGCGCGCGCCAAGCCGATCAAGGCGGCTGACTGCGTCTTGATCTTTCCTGTGGTGAGGTCGAAAACGTTCGACAATGCCGTCTGGGCGTCACCCAGCGCATAGGTCGTCACCTGCGCGCCCTTGATCGCTTTCGAGAGCTTGTCCGCCTGATCAGCGCTTTTCAGCGCCTCCATGCCCCACTGGATCAAGGCAGCTGCGGCGGCGACGATAGCGATGGTCAGGAGGCTAGTTGGGCTGATGACGGATCGCAGGGCGCCGCCGAGCGATTTCAGTCCGCCATCTGCGAGGGCGGCAGAAAGCTGGGTGCCCTGCTGAAGCGCGATCAGGAAGGGGTTCATGCCCATTGCGGCGGT
>FUFK010501578.1_pt1 | contig 14620 bp, 12 predicted proteins | sample 1021851 | NCBI WGS metagenome assembly FUFK01 (sample SAMEA51879418, study PRJEB19060) | metagenome | reverse complement strand
GGTCAATCATCTAAGCTATATCGGTGATACCACTATCGGCCCGGACGTCAATGTCGGTGCAGGTACCATTACTTGTAACTATGACGGCGTTAACAAGTCGCAGACTATCATTGAGGACAACGCTTTTATCGGCTCCAACTCAAGCTTAGTAGCACCTGTGACCATCGGTGATACCGCAACAGTGGCAGCAGGTTCAGTCATCACAAAAGATGTCGATGCCAATGCACTAGCACTCGGCCGAGGCCGCCAAGTACAAAAGGACAATTTTCAACGTCCGACCAAAAAATAGCAGTCGCTCAGTAGTTGGCTTGCTACACACTGCAGTCAGAAATAAGCAGCGCGACAACACTAGTGGTGCTGCTTACTGCTATATGGCTCCAAACAAATTTATCAAAATAGCTATCGAAATTACAAATATTGTCACTCTAAAACATCGAATTTAAGGAATCACTATGTGCGGAATAGTCGGCGCGGTCGCTGAGCGTAATATCGCTAATATCTTACTCGAAGGACTCAAACGCCTAGAATACAGAGGCTATGATTCTGCAGGTCTCACGGTGATTCGTAATAATGAGCTACATCGTGAGCGCCAAGTGGGCAAAGTGCAAGAGCTGGTCAATGCTGTAGCGGTCAATCCGCAGTTTTTCGATGGTCATATCGGTATCGCTCATACCCGCTGGGCGACCCATGGTGAGCCTGCGCAGCGTAACGCGCATCCGCATATCTCAGGCAAAATNGCNGTCGTCCATAATGGTATCGTTGAGAACTATAGCGAGCTCAAAGAAGAGCTCATCGCGAAAGGTTACGAGTTTACCTCGCAGACTGATACCGAAGTGGTCTCACATCTTATCAATGACTTATATAGCCAAAATAACGACTTACTAGCAGCGGTTCGCGCTGTTATACCAAAGCTACATGGCGCTTTTGCTTTGGGTATTGTCCATGTCGACTGCCCAGATGAGCTAATTGCGGTACGACTTGGCTCGCCACTGGTCATCGGTGTCGGTATCGGCGAGAACTTTATTGCCTCAGATCAGTTGGCGCTACTACCTGTGACTAATCGCTTTATGTACCTAGAAGAAGGCGATATCGCTAAAATCACGCGCGATAAGGTTAGCGTTTATGCCGATGGCGTAGANGTCAGTCGTAAGATCAATGAGATTGACGCGCAGCAGCACAACGCCGATAAAGGCGAGTTCAAACACTATATGCTCAAAGAGATTTACGAGCAGCCAGATGCGGTATCTCGNACGCTTGAGATGGCACTAGAGAGCACTGTCTCAAATGAGCAGGTAGATGACGACGCTAAAAACAGCTACCAACTAAAAGCCGACTTTTTACAGCGTCATGAATCTAAGCTTGCTGGTATTCGCCACATTCAAGTGATCGCTTGTGGTACTAGCTATCACGCCGGTATGGTNGCNAAATATTGGTTTGAGANNTTNANGCGNCTANCCTGNTCNGTNGANGTNGCNAGNGANTTCCGCTATCGCAATCCNGTNGTNNTNGANAACTCNNTNGTNATTTGNATCTCNCANTCNGGTGANACNGCNGATACCTTATCAGCCCTGCGTGAGATCAAAAAACAAAATCCAGCAGGACTGGTTAGTCTAGCACTATGTAACGTGCCTACCTCATCCTTGGTTCGCGAGACAGACATATTCTTGCCGACCCTTGCAGGTCCTGAGATTGGTGTAGCATCGACCAAAGCCTTTACCACTCAGTTAGTGGCGCTGATGCTACTGGTACTAAAGATNGGCGTCACTCAATCGCGTTTGGACGATGAGCGCTTAACGACTCTACTCGCTGGACTGCATAAGCTGCCTAGTCAGTTGTACGCTAGCCTCCATCTTGATGGCGATATCCAAGCAATGAGCGAAAAATTCGAGAATAAGAAAAGCTGTCTGTTCTTAGGTCGCGGCTTACAGTTCCCAATTGCGCTTGAGGGCGCGCTTAAGCTCAAAGAAATCTCCTACATTCACGCAGAAGGCTACGCCGCAGGTGAGCTAAAACATGGGCCATTAGCGCTAGTCGATAAGGACATGCCTATCGTCGTGCTCGCGCCTAAGGACAGTATGTTCGATAAGCTCAAAGCTAATATGCAAGAGGTGCACGCGCGCCACGGTGAGCTGTTTGTCTTCGCTGGTGAATCCAGCAAGATGGTGGCAGAAGATCGTCTGCATGTGGTTTATATACCTGATGTTTGCGAAGANCTTGCCCCTATCGTCTACAGCGTACCCATACAGCTACTGTCTTACCATGTGGCCGTGATGCGCGGTACTGATGTCGATCAGCCACGCAATCTTGCCAAATCAGTGACGGTTGAGTAATATAAGTTATTGATTTTATTGTAATTGTGTGAGTAGAATAAAGTTTCATACCAAGTAATAGAGATTCATACTAAGTATTAAAGTGTCATACTATAAGGCGGCGTTCTCCAATCGGTACGCTGCCTTTTTTGATTACGGATGTTATGGCTCTAAGAAAGTTCTGCCCCATTCCGTTTCAGCATTCTACAACCCTACATACTGAGCTATCCACTTTGGGCTAATTTTACTAATGCTAAATGAACCACTCTGAAGCTTTATTCTTAGCTTGTTTTAAACGGTAAGGGATGTGAAATCACCTTCGACGTTTTCGTTCCATGTTGAATGAGGTTTAAATGCGGTACTAAGAGCCGCATTTGATGACATGTTAGTTTTTCATGGTGAGAACGATACGAAAGTTAGCCTTGCCCGATTTCATTTTCTGAAAAGCTTCGTTGGCATGCTCGAATGGCATAGTTTCTATCATAGGTTTCACGTGTGCTAATACGCTGAAATTCAGTGCTTTCTCATTTTCATAGGGAGTACCGGTAATGGAACCAAGGATGTGGCGTTCTCCACTGACCATTGCACCACTACTGAATACAAGCGGAACTTTTCCAGCCCCCAAGATGACCATTTTTCCTTTCGGTGACAAGTGATTAAATAACGCCGTCGTCAAGGTTGATTCATTGATGGTCACGATAGCGGCATCAAGGTATCCAATCCGTTGTAATTCCTCATCTAGTGGTTGTGTGTTCGTATCGATATACTCATGGGCACCGAGTGCAAATGCCAGTTGACGAATATCGTCACCACGGCCGATGGACACCACCTTATATCCCATGCGCTTCGCATATTGGATAGCCATGTGACCCAATCCGCCCACGCCCAGAACTGCGACCGTATCACCGGCTTGAGCGCCACATTTTTTTAACGCATTGAACGTCGCGACACCAGCACAAAGTATCGGTGCTGCCTCAATAGAATTGAGTTCATCTGGAATAGAGACCAATCCGGATGCCCTTACAAGCATCACTTCAGCGTAACCGCCATCCATGCTAGAGCCAACAACTGGCTGATCGCTGCATTGTTGAAAGTGGCCTTGTCGGCAAAAATCACAAACATAGCAAGGCCCGCCTAATCGACCCACGCCGACTCTTTGCCCGATAGACCATCGATTGGGGACGTCTGTACCTAACGCAACAATTCGGCCGATAACCTCATGTCCCGGAACTCGAGGAGGAGAAAGGTTGGGGTTGACGTTATCGATATCAAAAATATCTGCACCGCAAATTCCGCACGCTTCAACGTCGATGACAACTTCTCCTTTACCGGGTTCAGGGCATGTTCTCTCAGCTAACTGTAGAACTCCAGGCTCTAGAATCTGCATTACGCGATATGTGTTGGTCATGAGTGTTTGCTCCTTATTAAATCTTCCGTCGTTCAAGGTAGCCTTTGACACCGATTGAAGCCGCTTCAATCGCACCCGCTACATAGCCAGGGAATTGAGCGGACCATTCACTGCCTACGCCCGTCATCCGTTGTTTCCATACGCCGCTTATGGCGGTGATATCAGGTGCGCGACCATGTTCGCTGGTCATATCTAAGTCAAACTCTGTCGCGGTAAACTCATCTTGTGCCCAGTCTTTAAAGACATCGGCAACAAAATTTTTGGCGTCAGGGCCAAACAGACGTGTCATCTGTGCTCGGCAATGGACTTTGATTTCTTCAACACTAAGTTCTTTTCGATAATTGGCCGGTATCCCCAGAAAACCAAATAAGGCAGCTTTTCCCCCAGGCATTGAGGCGTCATGTATCTCAACCATCGGTCCCCGAGCACTACGCGCATCACCAGACAACCCCTGCTCACGCCAAAATGGGGCATCATATACGGCAATGTATTTCGCGTGAGGTGCCATCCAGGTAGCTGTTTCTTGCCACTGCTCTGTCAGTGTCTTCGGTAAAGGTGGTATAAATTGAATACGATTGACCGCTAAACGTGGCGGTAAAGCAAGAAACACATGGTCAACATTAACTGTGTGCTCAGAGCCGGATTGAGTGTCGCAGTAAGTTATTTCGACCATCTGACTTTCATTACGGATCGATTTTACCTTTGCAGAGACGTACAGCTCTTGGCTTTGCAAACGGTCATGAATGGCACGAATAAGGGTGCCCATACCACCTTTTAAACGCATGGATGCAGGTGAACTGGCAAAACCTCTCATTGTGGTGGGTGGCTCGTTAGGTGAGCGTTCAACAACCATGTTACCTTGTTCATATTGAGCAAATCTTTGTAAACCTAAGTTGTTAATTAAAGCGTTCAATTGAGGTTGAAAGTCTGGCCAAAACCAAGTTGGACCTAGGTCAAAACGATCTAAATCCTCGCTTGTTGTATCCGAATAGTCCATGATCCGCCCACCGAAGGAAGATCTGGCTTCGAGTAGTATATAGTCGGTAATGCCTTGTTGTTCTAACAGAAACGCAGCGTAAAGTCCGCTGAGTCCGCCACCGACAATTGCAATCTGTTTATGATTCACTTTGATACCTCGTGACTGACATTCTGAAATTCACCGACTTTAAGATAAACGGTTGCACCTAAGTTGCCCGCTTTTACTGATTGAAGGTCAGATTTTGCTAAACGCAGCCAACTGCCTTCTATATATTCGATATCGTTATGAGAGACACTGCCTGACAATACGAATAACTCGCTCGTCACGTGGCATGCCTTAGCACTGAACAGGTTTTCATTTTCGGATAGTTTTTGAAGACTGGTTGATTCAATGCTATTCCGGTATAGATGGCAAACAGAGCGCCCATTTTCCACCGTCCAGTTCGCCGGATCTTTAGTATTGATACGTACGACATGCTGATCGGTTGGTTGCATCTGCCAAAGCTTCACAAAAATTGTGGTACCTTCTGGACTACTCGGTGCATGGGAAGAACCTGGAGGATTTCTTAAATACCAACCTTGCGGATAATCTCCCGATTGGTCTGAAAAGGTGCCTGATAAGACAAAAATCTCTTCACCACCAGGATGGGTATGAGTTGGAAATAGCGAACCTGGAAGGTAGCGAACGATGCTGGTAGCCCTTGCTTTTTCTTTACCAATTCTGTCCAGCATGACGCGTTCTACACCCGGTTGAGTTGATTGAACCCATTGATACTGGCAGGCTTTAAGTACGGCTGTACGTGAGAAATCTGAATTGACCTGCATGGATTTTTCCTGGTTAGTGAGCAGGAACAATGTGCTTATCCAGCATCATTGTTCCTTGGCGAGATGATTATGATGTCTGAAGCTGAGCGTGAGCGTCTAGCACTCGAGCGCTGTAAGTTAAAGCTGCACCAGCATTCAAAGCCACTGCGACACCGAGTGCTTCTGATATTTCTGCAACGGTCGCACCATGTTCAACCGCTTTTTTGGTGTGAACAGAAATACAACCATCGCATCGTGTTGTCACCGCTACGGCCAATGCAATCAGCTCATGAATTTTAGGCTCCAGATGCCCGGTTTTTGATGCTGCGTTTTCAATGGTAACAAGGCCTCGTACAATGTCTGGACTTTGTTCAGCAAGTTCACCAACTTTAGTCATCAGTTGATCGCGGTAATTATTCCAATCCTGCATCATGGTAATTCTTCTCCGAATAGTATTCTCGATAGGCCTACCACGTTAACAATCGTGGTAGGCAAAATAAGTCTTACGAAAGTGAGATGAGCAGAGTGCTCAACACCGTATTAGTTACGACCAGCCATTACACCACCGTCAACATCCCAAACTGCGCCAGTGACCCAATCTGCTTTGTCAGAGAGTAAGAAAATGATGGCATTGGCAACATCTTGAGGTGTACCTACGCGGCCAATTGGATGGAAACCGTTAAAGCCTTGAAGCACTTGGTGAACTTCTTCTTTAGGGATGAAACCTTCATAAATTGGTGTCTGTACAACCGCAGGTGATACAGCGTTAACTCGAATATGATTGGCAGCCAGCTCCATTGCCAGATGTTGAGTCAGAGAGTGCAGGCCTGCTTTCGCCATTGAATACGCTGACGATGGTGTCGCAGCAATCGCTTGTTTTGCCCACATAGAGCCTACATTGACGATAGCGCCCGGACGGTTTCCTGCAACCAAGTTGGCGGCTACTTTTTGGGTGATGAAGAAGAATGCGCGGTTAATTTGCATGTATTGATCGTAATCCGATGCTCCATGCTCTAAGAACGGTTTAGGGAAGAACACACCGGCTGCGTTTACCAATAAATCTACGTCTGAATGTTTTTCATCAATCACTTTCAGTAACGCTTGCATACCTTCATCAGTCGTCAAATCTGCGGTTAACGCTTCGACTGAACCCAGTGAAGACAACTCTGTACGTGCCGATTCCGCTTTGTCTGCACGGTGACCGACGATAACGGCTTGACCACCTTGCTCAAGGATCATACGAGCCGTTTCTAAGCCCATACCGCTTGTGCCACCGATAACCAGTAGTTTTTTACCTGCAAATTGATTGTTCATAGCTTAATCTCTCTTTAACCGCACAAAGCGGAACTTGTTAGTGTTGAGCCGGAGTGTTGTGTAGAGTCTCACCCCTTGCTGTTTACGTTTGTATTAGGCCTTCTCAATGACCTTTATCTTCGTGGAATTACTATAAAGAAAAACTTTTTAGGAACGCCGCCTTTAGATATAGACTGTTTGCTCACCGACACTGGCAGTGGAGTGCTTGTTTGTCGGCTTGAGAGGTATTTTCCACGGATTTACTTTCTTTCACAAACGAGATAATCTGTATTAACGCTAAAGAAAAAGTTTATCGATATGAAGCTACCTATACATCTTAATGCTCTGCGGGCTTTCGAGGCCAGTGCCCGGCATCAGAGTTTCTCTTCGGCAGCAGAAGAATTGCATGTAACCCCCGCGGCCGTTGGACAACTTGTTCGCTCATTGGAAGAATGGCTTGATGCGCCTCTTTTTCATCGGATGAACAGTGGAAAAATTCGTTTGATTCCCACTGAAACAGCAGAACGAGCACTGCCCGACATTCGAGCGGGATTTGATAAATTGATTATTGGCTTAGAACGTTTACAAAAAAGTTCTGTGAGTGGTGTTCTGACCGTGACGGTGAGTCCAGCATTCGCTGCCAAGTGGCTATTACCGCGACTGGATCGGTTTCAAGATGTTTGTTCAGAAACGGATGTTCGCTTAGATACCAACTTAAAGCCCGTCGACTTTGCGGTTCAACGTGTCGATATTGGTGTTCGTTATGGATTGGGTAACTGGTCGGGATTGAAGGCTGAAAAACTGATGGATGAAGAAGTCTATCCTGTGTGTTCACCGAGACTATTGCGTGAACAGCGTCGTTTTCACCATCCCAGTGAACTGCTTCGTGAAACCCTCATTCATGATTTATCTATGGATGCCCATACCGGATTCCCCACGTGGTCGGAATGGTTGAGAAAAGCGGGAGTTACTGACCATGAGACAGCCCATAACATTCAAATCAATAACTCGGCTGCCGTCCTTCAATCCGCTATTGACGGGCGGGGGATCGCCCTTGCACGTAGTGTTATGGTGCGAGATGACCTTGCATCTGGGCATTTGATCCGTCTTTTCCCGGAAATCCAATTCAATTCACCTTTGGCGTATTATGTGGTGTATCGCCCGGAATGTGCAGAGCTGCCAAGAATGCAAGCTTTCCGAGGTTGGTTATTTAGCGAAGTGAATCGAGATGAAGAGCAATAAAGATTTTCTATGCATGTTTTAAAGATCATCTTACTTGCTATTGCTGTCCTCTGTAACTACGGTAGCTGTGACAAGTCTTCAGTTTAGTGTGTAGACACTTCAATAAAGAAAACCTTATAAGGAAAATAAACAGAATGGCTAATGAAGCTCATGCTGCAGTTGATGAATCTGAATGCATCAGTCCGCAGTCGCATCGCTCTAATTTATGGCGTTTAACGTTGGCACAAGCGTTGTCCGGGGCGAATGCTGTGGTGGTTTACGCAACCGGGGCTATCGTTGGGAATACGCTCGCGCCTTCACCGATACTGGCCACATTACCCATTTCAATTTTTGTTGTCGGGATGGCGGCCTGTGTTTTTCCTGCTGGAGAAATTGCACGCCGATATGGTCGACGAATCGCATTTTTAGTTGGGACCGGTGCGGGGGTATTAACGGGCTTATTTGCTATGGCTGCACTGTTTATGGGATGGTTTTGGTTATTTTGTCTTTCCACCTTTTTAGGTGGTGCTTATGCTGCGGTTGTGCTCTCTTTCCGGTTTGCCGCTACGGATGGTTTACCCGCTAATAAGCGCCCTCAAGCGCTGTCTTTGGTCATGGCTGGCGGCATTGTTGCCGGAATTATTGGACCACAATTGGTGACGCAAACCATGCATTTGTGGCCGCAAAAAATGTTTGCTGCGACTTTCTTTGCGCAAGCTATCGTTGCTCTACTGGCAGGTTTTATTCTCTTTGGCGTGCATTCACCCGCACCGAAAAAACAGATAGAGCAGATAGGACGATCACTGTCCGAAATTGCACTTCAGCCACGTTTTATCTGTGCAGTAATTTGTGGCGCTGCCTCTTACATGATTATGAATTTTTTAATGACCGCCGCGCCGTTAGCGATGCATATGCACGGCCACAGCCAGGAGTCATCCAATTTAGGTATTCAGTGGCATGTAATTGCGATGTACGCACCAAGCTTTTTTACCGGTAAGTTGATATCACGTTTTGGCGCGACGAAAATATCGGCACTGGGTATTTTACTTACTGGGTTATCGGCTGTCATTGGACTGATTGGAGAAGATGTCCTTCATTTCTGGTCACTGTTGATCCTTTTGGGTCTAGGTTGGAATTTTGGCTTCTTAGGCGCGTCGGCACTGGTGTTAGAATGCCATAAACCGGAAGAGAAAAACCGGGTGCAATCTCTTAACGATTTCATCATTTTTGGCTTGATGGCGATTGGCTCATTTTCTTCTGGAGGTATTCTCAGTTCCTATGGATGGCATACCGTGCTGCTGGTTTCATTTATTCCTTTGGTATTGGCAACGCTGACTCTCGGAGCTGCGGGCAAGAAACGTCGGGGCAGACTGGAAATGTAGTAGTTCGATTCAAAATTGGGTTTAGGTAGAACCTTCAACCAAACAAGTTGGTAATCATACTTTCTTTCTCTGCCGCAGTGCGATCTGATCAACCATCTAGCTTTTTTTGAGTGTGCGAACTGTCCATGAATACACCTTTTGCTGGTATAGAATTGCTGGGAGGCAGTGTTAAAGTAATCGAAAAGGCTGAGTCTGATGTAAATCCCTACTCAAACGACTGCCTTTCCTACACAAAGTCCTCGATTTTCGTCGATGGACTTTTCTGATTTTTTGTCGATTTTTATGATCTCAACAAAAACAAAGTGTTTAGGTTGCATATTCTCATGCATCGCGATCACCTAATACTATCTAAGCTGATCACCTAATACCATCCATCAAGATCACTCAATACCATCGATGCCGATCACTTTTCGGTCAAAATGGTATTGAGTGATCGGCTTGAATGGTATCGTTCAATTTGTACACGTTTTTGTCTAGCCAGTAGGTGTTTTTAACCGTTATTCTTTTCATTTTTGATGATGAGAATGACCATGCCAACGGCACCTATTTCAATGCGTAAACTTAAAGAGATTTTAAGACTAAAATACAGCTGTAAACTCAGTCATCGTCAGATAGCAACAAGCTTATCTGTTTCACCCTCAATCGTGTCTAAATATGCCTGTAAATCAGCAGAGTTAGATATTACTTACTGGCCGCTTGATGAGAAGTGGGATGATCACGCTCTGCAACAAGCGTTCTTCAAAACAAAGCCTCGATTAAAGGGCTTTACCATTCCTGACTGGTCGTTAGTTCAGCAAGAGCTTCGGCCTAAAACCATGACGTTGTTTCTGCTTTGGGAAGAATACAAAGAGCGGCACGCGGAAGGTTTTTACAGTTACACTCACTTCTGCCGTCAGTATAAGGCATGGCTTAAATGCCAAAAACCCTCCATGCGACAAAATCATAAAGCAGGTGAAAAACTGTTTGTGGATTACTGTGGCCCAACCATGAGTATTGTTGATACAAGTACAGGCGAGTGTCGTACTGCACAAGTGTTCGTTGCGGTCATGGGTGCATCAAATTATACCTATGCCGAAGCGACTTACAGCCAGAAACTCGAAGATTGGGTGATGAGTCACGCCCGTTGTTTTGAGTTTCTTGGCGGTGTTCCTGAGCTAATAATTCCTGACAACCTTAAAAGTGCCGTCACCAAACCGTGTCGATATGAGCCTGACTTAAATCCAACCTACCAACAACTAGCGACACATTACGATACGGTCATTGTGCCCGCTAGACCCTATAAACCAAAGGATAAGGCTAAGGCTGAAGTGGGTGTGCAAATTGTTGAACGTTGGATAATGGCGCGCCTTCGCAATGAAACCTTCTTTAGCTTGCGTCAATTGAACCTGAAAATACAAGCATTACTGGTCGATTTAAATCAACGTAAAATGAAAAAGCATCCTGGCTCACGGCTCAGTCAGTTTGATGCTATCGACAGACCTGCACTCAAACCACTGCCTACACAGCCTTACAGCTATACCTTAGTAAAACAGGTGAGCGTGCATATTGATTATCATGTGGAAATTGAAAAGCACTACTACTCAGTGCCACATACCTTAATTAAACAAAAGCTTGAAGCCCATGCCTCCGGGAAGTTGGTGACACTCTACCATCAAGGCATACGAGTCGCTGTTCACCCCAGATCATACCGAGAAGGTGCGCACACCACGCTTGATCTGCATATGCCTATCGCTCATCAAAAGCAGCAACAATGGACACCACAGCGGTTCGAACGCTGGGCGAGTAAATTTGGCACATCAACTGAGCAGTTTGTTATGCAATTGATGCAAGCTAAAAAACATCCAGAGCAAAGCTACCGTGCTTGTATGGGGTTATTAAGCCTAGGTAAAAAGTTTAGTGATCAACGTCTTGAAGCCGCCTGTCATCGCGCATTAACCACAGGTGTTACTCGCGTTAAACAAGTAAAGACTATCTTAGAAAAAGGCTTGGATAAACAACCCTTGCCACAAGCTCAAGGTGATTTACTACAAGATATTGATCATAAAAATATCCGTGGCAACCACTATTACCATTAATAAAAATTAACAAACCTTAGGAAGACTTATGCAAAATATCAATCAACAAGTTAATAATCAGTTAAGTAATTTAAAGCTAAGCGGCATACGTGATGCGCTATTGCAGCAATACGAGCAACCCAATTTATACGTTGAACAAAGCTTCGAAGAGCGGCTAAGTTTATTGCTTGAACATGAAATAACGCAGCGTGATCAGCGTAAAATAGATCGCCTAACGCGACAAGCAAAGTTCAGAGTTGGCGGCACACTTGCCCAACTCAACTATGGCGCAGCACGACAACTCGATAAAGCTCAGATCCGTTCATTAGCACAAGGTGAATGGCTTCGTCTTCACCAAAACATCTTGATCACAGGAGCAACAGGTTGTGGCAAAACTTACCTCGCTTGCGCGCTTGGTCAAAACCACTGCCAACAAGGGAGTAGCGTTTATTATTTTAGGCTCAAAGAGCTATTAGAAAAGATGTTTCTAGCGCAAGCCGATGGTAGTTATCGAAAACTGATCAACAAGCTTAGCTCTGCCAATTTACTGATCTTAGATGATTGGGGATTAGAGCCATTAACGGCTCAACAACGGAGTGATTTACTGGAATTAATTGATGCAAGATATGATACAAAATCGACCTTAATAGCGAGTCAATTACCGATAGAAAATTGGTATGAAATGATCGGAGAATCGACACACGCGGATGCGATTCTAGATAGGCTTGTGCACGGGGCGATAAAGTTGGAATTAAAAGGCGAGTCGATGCGAAAAAAACTAAATTTCTTGACTGATGCCGATCACTCAAGTTAGATTTTACTGAGGTCTACTGACAGACAAAAAAGTGATCGGCTTGAATGGTATTGAGCGATCGGCATCATGGTATTACGCACTGATCACGCTGTTGTTTGTTCCGGCGCTTTATGCACTCTGGTTTCGCTTACAGATAGAAGATTGAAGTAGTCACGGACGTTTACGTGTTGACAGCATAGGCCACTTCTCAAGTTGAGCGGCTGCGCCGCCGGGGCGCAGCGCGATGTGAAGAATCAGGACTCAGTAGAGTCCCTATACCCGGCCATCATTTTCATCATCCAGCCCGGATACTCCTCCGGTATACGGCTCACCTCGTCGAGCGTATTAAGTTCCTCGCCAGACAACCGGATCTGCGCTGCCTGGATATTGGCTTTCAGCTGCTCCGGCCGCTTGGCGCCAACGATAATACTGGATACAGGCTTCTGGTGTAGCAGCCACGCCAGGGCTATTTGGGCCACGGTAACCGGCTCGCCGTCGATCTGCTTTCCGCCGGCAATCTCCCGCATCACCTTGATGACGTCGCTGCCCCGCTCACGGTCGACAGGCGGAAAGTCAAACTTGGCACGCCGGTTTTCCTCGGACACGTCCGGCCCCTCGAATTTACCGGACAGATAACCGCCTGCCAGCGGGCTCCACACCATCAGACCGACGTTCTCAGATTCCAGCATCGGAATAATATCCCGCTCCAGGTCGCGACCCACGAGGGTATAGTGGGCCTGCAGGGATATGATCGGGCACAGGTTGCGGGCCTGGCTGATGCCGATGGCTTTCATCACCTGCCAGGCGGCCCAGTTGGACAGACCCACGTACCGCACATGGCCCTGTCGCACCAGGGTGTTCAGTGCCTCCAGGGTTTCCTCGATCGGGGTGGCCGGGTCAAAACCGTGGATCTGGTACAGGTCGATATAATCCGTTTGCAGGCGCGCCAGGCTCGCCTTGCATTCATTCATGATGTGGCCGCGGGAAGCGCCACGGGCATTGGGGCCCTCGCCCATCGGGCCGAGCACCTTGGTGGCCAGCACGACATCTTCCCGGCGAACGCCGAGGTTCTTCAGGGACTGGCCGACGATGCGCTCGCTGGCCCCGAAGCCATAGATGTTGGCGGTATCGATAAAGTTAATCCCCGCTTCCAGGGCGATCTTCACCAGTTCGTCGGCCTGTTCCTGCTGCAACTGGCCGATCAGCCCCCAGATGTCCTCATCACCGCCAAAGGTCATGGTGCCCAGGCACAGTTCGGAGACGAACAGACCCGAGTTGCCCAGCGACTTGTAGCCTGGACGATTGTCATCATTGAACCGCGGTAAACTCTCAGTTGCCATGTTGCACCTCCTCATGCATTTCGGTTGGTATTCCAGAATTCACTGTAAATACTACCGGTTTCGGTTTTTTTTTGCAAGCGCTTGTGTTACTCGGCGAAGATGGCCTTATAGAAACGCATAGCGCCCTCCCAGGAGCGGGCGGCAGCCTCTTCGTCGTAACCAACCGGCATACCAAACTTTTCGGCGGTGTATCAGTGACGCTACATACCGCCGAGGCAGTAAACCCATGAGTGCCTGACGGACCATTGGTGGTGATCACATTGACCGCCGTGGGCAATAGCGCCATGGCATCTCTAAAATCAGTGGCTTCAATCATATCTTTTATCATTACTACAATCCTGAGAAACGTTAAATCTATAAGTACCTTGTTAACTGAGGCCACTCATAAGCTTAAACAAGCCAAAACTTGTTAAGTTTTGCTAAACGCTCAGCTCTTGCCGCACGATTGCCGCACCAGCGCTCAGCGCATGTAGCTTGCCGCGTGCCACCTCACGAGACAACGGCGCCATACCGCAGTTGGTCGAGGGATACAGCTTGTCCGCATCGACAAATTGTAAGGCCTTGCGTAGCGTATCGGCTACCTCCTCAGGAGTTTCAATATCATTAGTGGCGACATCGATTGCACCAACCATGACCTTTTTACCGCGAATGAGCTCTATCAAATCCATGGGCACATGCGAGTTTTGACATTCTAATGAGACGATATCGATCTTTGACTGCTGCAGTTTAGGAAAGGCTTGCTCATACTGACGCCACTCTGAGCCCAGCGTTTTTTTCCAGTCGTTATTGGCTTTGATGCCATAACCATAACAAATATGCACCGCTGTTTCACACTTTAAGCCTTCGATAGCGCGCTCTAACGTAGCGATACCCCAGTCGTTGACATCATCGAAAAAGACGTTAAACGCCGGCTCATCGAACTGAATGATATCCACACCAGCCGCTTCTAACTCGCGGGCCTCTTGATTGAGAATTTTAGCAAACTCCCATGCCAGTTTTTCACGGCTCTTGTAGTGACCATCATACAGCGTATCGATC
>FUFK010427703.1_pt1 | contig 14621 bp, 18 predicted proteins | sample 1021851 | NCBI WGS metagenome assembly FUFK01 (sample SAMEA51879418, study PRJEB19060) | metagenome | reverse complement strand
TCATCTCGTAGTGCATCTCTTTTTGCAAAGTGTCCAAATGGACCATCTGCTTCTATTATAACATTCATTTCTGTTATTACGAAGTCAGGTACATACTTACCTACAGGCGTTTGCCATGTATATCGTAAGCCCACCTCATCAAGCACTCTCGCTATCAGATTCTCCTGTAAGGTATGACTTTTTCGTGGCATCTACAAGCTCCTCGTATTCTTTAGGGTTTTCTTTAAACCATGTAACAACATTGTTCATACCCCTAAAACTAATAGTTTTGTAATAGTACATCGCACCTTTCTGTTCAATAATGTTTTCTTCTAGGGCTACTCTTACATAAGTCTCAATCATGTCTATACCACCATCAAACTTAAATGGGACTATAGCTTGTTCAAACTTCTCGCCACCAAACTTGTCTTTTAATAGTCTAGCGTTTATCTCAAACCCCATCCTATCTGCCATGTTCTTTGACCCACTTTTACCGGGCTTAGTTATCCATGAACCTCTAGTAAAGTGCATACAACAGTGTGAAAAGTATTTTTGACCTTCTCCACCCGGCATTGTATCCATCATTTGAACATTACCCATAGTGCCTCTGGTCTGATTGATAGCAACAAAAGCCCCACCGTGTTTTAACTCAGGTATAAGTCTCATCAGCATTTGATTCCAAGCCCTAGATTGCCATGCAATAGGACTATGACCTACTCCATCTTCATGTGTGAAGATATCATTAGGTACTAAACCTGCCACACTATCTAATACAACTATATCTGCTCCTGCTTGTAGTGAGTTTCTAGCCGCTTTGAACGCTTCTTCTGCTGTATCAGGGTCATATACCAACATCTCTTTAGTATTTAGTCCACTCTTAGTCATCCAATCACTATCCCATGACTTTTCTAAATCAATCCATACAGCTACTCCACCATCTTCTTGCACAGTTTTACATAGTTGCGATGCTACATAAGACTTACCAGATGAAAATCCACCAAATAAAAGCGTAAATCTTTTTCTAGGTATACCCCCGTGTGTTATTTTATCTAACTGCGGGATGTTAAAAGGTATCTTTGTATACTCAAAGACTGTATCATCTCCAGTAGTAGCTTTTACTTTTTTATCATTTAGTAAGTTATTAAATATTTCTTTTGCATTTTCTCTCATATTAAGTCATCCTCTTTTTCAATGCTCTTATTTATGTTTCTTTTCTGTATAGCTTCAGCCCATGCCATGCATACAGCNCCACANTGTATAAGTTCATCATATAAGTTTTTTGTATTCTTCTCNTAAACTTCTCTAGCTACTTCTCCAAACTCTTCAGCTAGTATAACAGTCCAATATTCATCGGTATGTTGAAGCTGCTCTCCCCATTTGTTTTCTTGGTTTTCTCTTTCAGCTAAAAATTGCTCTGTAACAATAGCCCTGACGTGTTCAATTTCCATCCTTTTTCTTACCCTTCTTCAGGATTCCTCTAATCTCACCGTCAACTTTATCATATATTGCTTTATATGCTTTATCTAAAGTTAGTCCTGCTTCTTCTAATTGTTCTTCTATTGGTAACTCAGTATCAATGTCATGAATCTCCATGTCCATTCTTGCATACTGATTTGTGTCTAGTGGACCTACCCTAAATGTAAATCCTAATTTTAATCCTACTTTAGCCATCTCTAGTAATTCCTATATCTCTTTCTATAATATCCGCCATAAAGTCAGCAAAACTTTTTTCTTCATGGGGTATTTGCTCGTTTGTAATTTTGCTTATATAAAGGTCTCCCTTTTTGTCCCAACTAGTTTTCCTACCATAATCAACTGCTTTCTGAATCCTTTGGTCTCTGTTTGGAAAGTCTTCGACAAATTTTTCTTTAGCTAAATAATAGGCGTGTACTTTAAGCATATCTCCAAGTATACTAGGTTTACAAGGAATGTGGGGTTCATGATTCTTACCATTATTAACCATACATTTATTTCTATCAGCTGTTTTACCATATTCTGTTTGCATCAAACTTACTTTTACAGCAGCTTTATCACCATACTTGGATTTACATATGTAGTTGATAAAATCAATGACTTCTTCAGTCACTTCTGCAAGAGGTCTACCTACCAATAAACCTTTACTTGAATATTTCCTTATTTCTAACACATCCTCAAATGAAACACCGTTCCTTATTGAAGGAAGCATAAAGTAAGCATCTGTTAAGTCTTTTGTTGGTATATATCCATTATGCAATCCAGAAAAATAACTTACACACCATGGGTCAATTCCACCGGTTTTAAATTTAATTTCATCTACACGGTTAGGTAATTTTATTTTTACAGCATTTGTCTTATAACCTTTTGGTTTAAAATGCGGAGTAAACTCACTCATTTATTAATTCTTTCGCTATCAACATATCTATGTATTGTTTTGCTTTGTACAGGTCTTCNATACCATTATCTTTGTATCTCCACCTTGTTATATATTTTANCACATTNCCNTCTGCAAAACCCATCTGATTATCATGNATGTAATCAAAAGGTTCTATGTCAAAGTGATAGTGTACAGGGTCAGTAGTTTCTTTTACAGATTTATTATATGANTCNGTAAAACTATACTTTTTATTTTCTTCTTTAGGTTTATCTGGTGTTTTTTCTACTATCTCTTTTATACCCCACTTTGTCATCTGCATATATTCTTCCCATGATAAATGAGCATAATTTGTATTAAAGTCATTCCACATTGCTTGTGTAAAATCATAAGGGGCGTTTGGGTTTTTCCATCCTGCTGACATTTAGTCCTCCTCTATCGGTTCTATTGGTGTTAATAAGTGTTTCATCATTACAAATATAGGTGTCCTATCCCCCATCCACGCTCCTTCAGTGTTGTACTCAAAGTATTCCATCGCTTCTTCATAAGCCTCATCGCCTACTGCTTGTACAACATTTAATCGCGTCTCTGCATCCATATCATCAAAATTGTAATCTTTTTTCTTTTCGTTATAAATATCTCTAGCAATTATTTCTATTGCTTTCTCCCTATCGTATACAGCGTAAGGTCCTTTAAACTGTTGATGTCCTAAACCTATAAATGCTTCTTTGAGTCCGTCATAATATATAACTTCATCATCATTTTCTTCACAATGGAATATATCTTTACTAGACATCTTGCTCCCTGCTCTTTCTTAACTTATTTGCTTTTTGTTGTTGTCTCTTTACACTTTTAGGGATAAACTGTTGTTTTTCTCTATAAGTATTAAGAGTGTTATCTTTTTGTAAATTCTTTTTAAAACGTCTTAATAGTTTTTCAAATGTTTCGTTTTTCCTTGCTGTTACTTTCATTAATCCCAATCTATATGTTCTTCTAGTTTAAATTTATCTTTATCTGCTACATCTTTTTTTATTGCCCAAGATGGGTCACAGATCTCCATATCTACTTCTAAAGGTATATTAAGTGTGTTTTCTATCATTAAATCTTTAACTTTAGGTGCNACATCATCAAATTCATCTTCATGTATCTCGCATATAATCTCATCGTGTACTTGTAGTANTAGATTNCTCTTCTTATCCTGCAANTATNTNTGCACCTCNACCATTCTNTCACTCATTATATCAGCACTAGTGCCTTGNATTAAGTAATTAACNCCNCTGTATGCAAAATCACCGGGTACTTTATATATTCTACCATANCTACTGCGTACTGTNCCTCTAGTTTTAATNGTTCTAACCACTGCATCAAAGAATCTTTTAGATCCCTTCATGTTATTAANGTATGTTGTCTTATAATTAGCNGCCTCAACAGGNGTTGTGTTTAATTGCATAGATAATTTGTCTCTACCTATACCATATATCACTCCAAACGTNATTGANTTAGCTAATTGTCTAAAAAACTTNAACTGAGGNTCAGATTCTTCAATATTAAANGCAATTTTAGCTGCTTCGCCNTGAAAATCTACNTTTTCTTGCTTCATAAGCTCNTTCATCTCGTCATTATTGACATAATACATAAATACACGCACTTCCATCTGCGAATAATCGTATGCAACCATCTTATAGCCCGGTCTAGGTACAAATAAATGTCTAATAGCNACTTGGCGNGGNTCATTTTGATTAAATTTGTCCCCACCTAAGAAACTCCACGTTTTAAGCACGTCATCAGTCAATTGAGTCTGGGAATTACCACCTTTACTTGAGATCAACGCGGCAACTCTATCCTTTATATCAACTTTATCACTGTCAGTTAGCTCTCTATCCTCTACATATACCACATCTCTAGGTATATTCTGTAGATTAGGGTTCCGTGATGATAATCTACCAGTCACTGTGCCCCAATTGCAGAAGTTAGTATGTAGTACAGGCATGTCTATATAAGGCTCTATGTAAGTGGCTCTATACTTATCGAGTGTTCTATACTGTCTAATTAAACCTGCGAGTGGATTGTTAAGCTGTACTAACACTGCTTCATTCCACGCCTCTGCACCNNTNCTTGTTNTAGCAGGAGAGTGTACCCCCATGCCATTAAATATAGTACCTATCTGTTTTGGACTACTTATATTGAACTCTTCCCCTGCTAATTCATATATTTGCTGTTTAAGAGCATCAATTCTGGTAACCATCTTGTCATATGCCACCTTAGCATACGCNTTATTTATAGGCACTCCGCGTTTTTCCATCGTNTACAATGCTTTAGTTAGATCACATTGAAACTTAAACAAGTCAGATTGTTTAGTTTCTTCTAGTTTTGCTAACCTATCAAAGTAAACTTTCCGTGTCCACTCTACATCTTTGATGCAATATGGTCCTAATACAGACGGGGGAGCTAATGAAAAGTCTTTAGTCCACTTATTTTTGCGTAATACTTGTTTAGTATCTAAATCATATTGTCCTGCTTCATCACCATAACTTCTAATTATAGTATCAGTTAAACTAAGCTGATTTATAGTAGTGGGTTCAGTCATTCTAACCATCACCAGTACATCAACNANGTCCATNGTATCTATGGCAAAACCCTCATTCTCTAAAAACTTCGCATCAAACTTTACATTGTACCCTACTAAGGTCTTACATTTAGCGTTTATACACTCTACGAGTTTATATAAATCGAGTTGAGATAAATTAGGTTCATCTGATTGATGTCTAAATGGAAAGTAATATATGTCATCACTATTATTTGTAGTAGAAATCCCTATACCACACAGTTGATGCATATCATAAGGATTTAATCCATTAGTCTCAACGTCAATAATCCACTCTGTGCTAGTTGACTTATTAAATAAATCTATAGTTTTCTGGAATGTGTCGGATGTTACTATCATTGGATTAGTCGCAACCCCCAGTAGGACATCAACTGAGGGCTGCATAGTTATGGAGGTCCCCATTAAAAGGGCATATCGTCATCTTCATCATCCACTGTAACTGCATTAGCAGGTACGGATGTGTCAGATGCTTCAAATTTACCGTATCTTTGAGCTACATACTCTTTGATCGGTGTGAGGTTAGCCACCTCTGCTTGTTTATCTTCTGGTAGTTCAATGCTACCATTAGTAGATGTGATAGTATAAGTAGTATCTAAACTAGCACCTCTTCTTTTTACTCTAATTACAGACTTATTAAGAGCACCATTGTCCCCATATATGTCTACTAATTGATTCCAGTTTATATTATTAGCACCAAAAGATAATGTCATTACTTTAAAGTCATTAACAACTTCTTTATAAAGTGTATTACCTGTAGGGCTAGTAATTTCTTCCCAAGAGTCTTCACGTTTTTCTGCGTGTAAGATCTCAGTAACGTACACCCATAGTGCAAATTTGTGTCTAGGGAGTTTTCTTTTACCGTTATCTTCCCAATACATAGCTTCACTTGGTACTTCATCAACAGGTTCTCCGTTAACTACTAATACGCTTCTCCAGCTTTTATCCACACCGCTTTGAAACTCGTATACGAAAAACTCGTCTAAAAATATATCGCCTTCATCGCCTGATGCGATAGACTTCATAAATACTTGATCTCCGTCCTTCAACCAAATTTCTTTACCACTACTTTCAGTGTTTAAAGTTCGTGTAGTCCTACTGTTTATATTGTTTTGTATCATACTGATTCCAGACATGTATCCTCCTTACCAGTATCGTCTATTGTTTATTACATTTTTTAGTATATCATAAGATCTGATATCCTGCACATCTTTATATTCACTAGGAATTTTGATGTATGATAATGTTATTTTACCACGTAACATATCTAATGCTTTATCTCTGCCAATCGTCCCCGCTTTATCATTATCTAAACATAGTATAATCTCTTTTACAGGTAGTGTCAATAACAATTCTTGCTGTTTCCTTGACATAATCGCACCCAATATAGCCACAGATTTAAATCCTAACTGGTCTAACCATATTGTATCCAAAGGACCCTCAGTAACACACAGTGTATCTGATGGAGTAATTAAGTGCTGCCCGTATAATATCTTTGATTTCTGTAGTCCTCTAGAATATAAATATTTAGGGATAGCCTTTTCTTGTCTAATCGCCCATCCCACAGTTCTCTCATCTTTATCAAACATTGGTAGCACAAGACCATTCCTACTTGTTACACCACACTGCCACTTTCTCATGCTTTTTTTAGTAAAGTCTCTAGTAAATATCCATGGTGGCACAGCTCCTAATGTGTAAGGTATTTCTACTTCAGGTAATTGTTTATCTTCTTCAACTATAGTAAAATCAAATAGGTCATCTTTATAGTTCCCTTTGTAGTTGTCTAAGAAATCACGCACTTGTTGATAAGACCAGCCTTTATAATCTGCTATAAACCCCTTAAGATGTCCCTGCCCACATCCTGCAAAACATATCCAAACACCTTTTTCTATATTTATAGAGCATGATTCTGTAGTATCTTGATGAAAAGGGCATAATATAGATATTTGACTATCTCCTACAGGGATAGATAATCCAATGTCCGTTAATGCTGTTGCCCAATCCATGTTACTTCTTTTGTATTCTGTATATAAAACCATCTTTTTCTCTCCAAAACCCTTCAGGGAACGTCATGCCACACTGAAAACAGTATGGATCATTTTTTACTAATCCTAAAACTGGTTTTAACAATAGTGAATTAGGATCAATAATAGTAANCCCTACTTTTAAAGTGCCATTTGCAGANCACTTACCACATTTAAATTTATTAGATAAACGACTCATTGTCCTCCTCTATTCTACCTTTGTCAACATCCCATACAAATTGNGTATCCCTACCACCTAAGTCCCCATCCCGATATTTTTGGAATGCTATTTCTCTTAATTTAGGTTCTTCTTCAACCATACACATAGATATCGCCACATCTGATGCCCTGATTAGAGCATCTCCAAACGCAACTTGACTAGCTGTAGGTTGTGTATACATATTAGCGGCATCCCTCGTTGCTTGAGTTGATGCTATAACAGTGGTATTAGTTGATAATGCCATTGTCTTTAGACCATAAAATAGTGANTGTGATTGCTCCCATGCCGCTTTGTTTCTATCTTGTGTTGATATTAAATATACACCATCAATAATCAAAACATCAGGCTTATACTTACGCACTAAGTTAGTTATACTTGGTAAGGATATGCTATCTTCACCACTAATGTGATCACATACTAGTAAATTTTTAAAGTTAGTCTCCTGTAAAAACTTTTTATATGTTTCTTCATCAATACTGTGCCCAGTTCTAAGTGCTGTATGCGATAAATCATAGCCTTGAGAGTGTGCTAATAGCACATCCATCCTTAAAGAAATCGATGATACAGGCATTTCAGTAGATACTAATAAAGTTTTATAACCACTAAGGATTGCATCTGAAGCTAATTTACAACATAACCATGTCTTTCCAACTGTAGGTCTAGCATATGCAGTGATCAAATCACCCTTCTGCCATCCCACACCCGTAGAGTTGATCAAATGAAAAGGTGTCCTAATTCCAATCATACCATCACCCATTTGTCTAACAGAGCTTCTTTTTTTCCATTCCTCGTATCTATCTAAATCTCCTGTATCNTATTGATTTACATCTGAATCATGTAGTATCTCAATATCATTTAAATTATCCATTATAGATCCCAATGCTTTTTTAGGGTTATCAGTCAATAATGGTTTATTGTCTTGNAATACAGATATAATATGCCTAAACATAACCTGTTTACTAAACTCATTCAGTGCATAATTAAAGTTTACTGATTGTGCGTCTAGTTTTAAAGAGTCAAATTTTTCTTTTAATACTTCTACTGTCGGAAAATCTTTGTAATCATCTATATACGATTGTATGAACTCATATGCTTTACCATGCTCAGCAAAGTCTTTAGGACTGTAAGTAAATTGTTTATAATTACCCGCATCACACAATCCAAAAATGACTGCGGACTCTATAAAATTAAAGTTTTCCAATACTATTTCTCTTCGTTAATTTTGTTTCTCAAAGATTTTTTTACTTTGTATATGGAGTAGTTTACCACACTTTCTTCACCATTGACAGTGTTTACTTTTGTTAATTGTTTTAGGTTTTGTTCTATGTCCTTCATAGTCCTGTTCATAAATTTGTCTTTTAAGAATTGTTTTTCACCGTCATCTAAATCTAAAGACTCTAAATAATCTATAAATTCTACCTCATCTAAGTTTTCATCTAACTGTTTCACAAAGTCACTTAATTTAAAACTATTTTCCCCGTCAGAGTCACTTGTTGTAGCATCTAAACTTTGTCCATGAAGTTTTTTACTAGCTTGCATCCACAGCGTTTTTAGTCTATTTACCATAGCCGTGTGTAAATAAGTATGGAATATTGCGTTTCTATTTGGTTTATATAGTTTTGCAGCTTTTAAAACTATCAATCTAAGTTCTTGGGCAAGGTCATCTCGATCATATCCTTGAATGTAAATGTTAGATAACATCTTATTTATCTTTGGTTCCCATTGTAATATTAAATCGTCATTGATTTCCATTTTTTTTATACTTTCTGTATGCTTGATAACACGCTTGTGTGCAATAAACATTCTTTAATTTTAATCTATATCCCTGCATAACTCTTTTACGACTTCTGTAAAAAGGCACTCTACAAAAATAACATGTCAATTTAACCCTGTTCCATTTAAATCTACACTTATCTTTGTGTATTCCGCCACGGTCCGTAGTTATCTCTCTACATACTTTACAGTATACCACAGGTTTAGGTTTAGAGACCTTTGTTGGTAGATTATTTTTAATTAAAACTCTGCGTGCATACGATACATCTATCCCTACTTGTCTTGCAATTTCAGATATAGACATGAAGGGGTTGTTTTTACGCAGTCTAACTACTTTATTTTTTGCCTTCATTTTTTAGTTTATCTATTTCATCAGACAGTTCTTGTATAGCTTTTATTAAAATAGCTACAAACTCTGTATATCTAGCCCCATAGCTATTTTCTTCATCACCTGTTATGCCTCCAAAATCTTCAGTAGAATCTATACCATATTTTTTTAAAACTTCAAGTGTTTCTTGAGCTATTATTCCATAATGTACTTGATCAAGTTTGTGTTTTTTCTTTTTCTTCCATTTATATGTAACAGGATTTAAATCTTTTACAAAGTCTAAACCTAAGTTTATTGGTTGTATTTCTTCTTTGTTTCTAATATCAGATACTTGAATAGTCCCATTTGTTGCGTGTATGTCATCCCACCGTCTAGTAACACCACCAGCGTTTCTACCCATATCATAAGTATCGTCTACAGCTGGATGCCAGTTATTATTAATGACTGGACCATATTGATTCGGCGTTATAGCAGGAGTATTTTTTACAGCAGTTTGAGTGTTATCACCACCTACCTCTGATACATTAGCCTGACCAAATGTAAAACCATTTGTAGGTTGTAGTATAGCAGTTTCTGTTTCAGGAGAACCATAAATATAACCTAGTTTTATTCGATTTATGCCTACAGGAGCTCTTAAATTACCAGCAGCCGCTCTTCCTTCTGCTGCATTTCTTGATTCAAAAGTGTTTTCATGTTCAATAATAAATTTTGTTTTAGAACGTGCCGGTTCAAAAAAAAGCACTGCTCTAGTATTTGGCTCACCATCAGCAACTCCAGCTGTAACATTTAAAGTTGTTCCTAGTCCCACAGATCCATTATCACTATCATCAGCAGCTATTGAAAACACTTGACCTCTTATATATAGACTACCACTAGTATAACTCATCGCTTTATCTTTGTCATTTCCTGCGGTATCTCCCGGATTAAATCTACCAGTAAAATGAGGTGCAGATTCAAATCCATATGGAAGTCCGCCAAAATCATCATCAGTTTGTTCATCTAAATCACTAAGATCTGGTTTAGCTTGTGATACTATGTCTTGTGTTTCTTGACTATTATGAGCCATAGTCTCAATATGAGTGTACGCTCTACTACCTGTTTCTGTATACTCTATTGATGTAACTAGTGCTGATCCTGCCACATTGCTACCTGTAGTCCCTATTTTTTGTGGGAATGATTGTACTTGAATATTATGTCCGGCTCTTAAAGGTGCATTTACTCGTATATAATCATTAGTAGATATGCTTCCAGTGGTAATTAAAAATGTTAATTCTTTAGGTGTTACTTTTTCTAAATAACCATAAGTATCACTAGATGTGCCATTTTGTGCATTTAATTTATTTATAGTATGTCCTGCTCTTAATCCAAAGTTTTCATACGAACTTGTGCCTGATCCTATATTATCAAATGTTATAATTGCTTCGGTTGCACTACCAGTTGACATGCTATTATCTACTAATACTACCTTTGTTTTTTCTCCAGCAGAGCTTGTTGTTATAGAATCATCTCCTGTAATTTGGGTGTCCATTGAAGCAAAAGGATATTTACCGTCTATTTGAAATCTTCCCCTTATTTTTTGTCTGCCTTTTTGAGCAAATCTAGCAGCAATTGCAGCCCTAATATCGTTACTGCTAACACTAGTTCCAAAATCCATTCTAGCAATTTGTCTTTCTTGTCCTACTGCTTGTGCTCTAAATGGAAATTCACTTTCTATGTCATCATTATCACATAAAGTTATACTGTTTCCAGAACTTGCATTATCAAAAAATAACTGTTGTCCAGCTGAAACCGCTACACCCGCTGTTGCTATGTCAGACCCACTTAATATCAGCACTCCAGACCCATTTGAAATACTAGTAGTACTTTCTCCTATAAACTGTACATATCCAATTATATTATTACTAGCATCAACAACCCTAGATGAATGGCTTGCACGATCTGCTACAGATGTTCTATCAACATCTTCTACTCCATACACTCCTGTAGTATCAAAGGGTTCATTAAGTATGGCTTTACCACCATACATACTAGCTACACTTGCTCCGCTTTGTGCTTTAAAATGAAACAATTCAAAAGTAGTTTCTCGCATGGTGCCAGAAATAGCATCTCTAAATCTTGCTCGTATTTCTGTTAAATTTTCACCTTTAATTAAATCAAAAGCTGAACCCGGTTTCATTCTTCTAGTGTGCCCATCATTATTTTCACTAGTTGTATTATAATTGTGTACTCTAAAATTACCAACTGCAGGAACTCTAGAACCTTCAGTTATACTACTTTGATCACTAGAGGGCATAAATCCTGCTGGAAAGTAATTAAACATTTGGGAAGGATTACTAGCGGTAGAAAAACTTGTAATATTAGGGTCATTATAAAAAATATAACCAAATTTACCTTTAGCAATCCTATCACTTGAAGCCAATCTTTTTAATGCATATAAAACGGTTATATCAGATGATCCAAAACTAATTTTTGAATTAGCACTGGTGTTCATAAATGAGTCTAAACTAGCTTGAAATCTAAGTTCACTACCGCTTACGGGCTCTGTAGTTGTTGTATTATGTTCTTCACCATCAGTTGTAGACGCTGAACCACCAAATTGAAACTTTTTAATTAAAAATTTAATTGCTGCCGCAACAGTTTTAGTAGATCCTAAATCTGCATTAGACCCACTTGCATCTTCTACATTTATTGTAGCGGAGTCCCCACCTATTTTACTTCTTGCTAACTCAAATAAATGATCATAAGCAGTAATTTTCATAGTATTACCCTCACCACCACTTTGTTGTCTAGTTACACTACTTATTTTTCCTGTAAATAAAATACTGTGGTTTTCACCTTCTTCTACTTTTAAAGATAATCCTTGTTTTACAACACCTTCTAAAATCCCACTAGTAACTTTAGTAGAACTAAATGGATTACCTAGTGTCATTTGCAATACTCTCGGTTTATATAATTCATCTATAATAGTAAAATGTTGTACTAAAGGCACGTCATTACTATCTTTTAATTCTGACCATGCAAATATAGGTGTGTCATCAGCATGGGTTGCTGCAGTCGTGGTGGTTGCAGATGTATGAGTTACTTCTGCTCTATTTATCGTAATTGTATTGCTATCAATTGCTGTAACCTTAACACATTCATCTTCAATTAACACATCCATACCTACAATTAATCTATGCCCCGCGTCTACCACCATAGAAGTTGCCGATGTATCACTGGCTAACTGAGAACCATTAATTTGAGCTACCTGCATAAAAGCAAATACTTTTGCAGGTCTATATACAATCGGATTTGCCATTAACTATCTTTCCTTTTCTTAGTTACAAACACCATAGTAAAAGAAAATCTATCTTCTGTGGCGGGTGCGACATCAAATCTTGCTTGAGATATTGCTCCTTCATAAGCTGCGACAGGTGTGCTTGAACCATCAGATACCATTATCTCTACTTTAGAGTCTGATGGATCATAAAATTCACTTGTAACAAAGTCCTCTAAGTCTTCTTTACTGGGCACTACATACACTTGACTACTGTTCCTTTCAGGACCTGTTACATTTTCTGAAGAACCCGGTGCAGTTGTGTCTACTATTCCACTTATTGTAACAGTAGGTCTAATCTGCCCTAAGTCAATAATTTCAGGATCTGCCCCACTTGGAAATGGAATTTGTATAGGAGTCTTTACATAGTTAACAGAAAAAGAATCTGCTTTTAATGCGAATCTTTTTTCACTACCATCTGTAGTCCCGTCATATAAACATACTGCTAAAGCCATTATCCTTTACTCCCTCCTGACATTGTACGATTTACGTCATAATTAAAAGATTCTATTGAACCCCCTTGTGGACCAAGAGGCATATCATCTATAACATAAGCTTCTGTTCCACCCGGTAAACTACCCCCACCAGCACTTCTCATCTGAGGAGCACCGCCTCCTCCACCGCCGCCGGTAATAAAATCAAAACCACTTCCAATCATGTCAGCTACTGCATCTATTGCACTACCCAAAAATGTATTTACTATTGAACTTGTCGCAGCTGCTATAACTAATTTAAGAAACAACCCACCCGGTGCAATTAAAAATGCTATTGTACCAACAATTGCTTGTATTAATGCTTTTGCCATTTGTGTAGCACCNTCTTCAATACCACTAGTTTTTATAATTTCACCTATATTTAAAGCTGTGTATATAATATTAAAAAATGCTACTCCTCTTAAAAATGCCACTGATTTACTAATACCAGCTTGCATCATAGTTTGCATAGCACTTGACACCATTGGCACAGCACCCATTGTCAAAGCATTCGTAAGACCTAAACCTAATACTGAAGCTCCAAGCCCTTCAACTATATCACTTAAATTTAATCTACCATCTCTTGATACGCCATCTTTATCAAATAAACTAAAAGAAAAACCGCCCATTGCTAAAAATGAAGAGAGTAAATTCCTAACACCTATTACTATTTCAGCTACAAAGTTAATTATTCTAGGCATTGTAGCCTGTATTGCGGCGGCATAGGCAGGAAATTGCGTAGCAAAGTATCTTAATACTGTAGCTAAATATGGCACAACTGGGGCTAATGCTATATCAATTAATCCACCTAATAATTGAAATATCGCACCAGTGGTGTTAGTAAAAATCTGTGAGTTTCTAAGTAAAGCTGCAAGTCCTAAGTTAATACCGACTAACTGCAGTAATGATTTATTCCGCGTCTGTCTATCTTGATTCTCTCTAATTTCATTACTAGGATCGACAGTGGATACTACATTACCTTGAGTAGATGCAGATGATACTCCATCTGCCATTAACATCATTTTTACCGAATACTCTTCAGCCATATTTAAAATCCTTTAGGCAATTTTGGATGGGCATTGTTTGCTTGTGCCATCTTCTGTTGCCTTTCCATAGTTTCGTTTTTTAATTCTTCTATAGATGCATTTGTTGCTAACATCATGTTAATTTCAGCCTCCGACATATCTTGAATCTCAGTATAACTGAGTCCTAGTCTTAACAGCGTCAACACAGTCGCATAATGCGAATATAAGATCGATTCTCGCGTTGACACTTTTACCCCTCTCAGGAATCGATCTATCCTTTTTTTATTACATCNACATCCGAAAGGTTAGTGTCCATAGCAGANGGAACTANTTGCTCCAATGCTGCTCCCAACTCACTATTAATTGAGTCTAAAAATTCATCTGTGGTTTTACCCCATGGAGCGTCCACAATAATGTATTTAAGCACTTCCTTTACATACTTACCGCTATCAAAACTTGATGCACCTGTAGGCTCAAATGTCATACACTTGGCTACTAAATCATTTTTACTTTTCCATGTCATCGGTTTAA
>FUFK010048405.1_pt1 | contig 14622 bp, 14 predicted proteins | sample 1021851 | NCBI WGS metagenome assembly FUFK01 (sample SAMEA51879418, study PRJEB19060) | metagenome | reverse complement strand
AACAAGATCCCTTTGAAGCAGGGATTGGTTTTTCTGTACCATTAAAATCTAAAACGGAGGATTTCATAGGAAGAGAAAACCTTGTTAAGAGAAAAGAAAACCCTCAAAAAAAATTAGTTGGGTTAGAATTGATTGGTAAAGAACAAGCAAACCATGGTGATTGTGTACACATTGGAAGATCTCAAGTTGGAGTGATTACAAGCGGGTGTATTTCACCAACACTAAATAAAAATATTGCCTTATGCAGAATAGATATAGGTCATTCAGAAATAGGAAATGAAGTCGAAATTGGAAAAATAGATGGTCATCAAAAAAGAATTCCAGCTAAAATTGTAGGATTTCCTCATTACGATCCTAAGAAAACTAAAGTTAGATCATAATGCCTAAATCAACAAAAGATCTATTAGAATTTTGGGAAGATCAAATGAAGCTTTCTCATACTTCTAGTAACTACTTTTTTAGAAAATCACCTTCACACTATCATATGATGCTGCTTGTAATGTCTGCATTTAAATTAAAACAAAATTTATCTGTAGAAGAATTAAAAACAAAATTATTTAAAACTTCACGACCAAAATCTGCTTTAATTATTAATGAGGCATGTGAAAAAGGGTTTTTTTATTTAGAGAAAACCTCAGAAGATCAAAGAAAAAAATATATTAAACCAAGCACCTCATTTATTGAGGAATTTAACGATTATTTGTCAACTCTTAAGAATTTAAGTTTTTAATGGTTTATAACTTTAAGGTTGTATAACTTTTTATTTCTAAATTTTATATATAAAAAAAATTATATATTTAACCTCTTCCAAAAAATAATGTTTCATCATGTCATTGCCGACAAAAGCTAAAGTAGTAATAGTTGGTGGAGGAATTCACGGACTAAGTACTGCTTGGAAATTATCTGAAACATATAAAAATCCTAACGACGTTGTTGTGCTCGAGAAAAAAGATACTGCTTCTGGAGCAAGTGGAATTGCTTGTGGTGTTGTGAGAAATAATTACTTCCAACCTGCAATGAGAGAATTGATGGCCCATTCTGTGAGTATATGGGAAAGTGATGCGAAAGCTTTTAAATATAATCCAGTTGGTTACATGCAGATTTCACCAGAAGTTATGCATAAAGATGTAGCTAGTATTTATGAACAACAAAAAGCAATAGGTTATGAATCTGTATTCGTTGAAGGTGAAAAAGATTGCATGAAATACATGAAAGGTATTTTTGATGATTGGCAAGCAAAAGGTATTACCTCTGTATTGCATGAAAAAAAAGGTGGTTATGCTTTCAATAAAGACTCAATTAAAGCTCTTGAGAAAAAAGCAAATTCAAACGGTGTCAATGTACATAAAGGTGTAAAAGTTACTGGTTTTAAAAGAGGTAGTAACAGTAATGCAATTACGGGTGTTGTAACAGACCAAGGTACAATAGATTGCGATCAAGTAGTAATAGGTGCGGGTCCCTGGGTAAGAGACTTTTGGAATATGTTAGAACTACCAAAGACTACCGAAATAAAAGGTAAAGATGGAAAGATGCATGAAGTGGATATGTGGAAGTACTGGTTTTTACAAGAAGGAGTTTTAGGTGTTGATGCCGATTATTTAAAAACAAACGATGGTAAACCTCCTCCAGTAATTCATGTGGATACAGATGCACCTCTTTATTCAGATATGAATGGAAAATTAATAACTGATGAACTTTGGGGAATATACTACAAACCTGATATAGAGGGATTGGGTGTGCAAGGAGGTACGTCACCTTATGTAGTACAAAAACATTTTGATCAAGTTAATGTTGATCCTTATGGAATTGAGTCACCTGAATTTCAAACAACAGATAAGTTTTCAGATATGTGGACAGCAGCATTAGCACATATTCAAAAAAGATTTGTTGGAAAATCAAACCTGTATAGAAAAGGACCATCTGGTGGCCTTGGATGTTTAACTCCTGACTCATTTCCAATTTTTGACAGATTTTTTGAAAATGTTTACATGATTGCTGATGCCAATCATGGATATAAAATGTTAGGTGTTGGTCATTTAGTTGCGCAGGAAGTTTTAGGGAAAGAAAGCGAATTATTGAAACCTTTTAGATTCAATCGATACGCGAAAGGAGAACTTCATCCAACGTCTAATAGTCCGTTTCCATGGAGTTAATTTATCTGAGTAGACAGATGTTTTATTTTCAGTTAACTTTTTGGACTAAAAATTCTTAGGGGGAATATGACTGATCTAGAAAAACATGTAAATCAACCAGGCAGAGCAAAGTTAGTAAAAAAAGTTAGAGAAAAAATTAATGAATTAGGAATAACTTATATTTATTATCAATTTATTTCAGTAACAGGTAGAGTTGTAGGAAAAGGGATACCCGCTGATCACTGGGAAAGAACCGCAGAAAAAGGCTTTCAATTAGTTTATGGAGCAACAGCAAATTTATTTTTAGACAGGCACAACAATTACATTGGTTATGGACCTGAAGCAATGGAACTAGTTGGAATTCCAGATCCAGAAACATTTGTTCAATTACCTTGGGATAAAAGAGTTGGAAGAGTATTTGTTACATGTTTTAGAAATAGAGAAGAGAGAAAAAATCCAGGAGGTCATTTAACTTCTGATTGCAGAGGAAATTTAAGAATTTTCATGGACGAATTTAAAAAGAAGCATGGTTTAGAATTAAGAGTTGGAACAGAGCCTGAAATGATGTGGTTAACCAAAAATGAAGATGGCACACCAACGGGAAAAGGTTTTTCAAAACCATTTTGTTATCATATAGATCAATTTGAATCATTAAGACCTGTATTTATGAAAGTAATTGAATATTCAAAGGCAATGGGTCTAGACATGATACAAGGAGATCATGAGGATGCTCCAGGACAATTAGAGCTTAATTGGACATACGATAATGTCTTGAGAAACGCTGATAGATTATCAACATATAGACAAATATGTGCTCAAGTTGCTAGAGAGCACAATCTAATAGCTTGTTTTATGACAAAACCATTTATGGGTGTATCTGCTAGCGGTTGCCATACAAACATGTCTTTATGGAAAGGTGGAAAAGTTTCAGTTAACAAGTTAGGAAACAAAAAGCTTCCAGGTGTTGAGGAAGTCTTCAGTTATGTTTCAGGTGGAACTAATACATTTATGCCTGATACAAAAGATATGCAGTTGCCAGGAAAAATTGGTCTACAATCAATTGCTGGTATTATGAAACACTTGCCTGCTTTAACAGCTCTTGGATCATCAACTGTAAATTCTTACAGAAGATTATGGGATCAAGGATTTTGGGCTCCAGTTTATGCAGACTGGGGATATCAAAATAGAACATGTGGGTTAAGAGTTTCTGCTCCAGGAAGATTTGAATATAGATCAGTTGACTCAATGCATAATCCTTATTTGCTTGGTGCGGCTTTACTCAAAGCATGTGATGAAGGTATTACAAAAAAAATGAAACCAGCAAAACCAGAATCTAGAAACATCTATGAAGCTCAAAAAGCTGGTAAGGATGTAAAAAAATTACCTTTAAGTCTAGGAGAAGCTCTTGATAGACTTGCTGAGGATGAAGTGATCAAATCTGCAATGCCAGATGAAATGTATAAAGTCTTTCACTGGTATAAAAATGATGAGTGGGAAAGATTTCTTGGTGCAACAACTCAATGGGATCTTGATACTTATCTGGATTGTTTACCATAAGGAAAAATTATAGGAGATAAAACAATGTGCGGAATTGCTGGACTAATTCATAGAGGAAAATCTTCAAACGTTGGCCAAGAACTTCAAGGAATGCTTCAAGCATTAAAGCATAGAGGCGAAGACTCTACTGGTTATGCTCTTTATGGAGATACAGATGGTCAAAACTTTATTATGCGATTTAAGGTTGGTGAAAATGTTGGTGAAGGTAGTTCATCAGTAATGGAAGATGTATCAGTTTATGATGAAAGAAAAAAAATTGTTGATAGTTATCTTTCTCAAATGGGAGCAAAGATTGTTAAGGAAGAAAGAATACTGCCCTATTCACTAAGATATGAGATTGACTATGACAAAGGAGATTTGCTTGAATTTTCTCAGAAAATAGAAAGTATTCCTGGAGTTGAAATCCTTTCAATGGGAAAATCCCTAGAAGTTATTAAAGATTTAGGTAATGCAAAAGCTGTTTGTGATAGATACAATTTAGGNGATCTTGTNGGCACTCACGCAATTGGACATGCTAGAATGGCAACAGAGTCTGGTGTAGACATTAAATCTGCTCACCCATTTTGGGGCTACCCTTTTAGCGATGTTTCAGTTGTGCATAATGGTCAATTAACTAACTATTGGAATAATAGAAGAATTTTAGAAAACAAAGGAATGCGATTTATGTCAGAGTGTGACTCTGAATTGATTGCAGTATACTTAGCAGAAAAAATGAGAAATGGAGCTACACTTGAAGAGGGTATGAAAGATAGTTTATCTGGACTTGACGGAGTGTTCACTTACTTTGTTGCAACAAAAAATTCACTTGGGATGGCTAAAGACACTATGGCAGCAAAACCATTAGTTTTATATGAGTCAGATGATTTAGTTGCAATGGGATCAGAAGAAATAGCAATCAGATCTGTTCTTCCTCAAGAAATAGATACTTATGATCCATTTGATGGAGAGGTTAAGGTATGGCAAATTTAAAAACAACTGAGAAAAAAACAAAAGCTCAATCAATGGGACTTCATACTGAAGTTCTTACAGGAAAAACACAACAAAAGTTTTTCAATCCAGATGAAGCAGAAAACTTTTATTATTGGGGAACNTACGATGTAGATTTTAATAAAAGAACNGAGCTTGATGTAAATGATATGGATTGCAAAGAAGCAAATAAAAAAATTGATGAATTGATGAGTCAGGGTTATGGAACAATTGTAATAAAAAATCCTCAAGGAAAACATAGTCTAGGTGTTGGAATTTTAAATAAATTAAACTTAATTTTTGAAGGAAGTTTGGGTTATTTTGGAGTTGGCTCTATAGATGGTCCTACGGTAAGAGTTAATGGAAGAGTTGGATGGTCGTGTGCAGAAAATATGATGGCTGGAAAAGTTGTAATAGAAAAAAATGCAGGATCGTGTTTTGGGGCAGCAGTAAGAGGTGGAGATTTAATTTGCAAAGGAAGTGTTGGTGCAAGAACGGGTATTGACCAAAAAGGTGGCACAATAATAATTGGTGGTGATGCTGGCGCTTTTACTGGATTTATGATGCAAAGAGGAAGAATAGTGGTTTTAGGTAATGTAGGTATAAACCTTGGAGACTCTATGTATGATGGAACAATCTATGTTGGGGGGAAAATTGGATCATATGGAAGTGATGCGATTGAGTCACCTATGACAAAAAGTGATATAGATTGGTTGAAAAGAAAACTTAAAGTAGCTGAAATTGGCGAGGATTTTGATGTTTCTAAGATGACTAAGGTCGTTGCGGGTAAAAAACTTTGGAATTATGACGCTTTAGAACCAACTGAGAAAAAAGGAGCTATATAATGGCAAAAAAGAAAAATGGAAAAACAAATGGTCATTCTAATGGCAATGGTCAAAGTGAATTTTCAAAAAGAAATAAAAGTTTATTAGGTTATAATTCAATATTTACTCCAGAGGTAATCGACGACATACATATAAAAGCGCAACTAGGTAGATACAGAATGCGTGGTATGGCGCTAATGAAAAAAATTCCTACATTTGATGATCTAGTATTTTTACCTGGTACACTTACAAGATTTGTAATCGAGGGTTACAGAGAAAAATGTGAAACTAAAACTGTTATAGGACCAAGATGTGAAAATCCAGTTGAACTTGATATTCCAGTTTACATCACGGGTATGAGTTTTGGAGCTTTATCTTATGAAGCTAAGACTGCATTAGCTAGAGGTGCTACAATGGCAGGAAGTGCAACATGTTCTGGTGAAGGGGGAATGATTCCAGATGAAAGAAGATATTCTGAAAAATGGTATTACCAATGTATTCAATCAAGATATGGTTTTAATCCACATCATGCNCAACTNGCAGATGGAATAGAAGTATTTATTGGACAAGGTCAAAAAGTTGGAATGGGTGGTCACTTAATGGGTCAAAAAGTTACTGACCAAGTAGCAGAAATGAGATCATTACCTGCTGGTATTGATCAAAGATCTCCAGCTAGACACCCTGATTGGTTAGGTCCNGATGATTTAGCATTAAAAGTTCAAGAACTAAGAGAACTAACAAAAAATAAAGTTCCAATTCAATTAAAGCTTGGTGCTGCAAAAGTTTATGATGATGTGCGTATGGCAGCAAAGTGTGATCCTGACTCAATTTATTTAGATGGTATGGAAGGATCAACTGGTGCAGGCCCTCACATAGCTGCAGCTAATACAGGAATTCCAGGGATAGCTGCTATTAGAGAAGCAAGAAGAGCAATTGATGATGTTGGCAAAACTGGAAAAGTAACATTGATATATGCAGGTGGTGTAAGAGATGGTGCTGACATGGCTAAAGCGCTAGCTTTAGGTGCAGATGCAATTGCAATAGGAACTGGAGCAATGATAGCATTAAATTGTAATAAAGAAATTCCTGAGTCTAATTTTGAGAAAGAGATGGGAGTTCCAGCAGGTCACTGTTATCACTGNCACACAGGTCGTTGTCCAGTTGGTGTTGCAACACAGGATCCTAAACTTAGAAAAAGATTAAATCCTGATGATGCAGCTTTAAGAGTTTATAATTACCTACATACAATGACTTTAGAGGCTCAATTATTAGCAAGAGCATGTGGTAAAACTAATATTCATTCATTAGAACCTGANGATTTAGCNGCTTTAACAATGGAAGCTTCTGCTTTNGCAAANGTNCCACTTTCNGGAACAAATCATACNGTNGGAGTNGANGATTTTCATAAAATNTAATTATGNCNAANAANAAAAANAAAAAANCNANTAAAANAATATCTAAAGGTCAATTAGGTAAGAAAAAAGAGACTGCTAGAGAAAAAATGATAGGTCAAACNATTGGCTATCGTTATGATGTNAACNTNCTTCCAGACTATTCAAGAATTACACCATTCTTAAAAAAATACATNGAAGCAATGGGATGGGATGATTTAAATTGGTTAGAAGATGTTCANATGGGNTATGAAGAAGATAGACCTGCNGTNTTTGANAGAAATGCNAATGGNTGGGTTACAATTCCAAANAANATTAAACTTCCAAATAATCAACANGANAGNGATATGATTGCNAGNGAATTNTTAGTAAAATTCCAAATGTCTCCAAATCATCCNNTAGTAGATCTTAAAAAAGCNTACAGAAAATTNTAGAATCANTNAAAATTTATATATACNNNANGTTGTTCTTTAAATAAATAAGCCACGTTTTTATTGTTTTATTTAAGATTGATCAATCTATTCCATTAATTAATAATTTATTAATTTGTTTAAACAATTGGAGGTTAAATGACTGACGAACTAGGTGCATTGACAACCATATTCACAGAATTTTACTATTGGATAACAGTAGTACTTATGTTTCTGATCCATGTAGGGTTCTGTATGTATGAAGTTGGAGCTTCCCGATACAAACATCATCAACATACTCTAATGAAAAACACAATGCTGATACCTTTGGTAACAGTTACTTGGTTTTTATTTGGTTGGTGGATTTATTGGGCTTTTCCAACTGGACCAGGTCTTGCACCATCAATAATGAATGAAAGCGCAGCACTGATTACCGATGACTCAGCTTTTAGTGCTAAATGGTATTTACCAAATAGTGAACTCATGGCTATTAATTTAGGTGATCACATAAGCGGAGTATTTTGGGCTGCATTTTTGTTATTCTCTTGGACAGCTGCTTCAATAGTATCAGGTGCTGTAATTGAAAGAATTACAACTTTTGCATTTGGAATTCTTGCAATTGCAATTGGATCTGTATTTTGGAGTATAGATGCTGCATGGGGATGGCACTTTGACGGATGGATGTTAAAGTTACTTGGATATCATGATGCTTATGCATCAGGAGTAATCCACGCAGTAGCAGGTGGATTTGCTTTAGGTGTTTTGGCAGTTTTGGGACCAAGAATTGGAAAATTTTCATCGAGTGGAGAACCTAGAAATATCGGACCAAGAAATCCTTGGTTAGTAACTGTTGGATTATTCTTAATTTATACAGGTTTCTGGGGTTTTTACGCGGCGTGTAATATTCCAATTTATGACTTAGGACCAGAATATGGCATGGAAGGTGTAACTTACTTTACAGCAACTAACATCTATGTAACTCCTACAACACTTAGTGGTATTACAATGAATTTCTTAATGTCACTATCTGGTGGATTACTAGCAGGATATGTAATATCCAAAGGTGATCCTTTCTGGACTTATTCAAGTGGACTAGCTGGGATTATATGTGCATCTGCAGGAAATGACTTATATCACCCAATTCAATCATTNATAATTGGAATGATAGGTGTTGTTATTGCTTACAAATTGCATTACTGGGTTGAACGAAGGTTCAAAATTGATGATGCAGTTGGCGCAGTAGCTGTACATGGTTATGCTGGATTTGCTGGACTTGTAATATGTGGGTTTGTACTAAATGGATACCCTTCTTCAGGATATAGCGTAGGTGCAATGTGGGATGGAAGCAACTATGCTGCGATAAATCCTTTAGGAATGTTTATTGGTGCAATAATCATGTTCTTTGTTCTGGGTATGATACCAGGTTACATAATTGCTAAAGTGTTAAATGGAATGGGCAAACTTAGAATCCCTAGGGAGGTTGAGTTGGCCGGTTTAGACTACCAAATAATGGAGGAGGCAAAAGAAGATGAAAAAGCTGTTGCTTCTTCGAGTAGTTAAAGGAGGATAATATGGCTACAGTATCAAATTGGATAGATCATCTAAATAAACCTGCNGAAGAAGTTGCAGGCGCAGTTTATCCAGGAGTTGGATCAGAAGGTATATTAGTTCTTATACTTGCTGTTATTTGGATTGGTTGGACAGTTGTGAGCGCTAAACAAGAAAGTGATAAACTTTCTGAGCTTGCAAGAAGGAAGCCNAGTTCCAATGCATGGAAAAGCAATATGACTGACGGATAAAAATATAATATTGAGGGCGCATTTTAATAAATGCGCCCTCGAATAATCATGGAAGAGCAAAATAAAAATCACATAAATAAAACACCGAGTAAAATGGCAAGATTAGCTTGGCCAAAAGCAAAGTATGGACTTGTTATAGCTATCTTGATAATTATTTTTGGCAATATTGTTTACTACAAAGATTTCTTTTTATCNTTTTTATAAAAAATATGATAAGAACTTTAGGTGTCAAAAAACTTATATAAAATTGCAAAAGCAAAAAAAATAAAATACTTTCTAATAAGTTTTGTTGATTTGTTTGGAGTTTTAAGATCAAAATTAGTACCGACTAGAGCTATAAAAGAGATGCAAACAAATGGTGCTGGGTTTGCAGGTTTTGCTGCTTGGCTTGACATGTCTCCAGCGGACTCTGATATGTTTGCAATTCCAGATCCAAATAGTTTAATTCAACTACCTTGGAATAAAGAAGTAGGATGGTTAGCGTCTGATTTATGGATGGATGGCAAACCAGTAGATGCATCTCCGAGAATAATGCTAAAAAAACAAATAAAATCACTTCAAAATGAAGGTTTAATTATGAAATCTGGTGTGGAATGTGAGTATTTTTTAATCTCCTCTGACGGTAGCACAATTGCAGATACAAAAGATACTCAATCTAAACCATGTTACGATCAATCTTCGCTAATGAGAAGATATGAATTAATTAAGGAGATATGCGACTGCATGATCGAAATGGGATGGAACCCTTATCAAAATGACCATGAAGATGCTAATGGTCAGTTTGAAATGAATTGGGATTACTCAGACTGCCTAACTACAGCAGATAGACANACNTTTTTTAAATTTATGGTTAAAACCATTGCTGAAAAACATGGACTTAGAGCTACGTTTATGCCNAAGCCTTTTGAAAATCTAACTGGTAACGGATGTCATACNCACATTTCTATTTGGGATAAAAAAAAAAATAAATTTTTGGATAAAAGTGATAAACTCGGACTTAGTAAACTAGCTTACAATTTTTTAGGTGGTATAATTAAAAATGCAGGTGCTTTATCGGCATTTTTTAATCCTACTTTAAATAGTTATAGGAGGATAAATGCACCCCCTACTAAATCAGGAGCAACTTGGTCTCCAAGTAGCATCTCTTATACAGGAAATAATCGAACACACATGATAAGAGTTCCTGACCCTGGAAGGTTTGAATTAAGACTTATGGATGGATCAGCTAATCCATATTTGGTACAAGCTGGAATTCTAGCAGCAGGTATAAACGGGATCAGAAAAAAAATAAATCCAGGTAAACCATTATTCTGTAACATGTACACCGACTATAAAAAATATCCAAATCTAAAAAAACTACCTAATACTTTAGAAGAGTCATTAGAAATATTAAATTTTAATACAGTATTAAAAAATGCTTTTGGCAAAAATGTTTTGAACAGTTATATAAAATTGAAAAAATCTGAAATCGAAAGTTTTAAATTAAAAGAAAATTTTGACAAATTAAAACCTATTACAAAATGGGAAAGATCTAATACCTTAGATTGTTAAAATATGTCTATTGACTATAGACATATTAAAAAATATTCATCATTTATCAAAAATAATAATTACTCGTTTAGTAGAGAAAAAATATTAAATGTATTAGACAAAGAAGCAATTGATAAGGCTTACAATACAATATCCAATTGGGAAACTTATACCCCTACCCCTCTTCTTAATTTAAAAAAACTTTCAAAAAATCTAGGACTAAAAAATATTTTTTACAAAGATGAGTCAAAAAGGTTTGGTCTTAAATCTTTTAAAGCTCTTGGTGGAGCTTATGCTGTAGAGCAAGTATCCGCTGGAAATAAAAACGTAGTTGTGGCAACTGCAACTGCAGGAAATCACGGCAAATCAGTTGCATGGGGAGCAAAAAGATTNGGAATTGCATGCAAGATCTTCATAAGTGAATTTGTTAGTGATACACGTGCTGATGAAATGAGAAAACTTGGTGCTGATGTAGTTCAAGTTGAAGGAAATTATGAAAACTCTCTAAATGAGTGCATTAAACAATCTAAAAAAAATGGCTGGGAAATTGTGCAAGATGTGGCATGGGAAAATTATCTCACAGTTCCAAAACTTACGATGGCTGGATATTCCGTAATGATTGAAGAAATATCAAAACAAACTGATCAATATATTACGCATATTTTCTTACAAGCAGGTGTTGGAGGTATGGCATCTGGAGTAATAGCNGGTGTTGCAAGATATTTTAAAAGAATTCCTAAAATTATTGTTATTGAGCCAGAAAANGCAGATTGTGTATTGAAAAGTATTGATGNTGGCAAACTCACAAAAGTTGAAATTGAAAAAGANAGTATCATGGGTGGAATGTCTTGTGGAGAAGTATCATTGGTCCCATGGCAAATTCTTAANAATTCAGTAAATAATTGTNTAAGTATTCCTGATGANGACATTCCGTTATCAGTTGCAATGTTNGCTAAAGGATACTTTGGAGATGACANAATTATTGCNGGCGAATGTTCAGCNCCTGCTGTAATNAGTCTAAACGTAAGTTGCAATAACGAACAAATTAANAAAGATCTTGAATTAGANATGAATGCAAATGTTTTATTGATTGGATGTGAAGGTGATACAGACATAAAATTATATAACGAACTTCTGTCCAAAGGATCAGAAAAGTTGTCAAATGTCTGATAAAGCTCTTGTTTGGATAAGAGATGATTTTCGCATTAACAATAATGATGCATTAACTTATGCTACAAATAATCATGACCTTGTAACTGCAGTTTTTATTTTTAATAATAATATTTTTGATAATAAAAGAGAGGCACAAAAATGGTGGCTAAGTAAATCTTTGGAAAATTTTAGATCTGATTTAAAAAAATTCAATATTGGATTAGAAATAATTAAAGATGATGAAATTAATTTTTTTTCTAAATTAAAATCTAATAATAAAATTTCTATTTATTGGAATAAAGTTTATGAACCTNNTGAANTNGATAAAGATAAAAAAATTGGAAAAGATTTAANTAATAAAAAAATTGATTTTAAATTTTTTAAAGGGAATGTGCTAAATGAATATANTAAAATTACNAAAAATGATGGAACNCCTTTTAAAGTTTATAGTCCTTTTTGGAGAAATGCAGAGCAATATTATTTAGAGAGAATTCCAGATAAATTAAATAAGGTCAAAAAATGTAAAAAGATAGAAGTGCTATTTAAAAAACAAATAAAATCTGAAGAGATTTTACCAAAGTCAAAATGGTATATGAAGTTTGAGAAATACTGGATACCTTCAGAAAAAAAAGCTCATGAATATCTAAATAACTTTNTAAATAAAAACNTATTAAATTATGGTGTAGATCGTGANTTTCCATCTATTGATGGAACATCAAAACTTTCCCCATATATTAGAAATGGACAGATTAATGTTGGTGATATCTGGGAAAAATGTAAAAAATTAAATTCTAAAAATATAAGTGTAAAAAAATATACTAATGAAATTGGTTGGAGAGAGTTTTCACATAGTCTTATTAATTACTTTCCAGAAATGCTGAAGGGAAATTTAAGAAAAGAATTTGATAATTTCCCGTGGGTTAATAATGCTAAATTTTTAAATGCATGGAAAAAAGGAATGACNGGCTATCCAATTGTTGATGCTGGAATGAGAGAATTATATGAAACNGGNTGGATGCANAANNGAATTAGAATGGTTGTTGGNTCNTTTTTAGTTAAACANTTAAGAATTAATTGGAAAGANGGAGAAAAATATTTCAGAAATTGTCTACTTGATTTTAATGAAGCAAATAATATTGCTCAATGGCAATGGGTAGCAGGATGTGGTGCTGACGCAGCTCCATATTTTAGAATTTTTAACCCTATTTTACAGGGGGAAAAATTCGATAAACAAGGAGAGTATGTGAAAAAATGGGTTCCTGAATTAAATAAAGTGCCTACAAAATTTATTCATAAACCTTGGGAAATGGAAAAAAAATATCAAGAAGCAATAAAGACCATTATTGGTTCCGATTATCCAATGCCAATTGTTATCCATGAAAAAGCTAGGAATGATGCTTTGAGTGCTTTCCAATCTATTAAGAAAAAAAACTAATCCCCTATAAAATGATGTATTACGGTTCGTGTAGTTGGATCTAATCTATGCTCAAATAGGTAAATACCTTGCCAAGTCCCTAATAGAATTTCATTTTTTCTAATGCTGAAAGAAATTTGATTATTAGTTAATGCTGATTTTATATGAGCAGGCATATCATCTTTACCNTCTGCAGTATGAATATATAACGAATTGTCCATAGGTACCAACTTATTAAAATAATTTATTAAATCAGTTTGGACATCTGGATCTGCATTTTCTTGAACGATTATAGATGCACTTGTATGTTGAATTGACAAATTCAAAATCCCATTTTTAAAATTATTTTTTTTTACCCACTCTATTGTTTTATCTGTAAATTCATAAAGTTTTTGTCCATTTGTATTAATTTTTAGGTTATGAAAATCTTGTATCATGAGTTAATTTAGCTTTTGCGTTGTCATTTCGTACAATCGACTTACAGTTCTTTTGAATGGTNCTTTCAGACTGCTTGCTGANCAAAGTGAGTTTAAATCTACTTCAGATTTAATCATTAATGGTATTTTTTTTTCATAAATTATATCTATAAAAGTTATAAATCTTTGTTGTTGATTAGAGTTACCCTCATTAAAATTTGGTAAATTTTCAATAAAAATTAAATCACTTTCTTTTCCGATCTCAATATAATCTTCAGATCCTAAGTTTTTATTAAATATTTCATCAAAAGTGAATTTAATAACTCTGTCATAATAGTTATCAATTGTTAGTTTGCGACCTTTAATATTTAATATTTTAGATGTTTTATTTTTACCCTTTGTCATTTTTCTAAAAAACTTATTAAATCTAAAGTTCGAGGATTTATCTATGGGAGATAAAAATCTATCCAAGGTTATATTTTTATTAGCTCTATAATCTTCATCAATATTAAGTTCTATTTCTGAACAATTACTCTCTAAAATTTTTATAAATGGTAAAAATTGGTCNCTTTGAAGTCCATTTTTATACAAATCTTTCACATTTGTATTTGAGGAAAAAATTACTCTTAACTTATTTTCGAATATCTTTTCAAATAATTTACCTAATATCATTGCATCNACGATATTAGTAACTTGAAATTCATCAAAATAAATTAATTTTGTTTTTTTTGACAAATCTTTTACNAATTTNTCTAAACCNTTATTTTTTCTATTTTTTTTGTTTTTATGCACATATTCATGAAATTTGATCATAAACTCATTGAAATGTAATCTTATTTTTTTTTCTTTTAAAGAATTAAAAAAAAAATTTAAAATCATAGTTTTTCCAACACCGACATCTCCAACTAAATAAAAGCCTAATTTGTTATTTTTGTCTGTAAATATTTTTTTAATAAGGGATTGTTTGAAGTTTAGATTATAAAATTCACTTAATTTTTTGATAATACTAATTTGATTTTGGTTAATTTCAT
>FUFK010044594.1_pt1 | contig 14626 bp, 11 predicted proteins | sample 1021851 | NCBI WGS metagenome assembly FUFK01 (sample SAMEA51879418, study PRJEB19060) | metagenome | reverse complement strand
GGTTGCAAAGCACCATGTCGATATTGTAAGCAAGCAATGGGGAGAAATCTATGACAGGATTATCGATTCCAATGCATCTACTGAATGAGACCATGAGAGATTCTCTTCTGCATATTTTCGAGATTCGTTTTGCAGAGCATAAAGTGCTTCCCTATCCAGAGATTTAATCCAAGCAACTGTGTTGGTAATGAAGTCCTTTTGAGATGCTAACCGCAACCAATTACCCGAACCGTCAATCTGGTGTCCTGCATGGTCAATTCCACAAACTACCATGCCGCTAGCAAGATATTCTGAGCGCTTCAATGGGCTTGCAAGGCTCCAGACTTTGTGTTCTGGCATTGGCAAAAATCCAACATCATAGGTTGCGAGTTTTGCTGCTAAATCAGCTTGTGGAATCGCATCTGTTACCTCAAGGCCATCCATTCCAATATTTCGTAAACGCTCAACTGCATTCCCGGTTCCGTGAATATGTAAAGTTGCATCAATTCCTTGTAGCTGCAATCCTGCTAGAATCATCGGCAGGGACATCACACCTCGATGTACGTCGACTCTTCCATGATAAGCCAATTTGATTGGCCCTTCCTTTTTTCCTGGCTGGAATAAATCTAGTTCAACGCCTGCAGGAATAACCTGTATCGATTCTCCTGTGAACTTCGTTTTGTTAGTGACGAACTGACGATGTGCGCTAGAAACCGTAGTGCCTTTGTTTGCCTTTGACCATGCTTTACGCCATGGGCGCCATTGTAGCATAGCTAGTAATCCAGTATTAGCGGGCGGAGACCTATCTATCAAAACTGTAGGTTTGTTAATTCGTCGTGACAAGTTCCACAATGTCCAGTCGAGCAATACAACATCTGCTTGATTGAATTCTTCGATTTTTGAAATCAGATTTTTGTAGATGCTTCGAGCCTGAAATCCATGTATGTCACTTTGCTGAATACAAATATGTTCAAATTTCAAACCGCTAGCTCTGCCTGGTGAGTAAAAAGTAACATTGTAACCCTTGTCTACCAAACCGTTTGCCAAATTAACCTGCGATGTTGAACATAGGTCACTTCCCAAAACTCGAGAGGATGCCCATACAATCTTCAACTCAAACCCTCCTCGATTCCCCTTATACAAAAACTAGGGAATTTTTCTTTCATCAGAGAAATTTCGGCTATTGATGTATGAATATCTCCTTGCCTTGGTTCCATAAATTCTGCTTTCTCTGCACCCAATATCTCAAGAAGTTGCAAAATGCTTGTACCTATTCCTGAGGCTAAATTCATTTCAGAAGGTAGATAATCGGTTTGAAGTGCCCGAACAATAATTGCGGCTAAATCTTCAACATGTATGAAATCCCGAATCTGAGTTCCATCTCCGAATACCTTTGGAATTTTACCTTCTACAATCGCAGATTTGAATGCGGGAATTACTGCAGCATATCCCCCGGTTTGAGATTGTCCCTCTCCATAGACATTAAAAAATCGCATAGAACAAGTTTCTATTTCTGATCGACGACACAACTCTTCACCTACGATTTTTGATACTGCGTAAGGTGATTGCGGGGTTAGCGGAGCGCTTTCTGTAATCGGGACATTCTCGGAATCACCATACACTGCGGCACTAGATGCGAAAATCAAACGTTGGACTCGGCTTTCTTGAGCTGCTGCGAGAACTGCGGTTGTTCCATCAATGTTTACAGATAATGTTAGATCAGGATGTTGTACAGATGCGGACACTGAAACCTGTGCTGCTAGATGAATTACAAAGTCCGCACCTTGCATACAATGTTTGAGAGTTTCAGCATCTCTAACATCTCCGTGATGGAACACGCCCCCCTTAGAAACTATGTTCTCAACATTTGCTTCCAGTCCCGTGCTCAAATTATCAAGAATATGTACCTCATATCCAGAATCCAAAGCAAGTAAGGAAGTATGATGGCCGATAAACCCAGCGCCACCAGTAATTAGAACTCGAGCCATCGCCATTCTCAGTTTATTCATCTATATGACTAATTTTAATCATCAAGAGTAGATACATCGCTTTCTTTACCTGTCAAAACATTCCGAAGACGTGAATTATCAGATTGTAAGGCATCAAATAAGTCATATTTTACACCTAATTCTTCGGATAAGAATCTCAAAGCGTTGGAATCTTTTGGCAAACACTTTCCTCCAAAACCTCGATTCAAGCCGAAAATTGGATCAAGGTGGCTTGGACCAATCGGTTGATCTTGTTCAGTAGTAATGATCTCTTTCACTTTGTACCAATCCTCCCCAAGTCCTTCGCAAATATCGTACATTTGATTTGCAAAAATCACTTTTAACGCGTAAAATGTATTCTTAGTGTATTTTACTAATTCTGCTTGTGTAGGCGTTACGCAGAATGTCTGATCTTTCGAGAGCACTCCGGCTTCACGATGTTGCTGAAATACTCGTTCCGCCACTTCTGAATGATGGGTCCCGCATACTAGGATGTCTTGTTTACCAAAATCTTCGAGATGGCGGCGTTCAACTAGGAACTCAGGGCTATAAGCTATTTTCAGATTAGGGTATTCAGAATGATAGCGTTGAGTTGTCCCCGGTGCCACTGTACTTTTGATAACGGCTGTGAAACCATCGGGTAAATCATCTAGGATTGATTCGACAATTGAAAGGTCGCAAGAACCGTTTTCAGCCATAGGAGTTGGTACAGCAATATACGCCATATCTACATTATCGGTCACATCGGAAAGAGATGTTCCACGAATTGGATCATGAACAAATAAATCATGCACCTTTGAAAACCAATGCTCAATGGCTCCACCTACGATTCCAGCACCGATTATCCCAACTCGCATAGACTTGCCGAAATGCCTCGACTCCAAAACTTCTGTGATTCTTTTCACATAAATTGGCAAATCTAAACGATGTAATATTTAAGTCGATGATAGAAAAATGATAACACAGTTCATAGATGAAAAGTTATCCCGTTGAACTGATGGCTGATTGGCGCTTTTGGAAACGAGGCGGTTCTTCTAGTCAAGCCGATAGATCGAAAATACTGCGCACACAGGCACGCGACCTTTACAATTCGAAAGATTTTGAAAATGCTGCACCTGTTTTGCGTGAATTATTGGAGCTAAATCCTAACGATGATTGGGCGTTAGACGTGTTTTCTCGACTTTTGATGAATACAAGGAATTATGCTGAAGCAATTACTATTTTGCAAAATCTAATCAAACCTGGGCCTGATTTGCATGTCTATCAATCTAGATTAATACGCTGTCTGTATAATTCAGGAAAGCATAAACAAGCTGTTGACCATTTACAACAAATGATTGAAAATAAGTCCATTCTTGAAGAAGATTGGGATGTTTTATATCGCGGACTGCCAAAGGTCTACTCTAATTCTGAAATTGACAAATTCTGGATGCAGCTTGGGGAGCAAAAATTAACTTATCCGCAAATAGAGATTGAGATGATACGTATAGATTTACAATCGTCGCAACTAGGAGATGCAGCTAATCGTATTCAAAATGTGACAATGAAATCCGATGATATACAGTTATCCAATAAATGGAAATTAAAGCTTGTGAAGGTACTTATTGAGCAAGATTCTCCACTTATTGCGGAACAACTTATTTCAGAAATCCCGGAATCTACTCCTGAATATACAAGAACACTGATACAAGTCAAGCAGGCACTAGGCGATAATGATGGTGCGATGCAGACGGCTGTTTCTGCATTGGAAGAGAAAACTGACCATGGGGTAATGTTTGCTGCAATGCGACTTGCTTGGGATTTAGGAACAATGGAAGAAGTGGTAAAATTTACTGAAATGATAATTTCTGATAAACCAACTCAAAAAGTTGCCCATAGATTCAGGCTTAGAGCATTAGTCAAGATTGGCAATGTAGATCGGATAATATCAGCCGTTGAAAACTCTTTAGAATTGCTGTCAGATTTTATCGAAGGACACCGGGTAATGATAGATATCGCATTCCATGAATTTGAAAATTGGGATATGGTAAGTAAGCATTGTAAGTCTATACTTGAAATTGATTCAAATGACAGAAGGGCAATATGTCATCTTATTCATGCACAAATTCAGATTGGCGCTTTTGACTATGTGAAGTCGTTAATTGAAGAATCTACTGATTTACACCCAGATGATGATGAAGTTGACCTCACATCTGCACATGCCCATTGGAAGATAGGCACTGGCAGACATATAGAGCGAATCAATAGGATGCTACAACGTCATAATTTAGCACCGATATACAGTATTGATGAAGATAATTGCCTTTCTGTAGAATTTTTACGATGTGACCCCCCAGCTTCTGCGCTTGAAGAACCACCATTGGTTTCAGTCATTATGACAGTATACGGCAGAGATGATTATCTTGATGTCGCAATGGATTCCATACTAAACCAAACTCACAAAAATTTAGAACTAATTGTTGTTGATGATTGCTCCCCTGACGATGCTTATGACTATCTTAAGAAACGGGCTTCTGAAGATCCCAGAATAAAAGCGATCCAAGTTGAAAGAAATGGTGGCACTTATTGTGCTAAGAATTCAGCAATTTCAATTGCAAGAGGAGAATATATTGCATTCATGGATAGTGATGATTGGACTCACCCTCAACGAATTCAACGTCAAATCCAATCAATTCACAATACTAAAATAAAAGCAATATGTCATTCTTACTTTAGAATTAACGAGTTTGGGGACATATTTTACAAAGGAGTAGGGGCGATTCGTTTGGCTTGCATATCTTTACTTGCCAAACGTAGTGTCTTTGAAAAAATTGGCCACTTCGACTCGATGCGCGTGGGAGCAGATACAGAGTTCATTGAAAGAATAAAGGCAGCATATGGCGATGATGCCGTCCTTCATGATAAAATCCCATCAATGTTTATGCTAAATCATAGCTCATCATTAACTGGCGGAGGGAGATTCCAAATTTCATGGCGTTCAATAACAGGTGCTCGTCTCGAACATCACTCTGCATTCAAGGCGTGGCATAAAAAAATACGTTTTGGAGGACATTCCCCGTATGTAGAATTCCCGTTAAGAGTGCGCCCGTATACAATTCCTGAAGAAATGACTGCTGGGGATATTCATTGGCGTGAAGGAGAAAAGTTGTTCTCTGAGCATATTGTTTCACGGAATCAAAGATGGTGGATGCAAGGAAAGCCAACACCTTGGCAGGGCCAGTTATCTGAAAAGACAGAAGGAAGACTATGGGCTGAGAAGCAAGGCATACAAGTTCCAAAATTAATTTGGTCTGGGAAAGAACTTTCAGATATTCCGAAATTGTCTGAACTACCAAATAGGGTTGTAATCAAACCAAGTAAAGGATTTAGTTCAAACAATGTTCTATGTCTTATTGATCGGAAAAATATACTTGATGGTTCAATTTGGGATGATGAAATGATCCAGACAAATTTTTCTTCTGATGAATTCCTTGACCGAGTTCAGCCAAAATGGATAGTTGAAGAGTTCTTACAACCAGAGCCATTTCGCGAAGATGAAATTATCCCCAGAGATTGGAAATTCTATTGCTTTGGCGAAGAAATCGCCCTAATACATGTAGTTTTAAGAAAATCCGAAACAGATATTCATCAAAATATTCACCACTACTTCAGTGGCGACCTACGCCAGCTCCAACGTAGAGTTTCCAGTCCAAAGCCAGTACCAGAAGAACCGCTATATTTCCCAGAATGTTGGGATGAGATGGTTACTCAAGTGAAAACTCTTGGCAAGGAGTTGGGGTGCTTTATGCGAATAGACATGTATGCTACAAGTCGAGGGCCAGTGTTTGGTGAATTTACCCCTACGCCACACGGGGGTAGTGGATACACCGAATGGGCTGACAAATATTTAGCAACATATTGGAAAGGACTAGAGGGCGTGAAAAATTGAATATTTGGATTCTATACAGCAGGTTAGTGGTGATATAATGGTCTCTCGTGAAGCAAGAATTTTACGCCTTGAAAGGGAACTTACTCGAATTAGGTCATCTCCTTCTTTCCGCCTTGGGACCATTGTCACAAATTCGATGAAAAAACCATGGCTATTGCCATTTTTGATTTTAGTTCTGCCATGGAATATCATATTAATCGGCTTGGAAATGCTAGGAAAAAGGCACCAACCGAACGTATTACAACGCGTTTCGCTAGACCCCACTCTCTCAAATAGAAACTGTGTGGTGATGTTCCCCACTAATGGCGTAGGGTTTGGACATTTCACTAGGATGCTGGCCCTTGCTAAACATATGAAAAGGGAAGATCCAGAACTAGAAATCATTTTCTTTACAACTATGCCGACATTACATCTGTTGAAACCATACGGGATTCCAGCGCATCATATTTCTGGCTCACCATACTTCGATGGCATGTCTACTGTAGAATGGAATGGGATGCTAGAAGAAGAGCTCTCTATCTGTTTTGAAGCACATAGGCCAAAACAGTTTATCTTTGACGGAGCATTTCCCTATCGTGGAATGTTGAGAGCGATTAAATCTAAGCCGAACATGGATTGTGTTTGGATGAGAAGAGGTACATTCAGGAGGGGTAAATCCATACCTGTAGATAGTATATCACATTTTGATTTAATTATCCACCCTGAAGATAGTATTCACATGAGAAGTAACGAAGTTGAGCACGAAGTAAAAACCACCACTTGCCCACCTATCACGCTGATTGAGCCCGAAGAGCAAATGTCTCGAAGCCAGGCGCGACGCAGACTCGATCTTCCTATGGATGCCACAGTTGTGTATGTGCAAATCGGGGCGGGGGAAATTAATGACATTAAAAGTGAAATCAGACTTACAATTGATGCATTGATTGAGCACGAAAACATACATGTCGTGTTAGGAGAGTCAATGATTGGTGAAAGATTGGATATCGATATTCCACGCGTGCACATATTGAGAGATTACCCAAATACACTTTATTTCAATGCCTTTGATTGTTCAATTCAAGCAGGAGGTTACAATTCATTCCACGAGGTTAGAAGATTTGGACTACCGACTTTATTTTATCCAAATCTTCTGACTGGAATGGATGACCAGTTAGGACGCTGTATGGTTTCAACAGAAGAGGGGTGGGGCCAGGTGCTTGAGCAGCGAAACAAGTCATCAATTAGAGAATCTGTCAATTTACTGATTCAACGAGCAGGTAAATCCGAACCTCTAGATGTTGAAAGCGGCGCAATTAAGATCGCAAAAGAGCTAGTTAAAAGGTGAAATTAGCTTTTACCTGTTAAATCAAAATATTTCCGAATAGATTTGGTCGGATCTCCGACAAAGATAACTTTACCTTCGTCGATAAATGCAACTCTATCACAAATTTCACGCATCAATCCGAATGAATGGCTCACAAGAACGACAGTGCTTGTTGACTGAACTAAAGAAAGGATCCTCTGCTTACTTTTTTCTCTAAACTGAGGATCTCCCACACCAAGGACTTCATCAATAAGCAAAATTTCTGGTTCCACCGCACTAGCTATTGCTATTCCTAATCGGGCCCTCATTCCACTGGAATAGGTACGAAGAGGTTGCTCGAAGAACTCTCCAAGTTCACTGAATTCAATGATGTCATCCATCATCGAGTCCATTACTTCCTTATTGTGCCCTAAAATACTTCCATACAAGTGTACATTTTCTCTTCCAGTCAAATTTTCATTTAACCCTACACGAACACCCGCTAGTAAAGAAGTCCTTCCTCTAACTTTAACACTGCCTTCATCCGGTTGATATATGCCAGCCATAACTCGTAACAACGTACTCTTTCCTGATCCATTCCTACCAATTATTCCTAGAACTTCTCCTTGGTGAACATCAAGTGATAAGCGATTAATCGCTGTATAATTTCTCGCCTCGTTCTTTTTTCTCCAGCCAAATAGAGATAGTATACCAGATAGTAAACCTCTTTCTTTTGGGAAATCTAACACGATTTCATTTACTTCAACCGCGTTACTCATAGGTATTTCACCACCTTAGATTCAAAGTATTTGAAAACTAAAACCCCAATGAATAGAGACAATATTGCAAATGCTCCACTGTATATTAGCTGATCAATAGGAATATTCAGAGCGGAGCCATCTAATCCCTTTCTGACCATTGTAATTGGGACAACCATCGGATTTAGCATAATCAAATCCAACCAATTCCCGCTTGCTCGTTGAGTTGCCATCTCGTATGTCCACATAACTGGAGATACGAAGAAGCCTGCTCGAACAATAAATCTAAACAAATGTTGAACGTCTTGGGAAATTGCATTTAGCGGTGCAACCAGCATACCTATACCAACTGCAATCATTGTTGAAAAAATCATACCCAAAGGAAGCATCCAAAGAATTTGGAAAGTGGGTTCGACACCAAGATAATACATAATCGGCATTACTGCAAGAAGTGAAGTACAAGATATCCAAAACTGTGCAATAACAGGGGAGGCAACTAATATTTCTCGAGGAAAATAAACTTGTTTGATTAGATTTTTGCCCTTGGTCAAACCTGCAACACTGGCTTGAAGGCTCTTTCCAAAATGGCTCCAAACAATTACTCCCGTAATTACATGCAATGCATACAACGGTTCTGGTCTTCCCGCAATAATTGTGAATAAGGCATAATAAACAATAGATAGCAATAATGGTTCTAGAATAGTCCATCCAAAACCAATAAACGCCTTACTATACTTATTCTTAATATCTCGGCGCGCTAAATTTCTAATCAGATATGAATTATGGTACATAGTTGAAGTGAATACTTTAACGCCACTGAAGAAAGGAACCGACGGATTCGGTTCAATCAGAGCTTTTTCTTCAGTCACAATTGCCCCATGAATACCCTGTTTTTCACTTCATCGGCTATTGCGATTGCTAAATTGGTTGCTTGAGGGATTTGTTCTCAATTTGAATTTGGCATTAGAATCTGAAATAAATGAAATCTACAGTCTCAGCAGGCCTCAACAAGAATGCTAACCAGGCTAGTGTGCCCATAGTTAGACCCCAAACTACAGAATTTTGTTTAGCAATCCATAATTTGAAACCTCCTAGTTTCCAACTTAGTATATGTCCAGCGAAAAATAGTATCGCTATTCCAAAGGTAAGATACTTGATTTCCGGTAACGAATCAAGAAATTCCTGAGTATTCCAATTTGCATTAATACCAACGAATGTCTTCAAAGAAGGAATTAGAACGTCTGTATCCTCAACTCTGAAAATCAACCATGTCATGAATACAAAGTACTGTGTAACTATCCAACCTACTAAAGTTGAGATTCGAGGAATCTTCTCGAATGAACTTTTCACAATTCTAAGTTTAACAAATAAACGATGTAGAATAAGTAAAACTCCGTGTACAAATCCCCATAGAACGAAATTCCAAGATGCCCCGTGCCATAGTCCCCCTAACAACATGGTCATCATCAAAGCAAAGAGCATTACTCTCGGGCCGTTTCGGCTTCCTCCAAGTGGGATATACAGGTAATCTCGTAGCCAAGTTGACAAAGAGATATGCCAGCGCCTCCAGAAATCTTGAGGCGATCTTGCTAAGTATGGTGAGTCAAAATTCTCCGGCAATTTGATTCCAAAAAAGAGTGCAGAACCTATCGCAATATCGGTGTAAGCTGAAAAATCACAGTATATCTGTATTCCAAAGGCCAGAGCACCCCACCAAATTAAAGCAATATTGTCTAAAGCTGATCCCTCGACAAAAATTTCATTGACATGAATTGCCAAATTATCTGCAATTACTAATTTCTTTGCTAGGCCATACACAATTAATGTCAAACCTAACCGAAATTTTACAGAACTTGTTACCAATGTTTTGCTAACTTCGTTTCGGAAATGTTCAGCTCTGACAATCGGTCCCGCAACAAGTTGAGGAAAGAAAGCAGCATAGCACGCAAATGAAAGGAAATCGTCGTACGGGTTGTTCTTTTTCCGATAAATATCAATAGTGTAAGACATTGTTTGAAATGTGTAAAACGAAATTCCAACTGGCAATAACAACCCAAAGGTGTCGATTTCAGGTGCTCCACTAATACGTAGTGAAGCCCAATTCCAAGATTCAATTATGAAATCTAGATACTTGAAAGTCGCTAGCAATCCCAAATTGACTGATAGTGATGCTATTAGCCAACGTTTGCGCACTTTTACTTCATCAGACAGATGAATTCTCTTTCCAGCAGTCCAATCTACAATTGTAGAAATCAGTAACAAAATAATGTGCCAACCAGATGCTAGCCAGAAGAATACATACGAGCTTACCATCAGAATTCCGACTTGTCTACGCCGCTTTCTACTACCCACAGTGAATGTAATGAAGAATACAATTGGTAGAAACCAGATGTAGTAATCAGTAGTTACAAAGTCCAATATTAGCCCTCCGGTAACTCTTCAGGGTCAACATCAGAATCTTGAGTTAGGAAAATCGAATCGACACGAACTCCATCCTCTCTCATCCAAATGTAAAACTGGTGTGTTCCAGGGCTTGTTACCTCAATAGTAACTCTTGAACCAATTGTGTCCTTCCAAGTCCATTGATCTCCAACGTTAGGATCCCATATACCCAAGCCGCTGGCACCAAATGTGACTGGCAACCCATTGAGCCCGACATGAATTGAATCGCTTGAACCGCTAGGAGCAGACATTCTAACCCATACATGATAAGTCCCTGGTGAATCAAAACTAATGTTATAGCCAATTCTAGGACCATTCGTTGTATCACCAACTTTTACCTTTGAATCAGGTAATGCAGATACATACCCTGAACCCTGTGAATAATTTTTTCCGTTCTCTGTGATCCATTCGGTACCCTGTGCCTCCCAGAATCCAAACTGACAATGTGAGTAATCTTCGGCCTGAATTAATACTGACCCATTTGTCTCAAAAAACAATTTATCTGAGCCAACACAAGATTCGGAGTATACAGGTTCGGCTAAATCATAAATGCTTGAATCAATAACTACCTTACTAGGATCTTCCCCTTTGATTATAGCATCGATGACTGGGGTTACTCTTTTACAAAAAATATCTCTTCCATCAGCATCAAGATGGTTTCTATCGTCAAATGCATCACTGGGCCAGTTTTCCCAATACATCTGTAGAGACGTAACGCTATCTAAATTAGTGTAGGTAGAGTAAGTATCATTCATTCCATCCAACTGTTTTGGGTTAAGATAATCGTTCACCCAAGGATGATGGGGTATACCGACAAGGACAACTTGAATTGATGCTTTTTGTAGCTCGTGAACCATGTAATCTAGAGCTCTATGATTCTGAGTACCATTTGATTTTGGATTATAGACTCCTTGTGTTGCTTTAGTTGGCATGCGCTTGTCTAAATCCTCACGGATATATTCTGGGCTTTTGCCTTCATACCTACTGATGTGGTAATTAGGAGTACTGAGGTAATCATCCCACTCATTAGTTCCTATTGGAGGGACATAAAAGTATGATTCTCGATCAAGAGAATTTGATACGTCATCTATTTCTCTAGAGAGGTACTCTTCAATTGCACCTCTTGAATATTCACTCCATGAATCCATGACCTCAATCGATGTCTGATCGATGTACTCTCTGTGTGATGGCTCTAAAATATCATACCATTCACCGTGATGTTCGAAATTCATAGTCATCGATAGTAATTGTAATCTAAATTCGTGGTATTCAATCAGAGAATCCCAACCATCTCCATTCCACCCCCATAGACTGTTTGGTCCAACTTCAATTAACACAACATCGGGTTTGGCATTGACCAATGCAGGAATTTGTATCATTTCAGAATATGGACTACCACCGGACATAGCCATATTGTAAAACTTAGCATTATCAATTATTGATTGCTCTTGCATACATGTTCCATCCATTCCTGCCAGCAAAATAGACGAGCCAATTCCAACAACTGTAGGAGATTCGTCTTCTCCAATTGTATCATATGCATCGTAAATAAATGCAAACCTACCGTTACTGATCAAACTACCATCGAGTAACAATGGTTTGACTATTGCAGGTCCTGCAGATGAAGAAACCATCAGGAAAGTAACTAGGCCAATGAGAATTGATAGAGATAATTGCTTGAAAGTTATCGGTTCTAGATCTTCTTTATTCATAAGAAAACCTTCTCGATAAATCAGTTAGTTGAATCTCCATCTCTGTAATTACACGGTTCTGGTGAAATTTTACCTTCTTCGGCAAGAACGGATGCTTCAAACAATGAATCTGGTGTTCCACAATCAATCCACAAAGAATTCTCAGCTTCAATAATTGAGGCCTTACCATCTCTGACATATGTCCGATTTACATCAGAAATTGAGATTGCTTTACCCTTCTTTGCCACAATTGAATCTAATCTATCCCAGAATGTTTCGTCGAAAAGATAAATGCCGCCGATTGCGAAAGAGGATGGAGGGTCTTTCGGCTTCTCAACAATATCGACTAATGTTCTATTTTCATCAAAAACCGCAACTCCGAACCTTTCAGGGTCTTCGACATCTCGTCCTACTAAAGCACACCCGGGCTCATCATTACTCTCGCGGAATTCCCTTACTGCATCAGTCAATTCAATCGTCGTTATATTATCTGAAAAGTACAGTAGAATTCTACTACCTTCTGCATGAGGTCTTGCGAGATTGAGTGCATGATGGACTCCAAGTGGCTCCTCCTCGATAACGTAATGAATCGTCTCACCAGGAAGTCCAGTGCCTACATGCTGGGCAATCTGGCCAATGAACTGATTTCCAATGATAGTAATATCTGTAATTCCTGCACGTCTTATTGTTCCTAAAGCATAATCAATTACTGGCCTTTTGTAAAGAGGTAGTAAGGTTTTGTGAGTATATCTTGTGTATGGCAATAGACGGGATCCATGGCCCCCTGCTACAAGTATTGCTTTCATTTCATTCCCTCATTTTTAAATGTTCAAAGGAGAACCAACAGCACTCGCTTTCCAGCCCATGACTTGCATCTTCTCTAAATCTAGTACGCGTCGGCCATCGTAAAGAAGTGGTGTTCGCATTTTCCCTAATAGAGACTGCCACTCAATTTCTACACATTCCTTGTGAGCAGTAGCAAGAACAACCAAATCTAAATTGGAAACTGAAGATAAATCCTCAATTACTTCAATTTCGACTGGAATATCTTTTGATGAGAGGTATGGGTCCCATGTTAAAACTGAAATCCCTGAGTCAATCAAGTTCGTTGCTAATGGTTCTGCTGGGGTTTCTCTTGCATCGCCAACCCCAGGCTTGTAAGACCAGCCTAAGAATAGGACTTTACCATCCCCGGCAGGGACGCCCGATTGATACAATAAATCCTTCAAGACCCCGGAAACATGCTTAGGCATCATTCGATTCACTGCGCGAGCAGCCGTAATCAACTCAGCAGGAACTCCCACCTCTTGCGCCCGTTGCATCATGTAGTATGGGTCCACAGGAATACAATGTCCCCCAACTCCGATACCAGGAGTATATCTATGGAAATTCCATTTTGTAGCTGCTGCTGACAAAACATCTTCAACATCCAAATCAAGTTCAGGGAAAATTTGAGCAAGCTCGTTCACTAATGCAATATTGATATCGCGCTGAACGTTTTCAATTACTTTAGTCGCTTCTGCAACCTCGACTTTACCAACATATCGTACATCTTCAGAAGTCAAGCGTTTGTACAAATGGACCAAACTCTGCCCTACCTCTGGATTTGAACACCCAATCACTCTTGCAACCTGTCTAACTCCATGATTTGGGTCTCCTGGGTTGAATCTTTCCGGGCAATATGCAACTTCAACATCTTGACCTTCTTTCAGGCCAAGTTCTTTTAGAATTGGAAGCCAAGTGCTTGCTGTTACACCCGGATATACTGTGCTCTCCAGAATTACGACCTTGCGATCGCCCTTTCCTACGGCTTCGAATACTGCTCTACCAGCGCTCTCGACATAAGACAAATCTGGCTTGAGATCATCGGATACGGGAGTTGGTACTGTCACAATCAAAACATCACAGTGTGCTGTTGCATCAGCAGTGCTTCTGGTGATGTTCCAGCCTTCCGAATCCGGCAAGGGAATCATATCATCCAAATCAGGATCTCCTAGAGGGTTTTTACCCTGGTTCAGGCAATCGACAATACGTTCAGAAAGGTCAACTCCCCAAACATTGAATCCTGCATCACGAAATCCAATCGCCGTAGGTAATCCAACATATCCCAAGCCGATAATGCCTACATTCAAATTGCCAGATTCGGCTCTTGAAGCAAATGAGGAATCCCAGCCCATTGATTGTTGGTACGGATTCTCGTTCATCAATTAGTTGGTCAATATTTGCTGGAGCGTGTCATTGACGTCCGGCATCGAACATTTCACGCAGGCTTCCATCGTTCAACATCTCAAGAGCGATGTCTGAGCCGCCGATCAATTCACCGTGTACGAATACCTGAGGCATTGTAGGGAAATCTGACCATGCGCAAACAGAAGGAATTGCACGTGGGTCGCTTAGAATGTTAACAGATGCGAAAGGCTCGCCTAGGGCTTGCATTACTTGCGCTGCTCTATTTGAGAAACCGCACTGTGCAGCTCCTGGTTCTCCTTTCATGAATAGCACAAGTGCGTGCTCGTCTACTATTGCTTGCAATTCTTCAGGTGTCCAGTCCATTTGTG
>FUFK010048515.1_pt1 | contig 14629 bp, 20 predicted proteins | sample 1021851 | NCBI WGS metagenome assembly FUFK01 (sample SAMEA51879418, study PRJEB19060) | metagenome | reverse complement strand
ATGCTTCAGTTTATAAATCCATTAGTGGCAATACCAATTCATGGTACTGTCCAGTTAACCTCAAATATAGCAAGAGTATTTTTATTTAGAAAGTATTTGGTTTGGAAATTAATAATTCCTTTTTGTATGTTTTTACCATTTGGAGTTTATTTAGGATTAACTATTTTTCAAAATTTAGATTCACAAAAAATTAAGTTTTTAATTGGTGCATTCATTATTTCAACAATAGTATTTCAAAATATCAAGAAAAATAAAAAAGTTAGAATTCCTAAAAATTTTTATTATATCTTAGGTTTTTTTACAGGAGTTATGAATATGTTAGTTGGTGTCATAGCACCAATATTGGCTATAATAATTAGAAATAATTTAACTAAAAAAGAGGAAATAGTTGGTACTTTAGGTTTTTTTGGTTTTACAGGAAACCTAATTAAAATTTTTGGATTTATGTTTATAGGATTTGAATTTTATGAATATTTAACTTTAATTTTACTAATGATACCTAGTACAATATTAGGTAGCATGGTAGGGCAAATTTTATTATTCAAAATTGACGAGAAAACTTTTAAGGTTATTTTTGATTCTATTTTATTTTTACTTGCGCTGAGACTTTTATTTTAAAATTATGAAAAGAATAGTTGTAATAGGAAGTGGTATTGCAGGTTTAGCTGCAGCAAAGCATTTTCATTCTAAAAATTTTAACATAACTGTTCTAGACAAAGGAAAATATCCTGGAGGAAGAATTAGCACAAGAAAAAATAAAGAATTTATATTTAATCATGGCGCTCAATTTTTTACAGCTAAATCGAAAGAATTTAAAAAAATATGCCAGCTTGGAGTTAAGGATAATGTATTAATAAATTGGAATACACTTTCAAAAAAAGACAGATTTATTGGAAATCCAGATATGAGAGAATTTTCATATTGGTTTTCAAAAAATTTAGAAATATATCAGGAAACTCTTGTTGAACGTATTGAGTACAATGACACCTTTACTATTATTACTAATAATAAAAAATTTACTGCAGATGGGTTAATAATTACAGCTCCTGCATCTCAAACTGCTGGATTAATAAAAAACTTGGATAACCAAATTTATAAATTAATAGAAAATGTCACATATTTTCCTTGTTGGTGTGTCATGATATCTATAAAAGATATGAACTTAAAAAAATTTGAAATTGAAGAAAACAGCATTTTCAGTTGGATTATTTCTGAAAATAATAAAATTAAAAATTCATTAAGTGATAATTGTATAACTATACATGCAAATGAAAAGTTCTCACTTGATCATTTAGAAAAAAATAAAGAATTTGTTTTAGATAAAATAATAAGAGAATTTACCAAAATTTATAAAGTTAAAAATANTGATATAACTTATAAAAATATTCATAGATGGAGATACGCAAAAGTTAAGAATTACTTCCCATTAGAGCATAGTAAAATTTCAAAAATAATGCCTCTTGGTATTGCTGGTGATTGGTGTCCACCTATGTTAGATGGAGATTATTGTGTAAATGGACAGAGAGTTGAAGATGCATTTTTGTCAGGANTAGAATGTTCAAAAACTTTGATTAATAAATACTTTAAATAAATTCTAATATAATGATTTCATTATTAGAACCTAATCTCATTCTTGGTCCCCAACAACCTGATCCTGAAGAAACGTATAGATCTGTATTCCCTTTTTTGAAAAATCCATAAACATGAGGAAATTTTATTTTCACAATTAAATTAAATGGAAATATTTGACCATTATGTGTATGTCCAGACAAAACTAATCCAGATAAATTTAGTATATTAAAGAGTGAAGGTTTATGAGTTAAATAAATATTAAATCTATTTTTATCAAAATATCTAAGTGCAACATTTTTCTGTTCTTCGATTGATTGATTATCATTGATACCAATAATATTAAAATTTTTAATTAATTTAGAACGATTATTTAAATAAGTAATATTATATTTAGATAACTGATTTAATTTATCTTTAGATCCTTTGATATAATAATCATGATTTCCAGTACAAAATAAAATTGGTTTTTTGATTTTTTTAAAAATTTCTAAATCAGATAATTTAAATTGACTTGAATCAATCAAATCACCCCCAATCAAAATAAAATCAAAGTCAATTTTACTAATTTTATCTAAAATTTTTTTTAAATGTTTTGTTGAATTAGTCCCAAGATGCAAATCACTCATAAAGATAATTTTGGATTTATTTTTAACTAAGTCAGAATTAAAAGTTAAAAATTTTAAATTGATTTTTGCGCCATTTGAATATGCGTGAATAGTAATTAAAATAATTAAAAAAATAGAGGCATATCCACTTTCGGTTTGATATTGTGTTATTAAAAATGAAAAAATAAGCGATAAGCTTGTTATCCAAAAACTTACAAATCCAATACCTATTCCTTCATTGACAAATAATTTCAAAAGCTTGTTTGTGTTAAATGTTCTAAAGTATATTAAGATTAGTAAATTTATAAACAGGGTAGTTAATAGTGATTTTAAATTAAAAATTTCTCCATTTAATATTAATAATTCTATAACTTCTGACGGATATACGAATAGTAAATAAGTAACAATAAATAACAGACCGTAGTAGAGTATTTTGTAAAAAAGAGAGGTCATGAATTTTTTATTTTTTATTGAAGAACTTTATAATATATTTTGATATTAACTCCGGTTCCTCTTCAGCAACCCAATGTCCACAATTAGAGATTTCATAACCTTCGTAATTATTTGTCACTCTTTTCAAAGATTTTAAAATGATTTTAATGCCCCTTCCGTAACCTTCTCCTCCTGCAATTCCAAGAAAAGGTATGTTCAATTTACCTTTTTTTAAAAACTTAAGATTGTCTTTAATATCCTGTGGTAAAGCTCTATAATATTCAAATCCTGATTTCATAGCATTTTTGTTTGCGTATGCATCTAAATATTTTTTTTGGGCATCTCTGTCCATAACAAAATTTTTTCCACTCCAATTATTATAAAAATAATTTAAATAAATCTCTTCTCTGTCTATTGTAAGTTCTTCAGGTAAGTCGATAATTTTATGAAATTGATGGTGCCATCTATTTTCGGAAAAATCAGCACTTCCATCTCCTGGTATTGGAACATCAATTAGTACAATTTTTTTAACCTTATTTTGATATGTTTGCGCATAAGAGAAAGAAATTGGCCCTCCCCAATCATGACCAATAATAAAAATTTTATCTAATCCGAGAAAATCGTGCACAAAGACTTGAATATACGAAGCTATGGTTTTTTTATCGAAAGATTTAGGAGCAGATGATTTTCCAAGCCCAGGTAAATCTGGCATAATTACTTTAAATCTATTTTTTACTAAATATGGATAAAGGTGTCTCCACATGTAAGAAGTTTGTGGCCAACCATGTAGTAATAAAACTGGAAAACCCTCTCCAACGATACCATAATATAGCTTATTTTGATCATATTCAAAAAAACTATATTTTACTTCCATTTATTTAAACACCAGCAAAAATTCTAATTTCTCTATCTGCTCCATTATCTAATGCTTTTAATGCTTTTTGATAATCTTCACTTTCGTATGCTGCAACTGCTTTCTCAAATGTTTCAAACTCAACTAAAACCGTTTGTTGAGAAATTCCTTTTTCATGAGCAACAATATCACTGGTGCTAGCTAAAACTTTTCCTCCAGCTTTTAACATTGCTGGACCAGCNAATTCTAAATATGCAGCNCTTTTTTCAGGATCTGCTGGACTTCTATGTGCACTTAAAAAATAACCTTTTGGCATATTATCTCCTTTTTTAAAAATTCATTTCGTTTCCATCATAATTAAAGAATTTTCCAGTATCTTCAAATGTTAAATTTTCAAAACTTTTTATTAATGATGATGCACTCTCTTTAGCTGAAAGTGTTGCATTTGGTCCCCCCATATCAGTTCTAACCCAACCTGGATGAAAAGATGACACAGTTATGTATTTTGATTTAAACTCTTGTGAAATCGAAACCATTATATTGTTAACTGCCGCTTTAGATGCTCTATAAATAAGAGCATTAGAGCCACTATGTTTTTGAACACTCATAATTGATGAAATCAATATTATCTTGGCATTTTTTCTTAAATTTCTAGTAAAATGCTTAATTGTCAAAATACAACCTAATACATTTACGTTCAATACTTCTAACATTTTCTCATAACTATGATCTTGATCAAAAATACCTCCATAGCCATTATTTATGCCAGCATTACATATCAAATAATCAATTGTATAATCAATATTATTTGACACATTTAAAATAGAATTTTCTTTAACGACATCCATTTCAAAAAGTTTGAGATTATTAGATTTTAATTTTAAAAGTTCTTTAGCATTATTTTTATTTCTAAATGTTCCGACAACAGAAAAATTTTTAGTCAAACTTTCTTTAACTAATTCTAGACCTATACCTCTATTAGAACCAGTAATTAAAATAGTTTTAGAATTTGTCATACTTTAATATATAAAATATCTATAAGAAAATTTAAACTAATCTTTAAGTTAAATGGAAACAAAATTAGAACATTTTAAATCAGGTGTCATCCAAGAATTACCATTGCAAATAGGAGTATTCCCATTTGGATTAATATATGGAATATTAGCTATTGAAAGCGGTTTATCTGTATTACAAGCTTTTTTAATGTCTTCAATTATTTTTGCTGGAGCTAGCCAAATTGTTTTTGCACAGTTTTATTTATTAGTATCCCCTTTTTCTTTAATTACTTCAATAATTTCAATTAACTTGAGACATTTGCTTTATGGCATATCAATTAATGAATATTTAAAAGAACTTTCTCTAAAATGGAGAATAATATTGTCCTATCTTTTAACGGACGAAGCTTATGCTGTTTCAATTAAATACTTTGCAACAAATAAAAATAAAAAATTTATGCACTATCATCTTTTAGGATCTGGTTTGACATTATTTTTAACTTGGCAAATTTCAACGTTATTTGGTATTTTTTTTGGGCAACTAATTCCTGAAAATATTAATTTAGCATTTATAATACCATTAAGTTTTATAGCGATAATTACACCAATGATAAAACAAAAGTATGAAATAATAGCATGTTTAGCTTCTGGTATCTTAGCTATTTTATTTTACAAATTAAATTTCGAATTATGGATTATCTTTTCTGCTCTATTAAGNTTGTTAATTTCNATACCTTTTATTGAAAAAGATAATTCACAATGAGTGTGTGGTATTTAATATTTTTGTGTGGAGTTCTAACTTTTTTAATTAGGTTTATCCCACTTTCGGGATTAATTAAATTTAAAGGTTCAGAATTATATTTAAAGGTAATTAATTTAATACCAATTGTTGTTTTAACTCCTATCATTGTTCAAGCTCTATTTTTTGATAAAAATGATGATTTGATTGAAACTGTTAATTTTGAAATTATTTGTGGTTTTTTAGCAATATTAATATCTATCTTATTTAAAAATGTAATGATAACAATTTTACTTACTATGATGTTTTTTTTAATTTTAACTAATATTCCCTTTGTTAATGGTTAGTTTAAATAAAAAATCACTGACCTTTATTTTATATGATTGGGCTACATCACCAATTACAACTATTCACACCACTTTTATTTTTTCAGTTTATTTTGTTGAAAAAATTGCTGTTGAAAATGGATCCTTTATATGGGGAGTTATAATTGCAATTGCAGCAATNCTAACAGCATTTATGGGGCCAATTTTGGGAAGTTATGCTGACAAGAAAAGAAAAAGAAAATTGATTTTATTCTTTCTGACAATACTAGGAGGATTTTCAACCATGCTATTATGGTTTGCAAAACCTGGTATAGATTATTTAGTTTTTGCAAGTATATTTTCTTGCATAAGTATTTTTACAATGGAAGTTGTTTTTGTTTTATATAATTCACTTCTATCAAGCTCAACAAATAAAAAAAATTATGGTATTTTATCTGGTTTATCCTGGGGAGCTGGATATGTAGCTGGAATTATATCTTTATTATTATGTTTAGTTTTATTTATTTTTCCTGAAAAATTGATGTTTGGTTTAACAAAAGAAAATGGTGAAAATATAAGAGCATGTATGTTATTTATTTCAATATGGATGATGGTTTTTGCAATACCACTATTTATTTTTACTTCAGAACCTGAAAAAAATAAAACAAACAAAAGTACATTTCAGTATATAAAACAAGGTTGCATATTTATATTTAATGAGAAATTGATTTTNAGNTTCTTTTTATCAAGACTATTTTANTTTGATGCTCTGGCTACATTATTTGCATTTGGNGGTATTTATGCATCAAATGTATTTGATTTCTCTACAAAAGAAATTTTATATTTTGCAATTTTAATAAACTTATCTGCTGCTCTAGGTGCCATTATTGGTGGTTTTTATGATAGGATTATTTCTTCATTTAGAGTGATACAATGTTGTATAATANCTTTGATTGNTTTTGGTATATTTTTAATTTTAATTAAAAATGAAATATATTTTTGGATAGTAAGTTTTTTTTTAGGTCTCTTTATTGGTCCACTTCAATCTTCAAGTAGAGTATTAATAAGTGATCTAGTCCCTTCAAAAAAAGGTGGCCAATTTTTTGGNTTTGCTATTTTTTCNGGAAAAATAACAAGTTTTTTAGGTCCCTTAGTGTATGGTTTTTTAATATTTATTTTTGATGATCATAGGATTGGTATGTCTTTTGTAATTATTTTATTAATNTTTTCNTTTTTAATACTTGGTCAAAAAAATCCATTACTAAAAAATTATAGGTCTTTTAATTAAACATTTAATAATTAATTATANTATCATAAAAGNAAGGTANATCNATGTTCAAAAAATTAATTTTTATAATATTTATATNATTCTATTCATCAATTAGTTACGGAAAAACTATTGAAATAGATATGTTGAATAAACTTGGCAAAGAGAAAATGGTTTATTCTATAAAAGTAGCTAAGCTTGATTTAAATGATAAAATTATTTGGAAACATGTTTCTAAAGGTCACAATGTTGAATTCATTGGAATGCCAAAAGGTGTAAAGAAGTTTAAAACTAAAATAAATAAAAAAGCAGAATATGAATTTAAAATACCTGGCATATATCTTTATCAATGTACTCCACATAAGGCTATGGGCATGATAGGAATTGTAGTTGTTGGTGGAGATAAAAGTAATCTTGAAAAAATAAAAAAAGTTAAACTTTATGGAAAATCAAAAAAAATATTTAAGAAATTATTAAAAGAACTATAATAGAAATATTAAATGAATGGAGTTATANTATGGCTAATACTTTTCATCTAGCAGTTCCCGCNGGNGATATTCCTACAGCNTTAAAATTTTATAAAGATATATTAGGGTGTAAAACNGGAAATCAAGAAGAAGGTCATTGGATTGATGTTGATTTTTGGGGAAATGAATTAACTCTTCATCAAACTGAAACTAGACAGAATAGAGAAAGACATCATGTTGATATGGGAGATGTTTGTGTGCCACACTTTGGAGTTCACCTTGATGAGGACGTATTTCAAAATGTTAAAAAAAGAATTGAAGCTAGCGATATTGATTATCTAGATAAACCATATAGAAGATTTAAAGGCACTGAATTTGAACAAGAAACCTTTTTTGTTGAAGATCCTAATGGAAATGTTTTGGAAATTAAAACTATGACAAACCCAGACGTTCTTTTCAAAGTAACTAATTAAATTGATGATATAGTTTTGATACCGGATTTAACATTAAGTGCATTAGAAAATGGATTTGGTCATTTCGGAGTTGCATCTAAAAATAATAAAACTCGTCATGTTGACACATTAGGCGTAAATGTTGACATTAAAAATTCAACATTAACTTGTTATGCAAGGAATGATGAAACTAAAGAAGTTTTAGAATTTCTTAATGAGTCCGGAAGGATAAGCTTTTTTGTTGGAATGATATCTCATGAAGCTTACAATTTCAAAGGACAATTTGTGGAAGTCATCAATTTATCAAGAGATGATTTAGAAGCCTCAAACATTTACAGAAATAAAATTGTAGATACAATTACAAGTATAGGGATGTCTAAGGAGGGAGCTTTATCTAAATACGGAGCAATACCAGATATAGGTATAAAATTTAAAGTTGATAAAGTTTTTGTACAAACTCCAGGTCCTGACGCTGGAAAAGAAATTGGAGAATAGAATTAAACTATGATAAAGGAAAAACATTTACCTTCNCTTCAAGGCATGTTTCCAAGTTGGATAACGAGTTGTTCAAAAGATGGAGAACCAAATACAACAGTTATCTCTCAAATTTGGTATGTAGATGAAAAACATGTTGCCCTATCATTTCAATTTTTCAATAAAACAAAGAGAAACATATCTGAAAACCCATACGCATATGCAACAATTTCAGACCCATCAACTNTAAAACAATATAATTTAGAANTGAAATTTGANCATGCTGAAACNGAAGGTAATTTATTTGAGGAAATGGANATGAAATTACAAGCAATTGCNTCTATGACTGGNATGACTGGNATTTTTAAGNTGCAAGCAGCTGATGTTTATGAAGTNCTTTCAATNACAGATTAATATCATTTTNAAAAAAATGGCTCTANATCTCTTTTAAATAAAATAATTTAAAATGAATAAGCAAAATCATTCTGAAATAGAAACCAAAAAAATNATGNATCTNTTGGAAAGAAGAACTAAAGAAGTTGAGATAATTAAACAAATTTCNGGNCAAATAAATAAATCACTAAATCTTTCTGTTATAGCTTCAACCATGCTCTCTTTAATGGATGAATATTTTGGTTTTAAGCACTCCATGATACTTCTAGTTTCCGAGGATAAAAAATGTCTTAATGTATTAGAGACGTATGGTTACGAAAATAAAGGTATAGGTGCTAAGGTCAATTTTGGTATTGGTGTAATTGGTATTGTAGCTCAAAAGAAAAAATTAATGAGAATGGCAAATTTAGGTATGCAGAGAAGTTATATGCAAGCTATTCGAAAGCANGTAAGTGTTTCAGACAATAAAAAATTGCAAGATGAAGTTGAGCTACCTGGTCTTAAAAATGCTGAAAGTCAAGTAGCCATCCCAATGCTTATAGATGATGAGTTAGTGGGAGTATTTTCAGTTGAAAGTGTAAAGTTAAATATATTTGATAAAGATGATGAGATTTTGATTGGTATTTTAGCAAATCAAGCAGCTAACGCATTACAAAATGCTAGGCTCTACCAATTAGAACAAAAAAGATTGAATGAATTGAATAATGCTCACCTTCAGCTAGAAAATTTAAATTTAAATCTTGAAAAAAAAGTTGAAGAGAGAACTTCTGAATTGCAAGAACTTTCACAGAAGTTGGCTAAGTATTTNTCTCCTCAAGTGTATGAGTCTATTTTTTCTGGTAAACTAGATGTTAAGGTTCAAACCAAGAGAAAGCACTTAACTGTTTTTTTCTCTGATTTACAGGGTTTTACTGAACTTACAGAAAGATTAGAACCTGAAGTGTTAACCGAGTTATTAACACAATATTTAACAGAAATGTCTAACATAGCCATAAAATGGGGTGGAACAATAGATAAATTTATTGGAGATGCAATTTTAGTATTTTTTGGCGACCCAAAAACAAAAGGAAAAGAAGAAGATGCCGTATCCTGTGTATCTATGGCAATNGAAATGCTAGAAAAATTAAATAGCTTNAGAANCACTTGGAGAAAAAAAGGATTGGCAAAACCACTAAATGCTAGAATTGGTATACACACAGGCGTATGTACAGTTGGTAATTTTGGTTCAGAAGATAGACTAGATTATACAATTATAGGTAATGGAGTGAATCTGGCATCTCGACTTGAAACGAGTTCAGAAGTAAATAAAATTCTGTTGTCTGAGGATACGTATCTTCTTGTAAGAAATAAAATTGCTTGTAAGAAAAAAAAATCAATAAATGTTAAGGGGATCTCTTATCCAGTTCAAACTTATGAAGTANCTGGATTTTTAGATTTAAATAAAAATTTATTTGAAAAAAATATACCAGGCTTATCTTTGTCTTTAGATAAGACAGAAATTGAAGATAATGAGTNTGCTATTAAATTATTGTCGGATGTACTTAAAAAACTAAAATCTAGTAATAATAAATAATCAGTTACTCTAAATAATATTAGTTAAATTTATTTATATTTTATTTAGATCAATTATTATAAATTATGACATTTCTAAAATATATTATCCGTTATCCTATAAAAGGTCTTAACGGGGAATTCATGAATACAGCAAACCTTCATCCAGGTTCAACAATCTCAGGTGATAGGAAATATGCTTTTGCAAAATTTGAAAATGACATTTGTGAAAAATCTTTAATTTATATGAAAAAAACAAATTTTCTTGCGCTAGTTAAGGAAGAAAAACTCTCTTTATTAGAGCCTCAGATCAATTTAAAAACTAATTTTTTAAAATTGATTTACAAAGATAAAGAAATTTTCAATGGTTTTTTAAATAATAATAATGATATTAAAAAATTAAATTTATGCTTAGCAAATTTTCTTAACATTAATTTAAAGAAAAAACCNAGATTAGTTACAGATAAATCTNATGTTAAAAANGATAACAAACATTCNTTTTCNGATATACCNGACAAAGCTTTATCATTTATAAATTTNAATAGTGTAAATGATTTTGAAGTAAAGATTAAAAAGGAAGTTAACTACTCTAGATTTAGAGGTAATTTAATCCTTTCAGGAATAAAAGCTTGGGAAGAATTTAATTGGTTAGGCAAGATTATTAGTATTGGAGATGTTAAATTTGAGATATTTAGAAAAACAAAAAGGTGTGCTGCTACTAATGTGAATCCCAAAACTGGTTTAAGGGATTTGAATATACCCAATCAACTTCAAAAAATTTATGGTCATTATGATCTAGGTGTATATGGAAGAGTTTTGAACAAGGGTACTATAAAAATAAATGATGAGNTTAAATTTTAATTTAGACATAAGAGGGATTTATGTATGCAGTTAATGTAACAATTAAAGTACAAAATGAATTAGCAAAAAAGGCAATTATTCTTGCTTTAAAAGATTGGAGTAATGATTTATTTCAAAATAATGGACTAATGTTAAGATGTTTTGTAGATAGAACAGAAAATCAAGTAGAAATATTTCATGTTTTTCGAACAAAGAAAGAAATGGAGGAAGTTAGAACAACTAAATCAAATAAATTTTGGGATCAAATAAAAGAAATGGGTGGTCAAGTTACTAGATTTGAAGGAGATTGTGAACTTGAAGTTTCAAGAGGGTTGCAGGATTTAGATTTAAAATTTAAATAAATGATAAAATTCATTCTTTTTATTTTTTTTCTTTTTTATAGCTTTAATTCTTATGGATACGAAAAAATTCATGTTGCCGTTGCATCAAATTTTATAGAACCATTAAATTTAATAAAAAAAGAATTTTTAAAAAACAATAAAACATCTTTTAAAATATCTACGGGATCAACAGCTAAACTTTTTGCTCAAATTTTAAATAAAGCACCAATTGATATATTTTTATCTGCAGATCGGTTAACAATTNAAAANATACCAGATAATAAAAAAATTAAAGTNTCTAAATTCACTTANGCTATTGGAAGTCTNATAATTTTTTCCAAANCAAAAATAGATAACCAAATTAAATTTGAAAATATACTTTTAAAAAGATTATCAAATAAAATTGTTATAGCTAATCCTAAATTTTCACCATATGGGCGTGCTTCTAAGCAGGTTTTAGAAAGTTTAGGTATGTTGTCTATATTTGAAAATAAGATAATTCTTGCTTCAAATATTAACCAAGTTTCATCATTTATTTATTCAGGNAATGNTGATTTAGGTATNATTTCTAATTCNGANAAGNTNAAACTNAAAAAATATGAATTNGGATATTTTAAAGAAATACCNCAAAATCTTTATTCACCAATTAAACAAGATGTNATTCTTTTAGAAAATGCAAAAAATAATAATNAGGCAAAGTTATTTTTTAANTTTTTAAAATCTAAAGATACTAAAAAAATTATNAAATCATTTGGTTATAGAGTTACAGATTAAGAAGTTTTTTTAGTTTTAATTNTATGGACTTATCACTTTCTCCCCAGGCTATTGTTCCAGCAAAATTTCCTTTTTTATTAATCATAAATACTGTGGCAGTGTGATTAATTGTATAATCATCTCCTTCAGAAACTTTTTCCCAATAAATATTCCAATTTTTAGCAAATTTATTTATTTCATTTAATTCACCAGTTAAACCAATCACAGATGAATTAAAGTTTTGTAGATAATCATTTAAAATATTTATAGTATCTCTTTCCGGGTCTAAAGTTACAAATAAAACTCTATAATTTTTTTTATTTTTCTCTAGCAATTCAATATTATTTAACAAATTAGACAGAGTTGTAGGGCAAACTTCAGGACAATGAGTAAATCCAAAAAAAAGCAAAGTAGGTGTATCTTTAAAATCTTTAATATTAACTATTTTTCCATGATGTGAAAAGAGACTCACTTCAGTTAAAGTAGATTTTAATGATAAAGACGAAGCTGACTTAAAATAANTTACCACAANTGAATAAATAGGTATTAAAATTAATAGACCAATTAAAGTACANGGAATTATTAGTTGTCTTTTTATGTTCATNGTTAAATCNNTATTNAAATNTTTTANTAAAATAATNAGATGCTAAGTTATGTCAATTTATNAATTGAAACATAATTATTAGATTGAAAAAGATNAANTTTTAAAAGCCACANAAAGATAAAACATTTTGAAGTAGCTGATTATTTTTGGCAANAATAGGTAGCGATATAATTATTGATATTATTAGGAAAATAAAAAAAGAAANTTTTAATTTATTTATTATTGTAATAAACATGCTATATTATAGCACTTTATCTAGATTTATAAAATTATAAAGTAAATGATATTATTAGTGAAAAAATATGAAATATGATTCGAAAATTAGATTTGAGGATAATTTTGAAGGAAACTACTTTGGATCAGGTGATTTAACTTTAAGTGGAACTTTTAAAGGAACAATTAAAATTGATAAACTTATTGTTAGTGAAAATGCATCCTTTATTGGTAATATTACGGCTCAAGAAATTATCGTAGAAGGGCAAATTAAAGCTGATATATCTGCTGAAAAATTACATGTCATGTCGACTGGGAAAGTTGAAGGTGACTTGCTTTATAGAACCTTAAAGATAGATGAAGGTGGGTATTTAAATTCATCAAAAGTTATTAAGATGTCTGATCAAAAGACTTTAAAAAGTAAAGTTTTAAAAAGTTAAATGGAAATTAATTTTGAAAATTTCATTAAATTTAATATTCAAGTNGGAACAATNGTTGATGTTAAAGAAAACAAAAAAGCAAGNAAGCCAGCTTATGTAATAGATATAGATTTTGGAGAAAAAGATGGAATAAAAAAATCATCTGCTCAAATTACAAACTATTCAAAAAATGAATTATTAAATAGAAAAATTATAGCTGTAACTAATTTCCCACAAAAAAATATTGCTGGCGTTTTATCTGAAGTCTTAATTTTAGGGGCAATTACAGATAAAGAAGTTAAATTGCTTGGAGTTAATCCAAATGTTGAAAATGGCACAAAAATAGGATGAATGCCAAACTCTCTCCTATTAATGAGTTAAATGGAATTATACCTAGTTTACATACACCATTTAAAAATAATAAATCTATAGATTATAAAAGTCTTGAAAAGTTAGTCTTACATACGATAGACACGAATTGTGCTGGTATGCTTTTGTCAGCTGTTGCAGGTGAAACTCAAAATTTAACATTTAATGAAAAAGCGGAAATGATGGAATTTGTATTAGATATTAACAGAAATATAATTCCAATTATTTTTGGATGTAGTTCCCCAAAAATAGAAGAAATTTATTCTTTAGTTGATCTTGCGAGACAAAAAAAAATTAAATGGGTTTTAATTCAAGCTCCACTCAATTTAGATGAAGGTGATTTGATTGTCTTTTATAAAAAAATAAATGAAATTGGACCATCTCATTTGATGATACAAGATTTGTCTTGGGATGGATATGGTCTTTCAGATGCAATAATTCAAAATCTTATGAATGAGGTTTCAAATTTTAAATCCTTAAAAGTAGAAGTTGTAAATTCAGGAAAAAAATATTCAAATATTATTAATTTAACAAAAAATAAATTACATCTTACTGGAGGATGGGCTGCAACTGGTTTTATAGAGGCTATGAGAAGAGGCGTTCATGGATTTATACCGTCCACCATGGAAACAATTTATAATTCTGTTTATAATTTGATGATAAATAACAAAGAAAAAGAGGCAAGAAAACTTTTTTATAGAATTTTACCAGCTATTTCTTTTGCGCATCAGCATATAGANATATCAATTAAGTTTTATAAAATGTTAAGNGTTGCTGAAGAAATATTTTCTACAGATGTNTGTAGAGGTAATATTCAAGAATTTGATGAAGCTCAAANATATGAAGCANNATTTCATATNGANACTATTTTAAATTTACAAAAAGAGTTATTAAACAAAAATAATAAATAGTCGTATTTAAAGACATAACGATATCCTCCTAAAATTTTATAGTGGGCACTAATGTGTCCACTAGTTTATAAAAT
>FUFK010067079.1_pt1 | contig 14630 bp, 14 predicted proteins | sample 1021851 | NCBI WGS metagenome assembly FUFK01 (sample SAMEA51879418, study PRJEB19060) | metagenome | reverse complement strand
GAGTTAAGAGAATGGATTTAATAATTTTAAATGATGGTCTGTATCAATTAATACCGGTTACAAAAGATATTATGGAAGGTATTGTTATAACCTCTGAAGTCGATTGCTTTGATCTTTGTGACATACTTAGATTAAAATTAACAGGGTACGTAGATACTTTAAATTTACATGTAATGAATGATGGTAGTGGATATTTTTTTGGTTGTATGTGTCGTTAAATATCAACGAGCCCCGTTTCGCGATTCAAGTATTTATATTCTATCTTCTTCACATTGAACTCTTCTTTTATCTTATCGCAAATTTCTTTTACATCAAACTCACCACACGAATAAACATCAAACTGCATTAGTGCAGGTTTGGGTTCATCCCATATGTGCATCGCGATGTGTGAAGTTTCTATAATTGCAACAGCTGTGATTCCTCTATTGCCTGGCATATTACAATACTTAACAAACGGACCCATAAATACTTTCATATTTATAGATGCAATAAAATCTAACATCCAAGATTTTAACTGCTCTTCATCTGTTGGTGGCCTGTCAGCTTCTGCTCGGATGATTAAATGTTTATGGACTAATAAACTATTTTTCATCCCGGCTATCTACACTAAATCTTTAGCTTTGCCAATAATAGGTTTGTACTTTGTTTTGCCTTCAGACTTATAAGCATGCAAAAAAGATGCACGTCTGCCTTCAGGTATCCAGCTGCAGTGGATCCATCCGCTATTAGGTTCACCCGGAGTGTAGAACTCGAGAATCAATTGATCTGGTTCAAGATTAGATTTAATCCAATCAAATAATTCAGCGTTGTCTGTGCCAATTACTTCGAAGTCTGCGGCCTCGGCCTTGGCATGTTGTGAATTTACAGAGCTACCAATAGCTACACACAACTCACTGCTACGAAAACCACTCGTCACCTTGACTCTGCCAAAATGGTCCCGAACGGGTTGCAAAATATTTTCGCATAATGCTTTTAATTTTTCTATTTGATCTGCATTAGGATTATTATCAATACCCTTCCTAATTGCAGTATCTGATTTGATCAGCTCTTGAAGGCTGAAGTTACGACTAAGATTCATCCNAACATCCTTTCCAACACAAAGACAACTGCAGTTCCCGCTACAGTCAAAAGAACCCAATAGATTTGATCTATCTTACCGCCCAACTTTTCTACGTCTTCATGCACGTGTTTTAAATTTTTTTTAACACCTGATATGTGTCCGTACAAAGATAAAATGTGTTCTCTTGTGTTTTTAGGTTCTATTGCCATTGTGTTATCCTATTAAATCATCTACTGTATTTATTCTATCAATTTTATCCTTAGTTGTCTTTAGCTGATCGTAAGGTATATCACCTGCAGCTACTGTCGGTATATTACCTTGTCCCAGGAATCCTAGCTCTATTAAAGGAGCCTGAATTGTGTCTAAAATTTGAGTTCCTAGAGTTATGTTTAGAGGATTTTCTATCTCAGGAAACTCACCAAGTAAGTCTGCTCTAAATAGTTGTCTTCTAATATTTGCAATTGTTGGAAGTATATCTCTTAATGGATCTCTGTAATTAGGATCTACTTCTTGTATCTCTCTTGTTATTTCTCTAGACTTTCTAAATACATTTTTAGATGGAACGTAAGGCACGAAGAGTCCTTGGTTCAAGGCACTGTAATTTTTCTTACCTACTTTACCTGAAACAAATCTTCTAATTTCTTTCATGTCTCCTTTTAAAATTTTAGCAGCATCTAGATCTTGTACAATTTGTTTTTGACTATTAAACAATGCACGATTAGCAGCAATGTATGCATCAATTAAATCTTTTGGTTCTACTACCCCACCTCTCAAAGCTGTTTTAGAAAATAAAGCTTTAGATTCTCGAGCTGCTCTTGAATATTCTGCAGTTTTGTAAACCATAGATTTTTCTGGATCAATTTCAATTGCTCTAAATCCTAGAATACCAGCTGCTTCATTACCTAATTCATACTGTCTACCTCTGTCATCTATTCTTCCAACATCATCTGTAGGTTTCATAGATAAACCAATTCTTTGAAGTTGTTTCCAATTTAAAGGAGCTTGTGATTGAACTAAGTGCATAACTGATTTAGAAATTTTTGTTCCTAGAGGATCTCTATCTCCATATACTTTATAACCTTCTGGAGTTCTACCACTTCTACCTAAGATAGGAGCGATGTCCATCAATGCCTGAGTCCAAATAGATTCACTAATAAATGGTGATCCTAATTCTTTTGTAGACTCAATCATACCCATAATGAAATCATCCATCATTCCATTTTTATCTTGCTCTCCTGCCTGCACTCTATTTAATATAGTCTGAATAGGTCTTGTAATCGTGTCGTATGCATTACTGTGAGAGAAATCTATGTATTTTAATTTACCTGTTTCTTTGTCTCTAATAGGAACCAGTGTAGAATTTTTAGACCAATCAGCTACAAATCTTCTCATCGCTGCACGCTCCTCGGCTGTAACATCGTAAAGCGCTGATGCTCCCGCCACGACTCCTGTTGGTACCGCAGCTGTTGTAAACGCCATGCCTCCTAATCTTTTTAATCCAATGTTTCTAAAAGGTCGAATAGTTTTACCATTAACAGTTGTTGTATAAAATATTTCATCTAGTGCTCTTGATACAATATTAGTGCTTGTTCTCATTATTTCTGCAGGAAACGATACGAAGTTTCCTAAAGGTAGTTTTCTTAAACCTTTTACAAATTCTGAAACGTAAGCATAGTTTGGAATATTGTTTCTAATAATATCTGCTGCTTGTTCTTCAATTAAATCATCAGTGAGTCTAACAACATTACCACTCATGTCTGTAAACTCTTGACCTAATTGTAAACCCGCGGCTCTGTATGCATCCTTTAATCTTTTACTTTCACCAATAAAAGAAAAGATTTTCCAAAAATCATCTTCAGCTGTATACGCATCCTCTGAAAACTTTTTAACTCTTGATAGTCCTTTAAGTAATCTATTTAAACCATAACTTGCTAGGTTGTCAGCGGACGCAAGCTTTCCTGTGATACCACCAAAGTTAACATCTCTTAATAAATTTTGTAGATCTCCAAGTTGCACCTGTGAGTTTACTACTCCAAGTCTTAAAAGTTTTTGATAAAATGCGTTGTCTTTTCTTGCTCCAGGTGATGCAACCTGTAAAGCATTAAAAGCTTGTTTGACAGCTTTGGGATCAGAGAATGGAATAATACCATTAGCCATTGCAAAAGCTCCTGCACTTATAAAGTTTCTTGCGTGTGTAAATGGTGAAAGAATTGTTTTGGCCATCTGTGAAGTAGCTTTTGGGTACAAAATTAAATTTTGATAAATTTGTGAACCAAGACTTCTGCCTGCTGCCATTTCATCTATAGGTTTTACGATGCTATCTACAGTTCCAACCAACGCATATTTAGTTTGTAATGGATTATGTATTGGTAATTGCATATCCACCTCACCTCTTAATATAGGTTTACGTTCACCTTTTAATGCTCTTAATGTTTGTTTATAATCTAATTGAGGATCAAGTGGTTCTATTCCTTTGATTCCTGATTTAGTGGCTCTTACAGGTGTAATTGCTTTCCAATCTACACCTTCCACACCACCAAATAATTCAGCCGCTTCGTCTCTACTATTAGCAAAGGTAGGAGTTTTACCTGCAGCTCTTAATTCATTAGAAGTATTTAAAAGATTATCAAAATACTCATTTCGTCTAACAATACCAGAAAGTTTAGTTGTACCATTTAAAATAGTTTGAAACGCATCATTACCTTTACCAAACAAATCTTCAATAATTTGTTTTTGTACTCCTGTTAATTCTGCAAGTCGCGTATCATTTACTTTTAATGCATCATCAGCAATAGATTTTCCTAAAAAGAAATCAGGCACTTGAAAGTATGGATCTGATTTTGAGTTTAATTTAAAACCTTGTTCTAGTTTTGCAGAGTTATATACTTTTAAAACTTCTTGTTGTGCCGCTGCATCTGATAATTCTTTTCCTACATTTTCTCTATATAATTTTTTAAAAGAAGCTTTAGCTGCCTCCATAACTTGTGCTGTAGGTGCATATAGTTCTCCTATTTTAGATTTTCTATTTTTAAATACATCGTAAGTAGAATCTAACCAGGTTGTAACTTTATCGCCAAACAATTGTTGAAACTCTGCAGCTCCATCAGCATCTAATCTTTTACCCATCGAAGTAAATAACTGACTCCAACCTTCTCTCATTACACCTAAATTTAATTTTATATTATCTATATCTGTTTGTTTAGCACCTAACCTAGTTAATTGTTCTACAAACTCATCCATAGCTTTAGAATTCATAGGTCCAAATCTTACTTTTTCTATAAGTAATCCATCTGCATCTCTTGTTGTATCAATAATAGGATCTAGTTTATTGGCATTCTTTTCACTAGATAATAAGACTTGATTCATCTTTTTAAGTAAGGCTCTTCTTTGACCATCCACGGCCCTGTCACCAATTGCTCTTTTAAAAAATGGAAACAGTTTACTAATTTGTTTATCTAGTTCTCTAATGGTAGTTTCTGCAGCGTTCATGTCTGCAGCTTGTGATCCTAATAATTTTCTTTCTGCCATGAATGCTTCTTTAGTTTGTTTTCCTCTAGCTCTAAATGGTTGTGAAATCCATTTATCTAACCATCTATTAAGCTTACCATCCACGGCTCTACCTGCATTATCGCTGTTTCTTAATTTTTTTATTGCTATACCAGCACCACCTAATACACCTGCAAATGCAGTACCTTCAGTTCCAAACTTTAATCTGTTTAATAAAGCTCTTGCTGGATCGTAATCTGTTCCTTCTAAATCTCTATCTAGTTCTGTAAATCCACCAACTAAATCTCCAAATGTACCTGCATCTTCTACATCTGCCACAAAGATTCCCTCTGCAACTCCAGCTCCTAATGCTCCAGATCCAAATGTAACTGCTTTACCTGTCTTCGTAAGTTGTGGGGCTGCCTTTTTAGCTAATTTTTTACCAATAACTTCTGCTGCTTCTTTACCTGCTTGGGTTCCAAGATTAAGAAGTCGACCACTTTGTGATGCAACAATACCAGCTCTTGCTATACTAGATGCAGCTTTGGCTGCAAATCCACCGGGCACACCAATGTTAACAATAAGTTCTGTTATTTTACCAGCAGCTGTTGCTTCTGCCATTTCATCAAAAGGATTTATTTTTGCAAAATATTTTTCTACCTCTGCAGCTTTTTCTGTGTCATTAAACAAATCATAAAACATTGCACCTGTAGATATAAAACCTTCAGGTATTTTAAAAAGACCAGATCCAAGTCCAGCCATAACAGATTTAAATGTACTGATCTCGTTATCTTTTTCTGTTGTTTGAAGTTCTTCTTCTTTTGGAGTGCCTAAATCAAGAATTAATCCCATTTAATCTCCTTATTCTTTTTTAGGTGAATCTTTTTTTATCGTAATTGGTTTTCTAGAAACTGGTTTACCATTTCTAACTGTTAAAATTTCTGATGTCTCTTCTATTAAATAAACACCATCTCCTTGAGTTCCGTCGTTTTTCCATAAACCACCCCAATCACTGTAGTATATTGGACCATCTGCTAATACATCATCAACAGTGTACATGAAATCTCCTTCATAATTTTGAGCAGCATTGTCTGCTTGTCTAAATATGTTACTTGCATATCCAGATTGTTTAAGAGCTATACTGTGTTCTTTAGTTCCTGGCTCAAGGCTTGCTAAATATTCTGTATTTTTTTGTGTAATACCTGGAGAAAATACTTTGCTCTTAAGATTTTCTAAATCTCTAATTCTTGCTGCAATAATTTTCTTATCTGCAATTGATTCTGCACTCTCTAATTGTCTTCTTAATATTTCAAGTTTATTCTCCATAGCTTTTTCTGACTGTAAATCTTTAAAGTCAAATGCTTTATCTTGCATTAATTCTTTAAATGCCATTTGAGTAGCAGCATCAAATCTTCCTTCTACTCTAGCAGCTGCAGCATCTTCTAATTTTTCTCTTCTTATATCTGCTCTGTCTTTTTCTTTTTCAGTTCTGCTTGGTTTAGCAATTAAGTCTTCAGCTGCTTTACCTAACATACTTCCAACAGTTGCACCTTCTTGTTGTGATTTAGCAAATATACTTAAACCTAAGTCTGATAGATCCGCGATTCTCGCTTTTTTAATTCTTTCAGCAGACTTAGCATCTAAGTCTTTTAATCTTTGTTGCATTCTTTCATCGGCACCTGCGTTCATAGCTTCGAAGTAACTGTCAGCTAATTCTTTGTAGCCTATTGCACCTCCATCAGTGTCTGTTTCTTCTACACCTTCCATTTCCGTAACACCGGCAGGTATTTCAAAATCATCTTGAGATGCATCTTTTCCACCACCTTTTGCTTCAGCAAGCATTTCTTCACCTTTTTTCTTATCCATAATTTTCTTAACTTGGTCTGCACCTTCTTGGTCTAAGATAGCTTGTTCTCTTGGTGTTGGTAACATCGAATCAATTCTTTGTCTGTTTCTTAATTTAACTTCTTCAGGTGTCATGTAAGCTTCTTCATATTCATCTTCCGAAGATATTTGAGGAATCATTTCTGCTGACATTTGACTTGCTAAAGGTAATACATCTCTTTCGTAGATTCTTTTAAAATCATCTTGATCTTTAAAGAAAGGTGCATCTTTATCTTCAAATTCAGTGCCGGCCATATAGTCTATAAATCTATTACCACCTTTTTCTAAAGGCGCTTGTATGTAATTCATGTATAAATCTTTTAATGTGCTATTTAACCTTGCAGTATCTTGACCAAATCCAGATAAAAATACTTTTTTCTCAGCCATTTTTTTAATGTCTGCTCCAGTGATTCCCCCTTGAGGTACAGCTGAGAATCCTGCTGGATATGCTGGTGAGCCTCCAACATTAAAACCTTTTCTTTTGTTATCACCTAATCCAGAGGCAATGCCGGTATTGTAGCTATCTACTTTACCACCTCTAAACATAGGTCGTCTTAATACTCTGCTCATTATCCAAATAATCCTAATTTACCTGCGATACCACCAATACCTGCTGCGCCTCCTAAAAATTGTGCCATAGGACTAGCTGGTGCTGCTGGCGGTGCATATCCTACTGTCTGAGTCGGAAATGCTCCTGGTTGAATTTGTGCTAGTTGTTGACCAACTAAACCTAATTGTGTGAATGGTGCAAACTCTGCTTCTCTTGCTGCGATTTGATCTGCATCTCTTTGAGCTTGTGCCACAGCTTGTTGCTGTTGACCTAACGCAGATTGGTACTGACCTAATCCTTGTCTTGCTGCAAGATCAGCCGCTGCTGCTTGTTGTGCTTGTTGAAATCCTTGTGCTAATAATTGTGCTTGTAAATTTGCTCTATTCATCGCAGCACCTTGTGCCGCTTCTGCTGCCATCACACCTTCTCTTGCACCACCGAAAGCACCTGCTCTAATTGCTTGATCTCTTTGAGCTGTTTGTGCAATTGCTTGTTGTCTATCAAATTCTGCTAATGTTGTATCGATAACTTCTTGTTGATACGGAGACATGTATGCTTTGAACGCATCTGGACCCGTTAAAGCATCTAATTCTTTTGCTCTGTCTACAACATCTTTTTGTAATTGTGTTTGACCTTCTACTGTAGGTGCATACTTAGATGTATCAATACCAGCAAAAGTTGATGGTACTGCACCTTTACCTAATTTATCTACAGATTTTAAAAAGGCTGTAAGCGAACCTTCTAATATCGGTGCTGGTTTTGTTATCGTTACTGTTTCTGACATTATGCTCTAGCCTCCAAATTATGCATTAAGTTGTACATTCTTTTTGCACCTTTATTAACACTACCACCACCTGCTGCTCTAACTGCATCGGCAGTCATTACAAATTCGTTTTTAGAAAGTCTTGCAGGTACATCATCTGCTCTTTCTTTTTTACCAATTGGTACAAATCCACCGCCTCTTAAATCCATTTCTTTACCACCAAGGTTCATTAAACCACCGTCTTTTTTAGCGATAGGTTGATTCATATCTTTACCTAATATTTCTGTTTGTATAAATTCAAATTCTGCTCTGTCCATATCACCATTTCTATACATTTGATTTGAGTACAATTCATAGAATTCTTTTTTTCTGTCATCAGACATTACACCATCTGTATCATTGTACATCGCTTCTATGATAGCTCTCATCTCTGATTGACCAGGCATTTGAGTTACTTTTAATTTATCTACTAAAAATTCTTTTGGTTTTTGTTCAATAGTTTCTACAGCTTCTGTGATTCCACCAAAACTTACATCACCACCATTATCAAATCCTACTCTACCACCTTTTCTTAGACTTATTAAACCACCAGTTTTGTATCCTGCTGCTGCAATTGCATCTAAAATTTCATCTTCACTAAATCCATATGCTTCCATAGCTTGTCTGATTGCAAAAGCTCTTGCTGCACTATCTTCACCAGCTGCCGCTGCTTCTTCTTCCATTAATCGATCATATTCATCTTGATCTCTTTTAGCTTGTGCAAATAATAAATCACCAGTTGCTGTTGCTGCTGGTATAGCTGCTGCTTTTAAACCTGCCATACTAAATGGATCTTTCATACCTGCTGCAAATATATCTGAACCTTTTGCTAAAGCTTCTAAACCTTTTCCTCTTAAAGTATCAGTTCCTATTTCTGCTGCTTTACTTCTAAATATATCAGCTGAACCTTTTGTTACCATTGGGCCTTCTCCTGGACCACTCATTGAAAAATCTACACCTGTTGGTTTAGTCATAGCACCGGTCAACGCTCCGAGTCCCGCTGATAATAAATTAATATCACCTTCGTTACCTTCTTGTGAAAGCTGTCCAAAAATATTTAAACCACCTCCAATAGCAGCTCTAGATAACATACTATTACCAAAAGCTCCCATAATACCAGGTGCAATCATAGGTGCGAATGCTGCAGCATAAGGTAAAAAAGGTTTTACCTCATTAGGTATTATCTTATCTAATACTTTTGATACTGGTTTGAATACTTTTTTTAATAATCCCATATTTTCTCTTTATGTAGTGTAATGATAGCAAGGTCGCAAAGCTTGTAAAAAGGCGAGTATAGAACAATTTACAAGGTTTTTATACATTCGTCAACGACCTATAAATTAGTTTTATTGCCTAAAGGAAGGCCTTGTATCTTAACATGCACGCTTCTAGATATATCATCTTGAGTCGTATCAGTTACTGGGCTATCTACGTCCTCTTGAGCCTCGGCATCTGACATATATTCTCGGCCTGTTCTAAGGTGTTTTATAGTCACTTCTACACGTGGTTTATAAACCTTAACTGGTTTGCCGTCTATTACGTGGTCTTCAAAGTGTTCTTCTTGCTCTACAAATGGCATTATCTGTCCTCTCTGTTTATTTCTAATATGGATGCAATAACATCAACTGCACCACTACTTGCTTGTACCTTTAATATCTCACTTTCTTTCATAATTAAAGGTTCACTCAATACTTGTTCTTTTTCATTAGCAGATAAACTAACATTATTATCTACTACAAAAATGGCTGCAGCTGCATCTACTAAGGTTACTTTAACAACTGCTGTACTACCGGCATCTTCTGCTACTAGTAAAGATTTTACAATAGCTCTAGAGTTTGATGGCACTGTATATAAAGTGGTAAGTGCTGTAGTTGTTAAACTTGTTTTTTCGTTTTTATATATATTTGCCATTAACCTAATCCTAACCAAGTAAATCGTTCTTGGTCTTCTTTTTGTTGTGTTAAATATGTAGAGTTTAATTGTTCTATTAATATAGATAACGCTCTGTTTATTTGTCTTTGGTTATCTTCACTATATTCTTTTTTAGGTTCTGGTAATCTTACTACTATCTTTGCCATTAACCTCTCCTTCCATCTGGTTGCAGGTCCACTTGAAACGTACCAAATCTCCACGATTCGCCGGCCCCTGTGTTTTCTATTTTAATATTTGCATAACGTCCTCTAGCTCTGGTGTCAACTTTTTGAGTGCTTGATGTAATAGTAAAAGGACTTAAAGTTGTGGCAGTGCTATTGTCCGCCGGAAAATCTTTTACAGCAATAGTAACTTGGTTATTACCTGTTAATACTTTAAAGTTTGGCAAAAACCTACGCATAGCTAAAAACACTTCACTCTGATCTTTTTGTAAAGAGAAACTAAATGACTCAACAAAAGAAGTTAAAGCCGTTGTGCTACCATCTGGATTAATTTGATCAGTTCCTATTTCGTGTTCAAAAAATACAGTTTGTCCTAAACCTGTTTCACCTTGAATAACAGGAAACGTCCCTGTGTTAGAACTATTAAATGCTGTAGCGTATGGTTTTGGATATACTAAAGAATCAATCCAAGTTGTTCTAATTGAATTTGTATTTGTCCCTGTATACCAGTTACCCATAGGTAAGTTAGCATTGTCTTGTCCGTAATTATAAACTACGTATCTATCGTTAAATGTAGCACCTGATGTTGGATACCACCAAATTACTTCTGTAAATAGATTATTGATTCCTGCACAAACTTGTTGTCCTTTTGTAGTATCAATATCATCATAAACATAATCTTCAACAGAACAAGGTAACGTATTAACTGTACCATCAAAAGAAAAGAAACCATTATTACCCATCCAGTATGCAACACCATCAATTTCGATTGCTGCATTCTTACCAATCAATCCACAGTTTGTACCCACCTGTTCAAATCCAAATGTAAATGGCGCACCGACAAATTTCATTGCATATAATGCATTATCAGTCCACACTAAAATATTTTCTTTTGCAACTAACGCACCCATAATTTTTGTACCGTCTTGAAGTCTTTGTGTACCAGCTGTATTTGTTGCTTCAGGCGTATAATTATTTATGTCTTCATCAACAGAGAATCTTATAAACATATCATCTTGTGTAGTTGGTGTGCCTATTGTTGTTTCTGTTCCAAAATGAATTAAGTGACGTGTTGTTGGTGATATTAATGTAACTCTAGTTGCAGTTGGATTATTTGTAGTTTCAAATCCAGATGTAGTTGTAGATGCCCTAACTCCTGTGGGGTTAGCAGCTCCTGCGTTCCAAGTAAATGTTTTACCATTTGCAATTGTTGCAANTAACACTTCACCAAAATTACTTAAAGACCAAAGTCCTGGCTCAAGAGTTACTGTTGATGCCTGCACGGCACTACCAAATCCTGTAAACTCAGTTGCATTTTGCACCGTTGCATTTGTNGAGTGAGCTTGTCCNTTNGANGTACCANNNGTTGCTGTTCCATTTGCACCTCTAGTAATACCTAAAAATTGTGTAGAANTTTTTGACGTATATGTAATTAATTCGCTGTCCACTAAAATTGTTCCTGCAGAAGGAAAACCAGTTGTTGAGTCTACTGTAACCGCGGTCCCCGATCCACCTGTACCAGCAGTGTCCGCGTTCAACGATCCATCTAGCTCTGTTTGTGCAACACCGGTAATTGTTCCACCATAGTTTCCAATACCAAAACCATAACCATAAGATTGTGCAGCAGGACCTACTACTTCATAAGGAGTAATAGTTACAGATCCACCANTAGATGCTGAACCTGCAGTAGCTGCTTGTATGGTTAAAGTTGTAGAAGTTGGAACTGACAATACTTGAAAGTTTGTATCATCAAAAGTTGCTGTAGTTACACCTGTTGTACCACCAGGTAAAGTTGTTGCGCTTAATCTTATTATATCTCCAACAGCAATTCCGTGATCGGCTGATGTGGTTAAGGTTACAGTTGTAGTTCCATTAAAAGTAAATGTTGCGCCTGTAATAGCAGTTGCAAGAGGTGTTATGTCAAATAACTGACCTTCAAAATATAAAAGTAAAAACTTATCGGTACCAATAGCTACATATCTATTGCCATCAGTATCAACAAATGCGTGTTGTTTTCTAGCTACACCTACGATTGTATCTGTTAAAAGAGATTGCCAACCACCCACTTTTTCTGGTAGGCCATATCTAAATCTTACATTATCTGAGTCAACCCAACGACCTTCTGCTCCGACTGCTGTATCTTGTTTGTCGATTCCAGGAGCAAACTTAATTTTCGTAAGCATCTATTACTCCTATGATGTTTGGTTGTATACGTATTGCCAACCTTTGGTTGCGTTAGTGTATCTTAATTTAATCGATTGATTATTAGTAGTTAATTCTAAATTAGTATTACTGTTTCTAATATTTTTAGTTCCTGGATTTACTGTTACTTTATTAGTACCAAAACCTCCAGTTGGTGTTACATCCATAATACTAACTTCATCGCCCATAGCAGGAGACGCTGGTAATGTAATTGTAACTTGAGCTGCTTGTGTATCTATTAATAAGTTATCACCAGCTACTGCAGTGTATGCAGTAATAGAACTAGATGTAATTGCAAAGTTACCTTTTTGTAAAATATCTAATCTTGCATCTGTTCCATTAGAATGAATCAACATAGTTGCTCCAACAGGAACAGCTATTGGATTTGAAGATCCAGCTGTTTTAATACTTAGTGTATATTTGTTTGCTGTAGTTCTGTCTGTTGCATCTTGAATNATATAAACTCTAGTAGCTGTACCACCNGTTGTTGATGCAGGTATAATTAAANTAANANTNGCAGTCATNGTGCCNGTNANTNTTAAATANANATTTTTACCATCAGATGTTGCACCATCAGATAAAAGTAAAGTTTTATCTGTNCCNGCTGTCATNGNTACATCGACTACACCTGTNGCTGATTGTTGTAATATTTGTAAATTAGTNTTTGTAATANTTCCCCATAGACCAGCTTTTTCACCGGTTGCNACTANNTCTAATGCTAAATCTGTTGAAAATGTTGATGCCATATATTATCCGTACGGTTTAATTGGTGTCCAAACCATTGTTGCTCCTGGTACAATTTCATTCCAAGTAATAACACCCGGTTCGCCTGTTCTTAAAGTCATAGCGGTAGCCGGTGCTTCTATACTTGCAGTTCCAACAATTGTAACAGATCCAGATCTTATAATCAAGTTGTTTCCAGATGCTGTAACATTAGCAGCTCCTGACACTGTAACATTACCTGTTCCTAAAGTTAGTGGTGTTTTAGGTGCTTCAAGATTAGCTGTACCTACAATTGTTACGGTTCCAATACCAAGTGTTAATGGATTTGGATCAGGAACTTCTGTAACAGCATCCGCTGTTATTTGTACGGGTCCAATGCTTAAAGTTAAATTGTTACCATTAATTACTACGGTAACCTGATTATCTGCAGCTACCTGCGAGATGGGAAATTGTGATATTGCGTCAAATCCTAAATTCATAAATGTCCTTAAAAGGAGGCTGCGTGGTATGTGGTGGTGACACAGCCCCCATCTAAAGATTATATCATCGTTTAAACCAAGAAGGAAGACCTAAATGTGGACGCTTGTCGAACATATTATCCTTCGCTCCTGGGGTTTTACGATTGTTATAATGCAGAAAAACTTGTACGCATTCTTTGCCTTTGAATTTTTCTCTCCAATGTTCTAGCTCACAGCCAGAATAAACCAGCATATCTCCTGGTTTTAAATCTACTCTAACACCTTTAGTGTTATCTGATACATATCCTTGACCTGGTTTGTTGCCACCTTTTTTAGGATCTGGTTCTAAATATATTGGCCAATCATCACCACCAAGATTCATAGTAGTAGATATTTCACAACTAAATCTATCCTTGTGTCTTTTAAGTTCATCACCTTTTTTATAGATTCTAGCATATGTGTACGCAGGATATAATTTTAATCCTGTTACCTTTTCCATTTGAGGTTGACATTTTAACATTAAAGTTTCCATAGCAATATTTCCATATTGAGAATAAGTATCTGGAATCTGTTCATCTTTTTTTTCATAATGACCTAGTATGTTTTCAAAAGGTGAAAAGTATCTCGCTTGTTTACAAGTATCATAAACTTGTTTTTGCATACAAAAATAATTTGCAACAAAAGCNGCTAGATCTTTTGATATNGCTTGACGAATAACTGTGTACTTTTTCTTTTTAAACATCTTTTGCCATTTCTTTTGGCACTGCTTGTATATTCCAATGTATAAACCTAAATGGTTCAATGCCAAAGTCTACTGCATATTCGTGTTCCAAAAATCCTGGAAATATAATTAGTGTGCCTGGTGTNGGTTTAAAATGAATAAGTTCTGTGCCACCCCATACACCTTTGATGTCTGGTTTCATTTTTAATTTTGTAGCCCTAGCACCTGTTCTCGGTTCGTGAAAAATTGGGTATGATGTTTTATCACTACATTTTAAAAAATAAAAACCGGATACGTGTTGATTCCAATGTACGTGTGCTGAATGATGACCACCGCCTTTTTTAGCAAACTCTTGTACCCACATCTCACTAAACATAGTTGTGTATTGCGACATATCATAACCTTGGTGATCTAAATATTCCCAAGACTTTTGACCAATGTAGTTTCTAAAATCTAAAAAGTCATTGTCAGCCGTAAGCGGTGTTGAATGATATGATCTACCAAAATCACCGTTTTGTTTTATCCAATTTTTTTCTCTTTTACGAGCATCAGCAATATATTTATTACTAGCTTTGTTTAACGATTTAACAAACTCTGGTTTTTGTTCTGACCAAATGGTCGTATTAAAATAGTTATTTATATACATTATCT
>FUFK010042082.1_pt1 | contig 14630 bp, 15 predicted proteins | sample 1021851 | NCBI WGS metagenome assembly FUFK01 (sample SAMEA51879418, study PRJEB19060) | metagenome | reverse complement strand
TTGGAAATGCAAGGCGACTTTCCAAATCAAACTTATAAACATACAATATGGAAACAACCAACGGAGTAAAACATGGCACTAAGTAAAATAGATGTAGCAAATATGTTAACAGGCGAAGTGCCTAATGCAAATGTTGCTACAATAGGAGTAGCAAAAGGAGGAACAGGTTTAACATCTGGTACTTCTGGTCAATTTTTAAAATTTACAGGTAGCACAACAGTTGCTAGTTCGGCTGTTGACACTGGTTCTATAGTTAAAACAGCTATGACAGGGAATATAAATTTTTCTGGAGATGTTTCTACTAATTCAGACAGTTTTCAATATTTTGGAAATGAATTAGCTTTTACACCGACAAGTTCTTCAAATGCTTTAATTTTTCATATGCATCTTTCAGATGTTTTTACATCTTCAAAAAATATAGACATAACCATTTATGATAAAACCAATTCAACTTATGTTACTGGAGCTTCTGGGAGAATGTCCACATTTTATAGTCAAGACGATGCTAATATACCAGTAACATTGATGTATATTTTGGAAACTGCTGGAAGTGGTGCTAGAACATATCAAGGTCAATTTAAAAGAAGAAGTGGTAGTGGTCATGTCTATATTAATAATGGTGGTAGTAATGGTTTCTGTAGATTTAGTATAATGGAGGTTGTAGATGGCTAAAATAATTAAGTTAGGAGACGCTATTGAATCTTTAAATCCAAGTGCAGTTGTTTTAATAAATCACGAAGATATAACTTGGTTAGAGGGTACGACACCAATTTCTTTAGAAGATATAAAAGNTGAACAAAAAAGATTACAAGACATAGAGGACTCGAAATAATATGGCATACATAGGACAAGGAATTAAACAGGGTACATTTAAGGTACTAGATACATCTGGTAATACTTATAATGGCTCTAACACTACATTTAATTTAGGCACACAAGTTGGTTCTGCGGCACAGCTTTTAGTATCNCATGATGGNGTAATTCAAAAAGCAGGAACAGATTATACTTTAGCTACAGGTGGCACACAGATNACNTTTAGTACAGCACCTGCNAGTGGTGCTTCTATATTTATTACAGAAATATCTGGTGCAGTNGGTGGCACAGTTACACCTTCTGATNCGTCAGTAACAACAGATAAATTAGGAGCAGATGCAGTTACTGAAGCAAAAATAGCAGATGATGCAGTAGAAAGTGAACACTTAAACAATAACATTATTTCTGGTCAAACAGCATTAGGTGCTACCCCCGCAGACACAGATGAATTTTTAGTAAGTGATGCAGGAACAATAAAAAGAGTAGACTACTCTTATATTAAAGGTTCATCTACTATTGGTGGATTAACAGATGTTAATATGGATGGTACAAATTTTACTGATAGCATATTAATTCAAACAAATACAGATGGCTCTGCTCCAACAACTGGAACATTATCAGATGCTATTGGAAATGTAGGTATAGGTAAAGACGTATTTAAAGCATTAACAACTGCTGATTATGCAGTAGGCATAGGATATGAAGCCTTAGATGTTCACGAATCAGGTAGTTATCCAATAGCAATAGGTGCTTTTGCTTTAAGTTCTTCTACAACTTCTGATAGTATTGCAATAGGTGGTAGTGCTTTAAATGCTTGTGATACAGAACAAGATAACCTCGCTATAGGATTTCAAGCTATGAAATTAGCTAACAGTGGTTCAGAGGATAACACTGTTGTTGGTAATTTTGCAGGAGACGCTATTACTTCTGGTGATGGTAACACAATAATGGGTCATCACTCTGGTGGGGCTTTAACTAGTGGGAGTGATAATACTATAATAGGGCAAAATGCTCATTCAACTTTAACAACAGGAAGCAGTTGCGTGGCTCTTGGTTCGGGCGTTAATGTTAGTGCTTCAGATGCACTTAGACAAATAGCTATAGGACATAACGTTACCACTTCCGCAAATGACCAATTTAGATTTGGTTATAGTAGTTCAGATGCAGTATACAACCAATTTGCAACTAATGCTTCTTGGACTAGAGCATCAGATGAAAGAATTAAAAAAGATATAAAAACAAATGAGGATTGTGGTTTAGATTTTATTAATGATTTAAGAACAGTTACATTCAAAAGAAGAGCACCCTCAGAGTTACCAGAAGATTTTAAAGATTATGATGCAGATAATCATGAGCCAAAACATAAAGAAAAACTTTATGGAATGATTGCTCAAGAAGTTAAAACCGCATTAGATAAACATAACATAACTGATTTTGGTGGGTGGGAAGAAGACGCAGATGGGATGCAAAGATTATCTCAAGAAATGTTTGTATATCCATTAATAAAAGCTGTTCAAGAGTTATCTGCAAAGGTAACTGAATTAGAAAAAAAATTGGAGGATAAGTAATGGCACACGCTGATGATGCAACAAAAACATGGGTAAGTGCAATACCTACAAAAAATGCTGATGGTAATGTAACTGAGTGGAAAATTCAATATAGATACACTTTAACTGTAGGTACTGAAAAAGGAAATGTAATGCAAGCAAATGGTAAATATAATGATGATTTTATTAAAACTTTTCAAAAAATATTAGTGATAGAAAATCCATCAAAAGCACCAAATGCTTACACTAAATCTGAATTATTATCTTTTAAAAAGAACTCAAAAGCACCAGAAATAGGAACACATTTAGATGAAATGTTTAATAAAAAATATGCAGAACATATTAAAACTAACACAATAACAACAGATACTAGCTTTGATGTTAGTGGCTTAGACGATTAATGTCTAAGTTATCTGTAAGAAATACTTACTTTACACCAGTTAAAAAAAGAACAAGCATAGGAGACTCATCAAGGAGTAGACCTAAAAATAAAAACACAAGGAAGTTACATAAACGAACTAGAGGACAAGGGAGAGTATAATTATGCCACATGAACCAGGACACACACAAACAACGCAAGTACCTGCAGTGCAATTACCAGTTGGTGTTGTTCCTAATCCGCAGGCAGGCACATCTAAAGATGTTTTAGATTTAGTAAAACAATCTGTAAGAGACCCTAGACTTGCCACAGGAGCACAAATAACTCCTACTATGCAAACTGCTAATACAGCAGAATTAATGTCAAATCAAGGTGTAACAACAACTGCTCCAACAATTACAACCCCTACATCTGCAATTACACAGGCAACAGCAACTACGCCTGGAACAGCAGTTCAAATAGCTGACCCTGCATCTCAAACTGCGGCTCAGTATACAGCTACAACTGTAGGTACGGCACCTCAAATGACTGCCGCTCAAGGTACAGTAACACAACCTATGACAGCAGAGCAAGGTCAAATAACTGCTGATGCAACTGTAGCAGGACAGTTAGGTACATTACAACAACAAGTAACTGATGCAGTAAATCAAGGTAAAGAATTACCTGCATGGGCTTTAGGTGCACAAAAACTTGTAGAATCTAATTTAGCTAAAAGAGGACTTGGAGCTTCTAGTATGTATGCAGAGTCTATGGCTCAAGGTATATTACAATCTGCTATACCTATAGCGGCGGCTGATGCTGATACCTACAAACAAATGATTTTTCAAAATCTTAATAATAGACAGCAAGCGGCAGTAACAAATGCTCAGTCATATTTTCAAATGGATATGGCTAACTTATCTAATTCACAACAATCAAGTTTACAAAATTTAGCATCAAGACAAGCACAATTATTTACAGACCAAGCGGCATCAAATGCGGCATCACAATTTAACGCTACAAGTCAAAATCAAGTAAATGAATTTTTTAGTAGTCTACAAAAACAAGTTCAAACAAATAATGCTCAAAGAAGTGATGCAATGAATCAGTTTGCTACAGCAGAAACTAATAAAGCAAATGCTATAAATGCACAAAATGCAACAGCTATAGCACAAGCAAACGCAGATAGAGAAAATGCAATAAATCAATTCAACTCACAATTAAAAGATAATCGTGAAAAATTTAATGTAGAGAATCAACGTATTATTGACCAGTCTAATACTACATGGAGAAGACAAATAAATACTGCAAATACTGCGGCGGCAAATGCGGCAAATCAAACTAACGCACAAAATTTATTAAATACATCAAACTATGCATTATCATCACTATGGCAACAATGGAGAGATGAAGCTACATGGACTAACGAGTCTGCACAAAACGCATTAGATAGAGCACACAATTTAGCACAAGCGGCATTTGAAAGACAAACAGAATTTGATTTAGCTGACCAAGCGGCAAGAGACAACTTATTTAACACAATTGGAAGATTTTTATCGGGGGTATTTAGTTAATGTTTGGAAATATATTTAAAAAAATTGTACCACTAGCTGTTACAGCAGGTCTTGCATATACAGGTGGTAGTATGTTAGGTGGGGGCACAGGTCAAGGTATTGGCCCTGTAGGTTCTAATTTATTTTCTACATCAAGTTTAAAAGAAAAATTATTAGGATTTGCAAAAAAAGAAGCACTTAAAAGAGGAGCAGATGCTGTCTTTGGTGGCGGTGCTGATGATTTTCAATCACCATATGCAACTGCAAGCGTAAACTTTGATGAATACAGAATGCCTATAGGTAATGTATCTGCAGGTGGCGTAATAGGGTTTCCAGGTAATATAAAAACTGCAGACCCAGAAGTTATTGCGTATCAATGGAAACAACGTATGACCTCATACATAGCATAGGAAGTAAAAATGAGCACACCAGAAATAACAACAAGTACAAGTAATCCGTTTGATGCACCAATTCCTGGACAATCATTAACAGACATTCCAGGCAATTATCCTTGGGAGCATCCACCACAATTTACGGATTTAAATGAAGCGGCAGAATTTGTTTGGGATAATTTACATGAAGAAAATAAATTAGAACAAATTTTATTATTATTAAAAAGTGGCGTATCTGTTGAAGGACTAACAAGAGGTATGTTATTTACAGGTTTTATAGATGGTAAATGGAATGTTGATTTAGCCCTATTGTTAACTGAAATAGTATTTAACCAAGTACTTGCAATAGGAGTAAAAGCAAAAATAAAAAATATTAAAATTTTATCTAGTGATAACTCTAATGCAGAATTTAGAAAAGAATATGGTAAATTAATGATGTCCAAAAATAAAGAAAAGAAAAAAGAACAAGGTATAAAAGAAATAAAAGAAGATGTTAAACAATTACCAGAAACTGTAGGTTTAATGTCTAGAGTACAAGGAGAGTAATATGGGTTTAATGAGCGTTGTAAATTCTTTAGCAAGTTCACCTCTTGGTAAAATAGCAGGTGGATATTTAGAAGGTGAGATAGATAAACAAGAAGCTGAAGCTGAAGCAAAGAAAACAAAAGACGCAAGATATGCCGCTATTACAGATGGGCTTGTAAATAATTTATTAACAATAGAAGCTAATGTAATTGCAAATGCTACTAAAGAATCTCAAATTTATGATGAAGGTAAAAACTGGGCAATAAGTAAATTTGGAGAAGGTGGATTAGCAGTTATTGAAAGAATGAGACAAGATGGTTTAATTAGTGGTGCCAATAGTTGGAATGATGTTTTAGTTAATTCTAATAATGTTTATGGTGCAGGATTACCAGAAGGGTCTGAACCTTGGTATATGCAACAAGAATGGGCAGATTATGCAGAGCGGTTTAAAGATTATAAAGCACCAAATGATTACTATAGAGGTATAATAAATCAATCACAAAATCAAATAGGAAATATACTTAAGAATAATGGTATAGGCGATTATACATTTGATTTATTTTCTGGTGCAAAAACAGCAGGAACAGCTCCTACTGATTCTAGACCTATGACTATGTCAGATGTTGGTGCGGCTACTATGGGTGCATCTACAACTGTACAAGGTGAACCAGGAACTCAAGCAACTAATGAAGGCACAGTTGATATAACTAGTTTAGGAAGTGCACCAGTATACACTAACAAAGGTATAGCAGGTTATAATGCTAATACATATTCTAAAGCAGTAGCATCATCTATAGAACAAAATTATCCACAATTTGACCAATTATTTATTCTTGGTATGGATGGTAGTATGACATTTAACAAACAAGCTTTTGCAGGTGATACTAATAGAGTTCAAGAAGTAAATAATGCTATGAGATATATAGATAATACTTTGTTAGAATCTAGAGATTTATATCAAAGAGGTAAATTAAACAACGATGCAACTTATGGACAATATAGTCAATTCTTTAATACAAAAGATTTTGATGAACAAGGTTTTGTTCGTATGGCATCAGATGCTTACTTTGATGTTATTAATCAACAAAAAGCAGAATTAATAAAGATAAATGTTCTTAAAAGTGATTTAAGAGAGCAGATTAATGATGGTACTTTAAATCAAGTATATCTTGCAGAACTATCTGATTACTTAGATGATGTGTTTCCATATAAACCAGGTGACCCTAACTCTTGGGAAAATATGTATTTAAACGCTGTAGCATTAGAAGATAGTCCATTTAAGCGTGCATATAATGAAGCTGTTACAGATTACTTTAAAGAAAAAAGACGTATAGGTGGGTATAATCATACTATGCAATTTATTAGTCCTGCCGACACAGTTCAAACTAAATTTAAAGGTAGTCAAATATTAAGTAGTATTCCAGAACAAGATAGAACAAAACCTTACGTTGAATATTACAAACAACAAATTACAAATTTTGTTGATGGTGATTTTGGGCCAGAACCAATTAATTCTTATTTAAACAGAATTGCACCAGAAAATTTTGCAGATGTAAAAGTTTTACAACAACAGTTTGGATTTCAACAAGAACAATTAATTCAGCCTATGAATGAAACATTTGATTTTCCAGATACATATAAAGATGTAAACTCTGAAGCTGTAGCAACAGTTAAAAAACAAAGAACTAATGTTGTTATTCCTGGACTACCAACAGTTGCTAGTTCTATATTAGCACAATCAAATATGACAACTGGAGCACAAGTATTATCTTGGATGCAAAGTTTAAATGGTGATGTTAATGCAATAAGACAAGCTGTTATAGGTATGATTGTAAATGACATACAAGCAGGTAATATTGATAATATNCCTAGTGCACAAATTATAGATTTAGCAGACCAAGTTCTTTTAGATTTAGGACAGTTTGCAGGTGATGAATTTGATAACAGAGGTTCTGATTTAGAAGGTGAAATAGTTGCTAAAAATGAAAACTTAGCTACTATTGAAAATGATAATACAGATATTAACGAAGCAATAGATAATGAAACTGCAGACTCAAATNATAANCTAGAAGAAGAATTACAAAATAACTTTGAAACTTTACCTAATACAGGAGGAGTTGGAAGATGGCCTTGGCTATTTGAAAACGGACAATTTAACCCAGAATTTGAACGAATAAATCAAAAACAAATAAATGAGTGGGAAGCTTTAGGTAAATGGGATAGAGACCAATATATAAAAGCTAGAGTAGAATTTAGAAAACAAGAAGCAGAAGAAAGACGAGATGACCAAAAAGAACGTCTAAGTAATATTTTTCAAACAATAAAAGATTTCGCACTTCCAGATAAAGATAACAAATAGGAGTCATAATGGCTGACAATCAGTACTTAGAAAATTTTCTAAGCGGTGTTAAAGATATAGAAGAACAACGTAAAGAAAAAATTAAAAAGGATGAGTTAATCCAACCTATAGAGTTTGATGCACCAGTAGTGCCAGAAACTATTATGGCTGACCCAAATCCAGACGCTGAAGACAACAAACAAATGCGACTAATGAATGAGAGATGGGCTGAGTTTGCAAAAAGAAAACATCCAGATGATGCTAAAAAACAACAACAGTATATAGAAAAAAGTAGACAACGTTATGACACTATAAATAATTATATGAAACAACCTGTTGGCGGTATATTTGATGCTGTAAACTCTGGATTAAATTTTACTGTTAACAGATTTCTTGACGATGATTCAAAAGTATTACTCCCAACAATAGAACAACCTAAAGACACAGGTTCAGCCCTTGTTCGTGGAGGTGTTCAATTTATGATTCCTTATCTAGGATGGTTTAAAGTTGTTAAAGGTGCTACAACAGGTGCTAAATTAATAAAAGCAAAACCTAAAAACAGATTAAGTTTTAAACAAGATTTAGCTATTGGTACAGGTGCAGGTGCTATTACTGATGTAGTTCATTTTGAAGCTAACGACCCAACATTATCAAATCTGATACAAGCATATCCCCACTTACAAAACCCAATAACAGAATATTTATCAACAGACCCAGATGACTCAGAAGCTGTAAATAGATTTAAAAGAGCAGTAGAAGGTATGGGTCTTGGTAATGTATTTGCCATAGTGTTACGAGGTGTTGGTCATGGTTTTACAAAAGTAAATGATAACATGGCTGAAAAAACTATTAGACATGCTATAGATAAAAAATCTAGACCACTAGCACCAAGAAAAAATAAAAAAGGTAAAAACATAAAAGGTAAATGGCAAGCTCGTGTTAATGGTAGAACTGTAAATGTAACAAAAAGACGAGAAGGTTATACTATTGAAGTAGATGGTGTTGAACATAGTGCTGTATATAAAACANTAAAAGAAATAAAAGCTGACATAAGAAATGTAGAAATGCATTCTTTAAATGTTGAAGAAGGATTAAAAGGTAGTGCAAAACTAGAAGTAGATGAAAAAAATCCTTTTTTAAAATTTATGAACGTAGAAAGACGTTCTGTTGGTAGAAGAATAGGTGATTGGTTTAATGGATTACAAATACGTTCTTATCTTGCTATAAAAGGTTTTGACCAATACCATGGTATAAAACTTGTAAACAAAGCACTAAGTGAAAAAGGTTTAGATAAAGGTGGCTTTGAAGATTTACGAATGTACAAAGAATCTAGATTACTTGCGGCTGTATCTGGTTCATTAGAACATTTAATGAATAATGGCACATTTAAACGCCAGGCTGATGGAGATTTAGTAAAAGTTGGTAAACCTTTAAAAGAAATACTTAAACCATTAGAAAAAGATATTGAAGATTGGTTGCACTATGTAGTATCAAAACGTTTAGTTAATTTAAAAAGGTATGACCCAGATTTAAAAAAATGGGTAAAAGATAAACAAAAGTTTAATGATATATTTCCTAATAAACAGGATAGAGCATTAGTTATAAAACAATCTAAAAAAGGTAATACTGTAACTGCTGATGGTAGAACTTATGATGAAGTATTAAAAGAGTTTGACCAATTTAACAGAGAAGTATTAGATTTTGCAGAACAATCTGGTATACTTAGTAAAGACCATAGATTTAAAATAGAACAATCACCACACTATATTTCTTTATATCGTGATTTTAAAGGTGATGAATTTGGTTTTACAAAATTTTCTAGAGGTGTAGGTAATGGTCTTGTAAAAAAATTAAGAGGTGCACCAGTCACAGAACCTGGAGTAGAAACAACTGCAAAAGGTTTTATGTGGGATGAAGCTAAACAAAAAATGGTTCCTGCTAAAGCTGATGTATATCCATTTAGAGATTTTCTTGAAGGTTATTTAGAAAATATATTTGGTATAGTAAAAGCATCACATCGTAATCANACTNCGGCTATGATGGGTAAAGCATTACAAAGATTTGTAGATGATGCAGAAAAAGATTTTATAGAAAAAGGATTATCTAAAAAAGATGCTAAAAAACAAGCTATAGAGTATATAGGTAGAATATGGGGTAAAAAAACTTCTGCATTTAAATTAGATAAAAGCACAGTAGATTTATCTTCTAAAAATGTTCGTGCACAATTAGAAGACATGAACTTAGATTTAAAAGATGCTAATTTAGATGATTTAGTATTTTACTCACCATCAAGAATTAAGTTACAAGATAATCAATTTATATTTTCTAAAAATGTAGGTGATTCTAGAGAATTAGAAATGTGGGAAATATCTAACCCTTTCTTAGCAGAATCTATGATGGCTATGGGAGATAGAATTGTAAAACACACATTTAAAGGATTAGGGCTTGCAAGAGGATTTAAAACTTTATTAACCAGAGGTGTTACATATGACCCTGGATTTTTTATGTATGCAAACTTAATTCGTGATTCTGTTGCATCATCTATATTATCTAAAGATGGTTACTTTGGAATAGGTGGTGGTGCTATACCTATAGTATCAACAGGAAAAGGTTTGCTAAATCAAATAAGAAAAAATGGTATAGTAAAAGACCCACAAGGTAATGCTCTTAAAAACTACGATGGTACAGATATGAGATACCAAGACTTATGGCGAGAGTTTACTTTAAATGGTGGTGGTTTTGATTCTACACTTATGCGTTCTAATTTACAAGAAAATAGAGTTAAGCACATATATCAACAAATGGGCCTTGATTACAAGTTTGTAATTAATCGTTCTAAATATATGCAAGCAGGCGGTGTAAAAGGTGTAAAAAAAGCTATTAATGGATTTGATGATTTTGTAGGTGCGTTTGAGTATGCATCTCGTTTTGCAGAATATCATAGATTAAGAAGAAGAGGTGTTAGTGCAAGAGAAGCATCTTTTCAAGCAAGAGAAATTGCTACAGATTTTGCAATGCATGGAACAGGTTCTTTACTTCACTTTTTTACACAAACAGTTCCGTTCTTAAATGCAGGATTACAAGGTTTATATAGAACATTAAGAGCAGGTGAAGGATTAACCAAAAGTCAAAAACAATTGATGGCGGCTAAGATAGCAACTGCTGTGTTATTACCAACAGTATTCTTTAGATATATAAATAGAGATAATCCAGAATATGCAAAACTTACACAACATACTAGAGATATGCATTGGGTTATACCTAAATCTGGTGGAGGTCATTTCTTAATACCTAAACCATTTGAGTGGGGTGCAATTGGAACTATATTAGATAGATGGTGGGATGCATTTGGCCCATCAGAAATAAAAAATCCTTTGACAGGTGAAAGAATGACATATCTTGAAAGTGATGAAAAATTTACAGGATATGATTTTGCAGAAGTATTTACAAAAATAATGTCAGAGCAAATGAGGTTAAACATTATGCCTCAAATATTTACTCCATTTACAAGTCTTGCAACTAATTCTAGATTTACAGGTTCACCTATAGTTCCTCAGTACATGAAATCTTACTTACCAGATTCTGCACAAGATTATCCGTGGACAAATGCAATGTTATTGACTGCGTTTAAAAAGAATCCAGAGTGGGGTGGTTGGCAAGGATTATCACCAATAGCTATGGAACATATTATAAAATCATACACTGGCACAATAGGTGCATATGTAATGGATTTTATTGTTGACCCTGCATTTAGAGAAGAAGGATTAGATTTAAGTGGTGGGCTAATACCTCCTAAACCAGACGTTACAGGATTTGGTTTTGGTACATGGGATAATGCACCATTAATAAAACGTTTATTTGTAGGTGAAACACCAAGACACACTAAAAATATTATAGATTCTTATAAATTAAAAAATGAAGTAACTAAAAGAGTTAATGAATTAAAAAAATTAAAAGATGAAGGATTTTTTGAACAAGCTATTGAGCTTGCACAATCCCCTGGCATGCAAGACATATTGGCATTAGACAAAGGATTACAAGGTCAGTTTATTAAATTACAAGAAATAGCTAAAGCAGAAAAATTAGTTTTTTCTAAAACATTTGAAGGTGATTCAAAATTTAGAGGTGAACAATTAGAAGAAATTAGAAAGCAAAAAATAAAATTAACTGATGAATTAATAGGAATGTTGGAGGCATACAATCTTGACTACATCATACCAAGAACAGTCACACTACCATTTAGTGGCTCACAGTTACAATTACCTAAAAGACCACAAGGTCAAAATATTAATATTGGTTCTACTAATATTACTACCTCATCACAAGCTTTTGGAAACTCAATTACAGAGATGTTGCATGGAAACTAGTATTTACATAAATAATAATCCAGGAAATATAAAATACTTTGGTGATGGTGGAGTAGAAGGTGTTGATTATTACTTAGGTAAAGGTAACACAGGAATAAAATATAGAAAATTTAAATCAAAAGCAGATGGGTTAAGTGCAATTTTAGATACAGTCTATAAATATGGAACTACCAATGTTGATGAAATAATGGGTAAGTATGCTAGTGATGATAAAAGCGGAACAGCTATAGAGGATTATGGTGCTGAACTACGATTTGCATATGATGTGGCTAAAAATTTAGATTATGATAATGCTGAACAATTAAAAAATTTTGTTCAAGGTATAACACATTTTGAAAACTCTGCTAATTCAGAAGATTATGCAAATTATTATACAGAAAAAGATTATGAAGATGCTGTAAAATTATTTCAAGAAAAAAAATTATTTGAACAAATTGATAATGTTGAAACAAAAGGGGAGGGCTTTGAAATGAGAAAGCTAGGTCTATAATGAGTATGAAAGATACAATCTGGTTTGTTGGAGTTGTATTAGCATTAGGTGTCACATGGGGCATGACATCACAGCGTATATCTGCAATGGAAAAAGATGTAGATAGAATGGAACAAGCCCTTGTAATGTTTACAAAAATGGAAGTAAGACTAGCTGTAATAGAAGCAGAATTAAAAAATATAAATAAAAAACTAGATAACTAGGAGGAAGTATGAATAAATTAAAAGAAATGTGGAATGGTTTAAGTAAAAAAGGAAAGATAGCCGCAAGTGCGGTAGCCGCTATTCTACTTTTAATTATCTTTAGTAACATAGTATAAAGGAGAAAAAATAAATGTTAGGTGGGTTACCAGTAGAAATGATTACAATGCTAGGCTCTAGCTTATTAGGTGGATTTATGTCCATTTGGGGTCAGAGCATAAAAGCAAAACAAGATGAACAAAAATTATTATTAGCTAGAGCTGATAATCAAATGAAACATATTGAGAAAGCTAGAACATATGACAACAAAGGCTTTCAATGGACTAGAAGAATTATTGCATTAACTGCTGTATTCTTTATTATTGGTTGGCCTAAATTAGTGCCAGTATTTTTTGATACAAGTGTATANNTAACTTGGACAGANTTTACNAGAGGNTTCTTATTNTTAATAGANCAAAAAGAAATNNNANTNGATAAAGANTTTTTTGGCGTAGTAATTACACCTTTAGATACCCACCTAATGTCAGCAATTATTGGATTGTATTTTGGAGGTAGTCTTGTTAANAAATAGTCTAATTATATTATTAGTATTACTTGCAACAACAGCATTAGGAGATTCAAATAATGACAACAACGCACAAACAAACTCCTCGGGTAGCAACACGCAAATCACAGGAGGGTATACATCGACTACAACTAACAACAACGATGGACAAACAAACACGACAACAAATACAACAACCAATAACAGCACTACAAATGGGTCAGATATACCCGTTAACTCATCTAACGCACCTTCATATTCGGCAATGTCTCAAGACGTTTGCTCGATGGGTGTTAGCGGGGGCATTAGCACTGGCGTATTTGGGCTTTCTGGCGGTAAACATGTAAGGGATTTAAATTGTGAGCGTATTAAGCTTGCAAAAGTGCTTTTCGACTTTAATATGAAGATTGGTGCGATTAGTTTGCTCTGTCAAGATGAACGAGTTTTTATGGCCATGATTATGGCAGGCACACCCTGCCCATTTGAAGGAAAGATTGGGCAAGAAGCTATAGAAGAATGGAACAAGTATGACATTGAGAGACCAGATTATGATACATATATTTCTAAATTAGAAACAAGGTCAAAGATAGATGAAGAACTTGCAGAAATAGCAAGACAAGAAGAAGAGAAAAGATTAGCAGAAGAAAAAGCTAGAAAAGAAGCAGAGCTTGCTACATTAAAAGAACAAGAAGAAGTAGATAATATAATTATTGAAACAGACTTAGAAACACAAGAAAGAAGAATAATTAACGTACACGGAGAATGAGATACTTATACTATGGGATATGGCTTTCAATAGCTATATCTTTTTTATGTATTTATAGCATTGGTAATACACAAACTGTAACTACAGGTAATCTACTACCTAATGCAAATGATGGTGTAGATTGGGGTTCTAATAGCACAGACCAAATAAATCCTGGTGCTAGTTCTGGATATGTAACTAATAATAGTAATTTAAATGGGTTTGATATTACATGCCCAACAGCTCAAGCTAATTGTGGATACAAGTATAGTGTAGGTGGTGACTTTGAGGTCACAGGCACTGCAACAGTAAGTGCTGATGATATAAAATTATATAGCAATACTATAACACAATCAATGCTAGATAATGGCGTTACATTAGATAGTCATGTAGATGTTGCAAATTGTGAAAGCACACAAGGTAACTGCGAATCTAAAGGTGGTGCAAATGATTCTCATACCACAACTGTAACATTAAAAGATAATAGTGGTAATACTTTATCAACTGTATCACAAACAAGAACAGAAGTTACAGGTTTTCAAGGTAACTGTAATGGATATCCAGGTTCATCTGGTGCTGTAGCCACAGCTTGTGGTCAATATAATGACAGGATAATTTATTTAGGCGTAGGTGCAAACAATGTAGATTGGTCTTGGACTGGTACAGATAGTAATTATAGTAATCAATCTAGACAAGGGCCAAATTTGTTAGGTGCAAAACTAACAATGACCTACAATAATACAGAATACAATCCTATT
>FUFK010717723.1_pt1 | contig 14634 bp, 12 predicted proteins | sample 1021851 | NCBI WGS metagenome assembly FUFK01 (sample SAMEA51879418, study PRJEB19060) | metagenome | reverse complement strand
ATATCATACTGGGCAATCAATATCTTACCTTTCCTTCAAAAACCGTGACGCGCTCAGATATTCGAGAGCCTGCGCGCGTTATCTCTTGGGTTATTCTAATATTTATTGATGGAGGACCGCTAGTCGCGGGATAGGCTGTTACTGCCATCGACATTCCGCCGCCAAGATTTGAGGTATGGCTGGACGCACGCCCCCCGCTGAGGGATTGACCCGTAATAGATTGATACGCCGCATCGCGTGCAGCCACTCCTCCGGATGCGAAGAATTGCGCGGTTCCGCCTGGAGTTGCTTGAAAGGTAGTTCCCCGCAACGCAGATTGAAGAGGCGCGCCAGCAGCGTCAGATTGCATCCTGCTATTCTGACCAAAGTTACGCGGTCCAACAACTTGCATCGCCCTTACGACAGCGTTCATGTGAGCAGCCGTATCGACATTCGGTCTCCCAATGTATTGGGGGTAGTATTTCGTCGATCCGCGCCAGATGGATTGGGCCTCAAAATGGCGTGCTCGGACCTGCTGGTTAACTACGAACTGTGAGGTTGATTGAGGAAGGCCACGATAGCGACGTGAACCACGTTGCTGACCATCAGGGTCTGTTTCGTTGACCGGATCGTTTGCAACGTAAGCATAGAGGTTGACCTGATCGTCATAGCCGATCGGATCGGTCTGCAGGAACCGACCCAGCGTCGGCGAGTAGACCCGAGCCTTGTAGTGATACATGCCAAGCTCAGGGATCCACGCCTGGCCGGTATACTGGAACCGTCCGGTGTTCGGCGTGCCCGAGCCGGCAAAGCCGTTGGGAATGCCATACTCATCGTAGCCGTTCACCGCGATGCGGTTGCCGTTGGCATCGGCGATCGCGATGATCGAGTCCTGGTGGTCCGCGAACAGGTAGCGCGGTGAGGACACGCTTGCCCCCACATACTCCACCAGAGGATCGTCCTGGCCATCAGCTGGACCATGTACGTAACGCTTGAGTATGTTGCCTGCGCTGTCATATTCCGCGACCAGCGCATCGCCATCGTACAGGAACTGGGTCGTACCGGTCGATGGCGAGTAGGTCTTCCACAGCCGTCCCAGCGGATCATAGGTCAGCGTCGCGCCTGAACTCGTGCTTATCAGGCGGTTCTCGATATCGTAGCTGTAGCCGGTCGTTCCGTCGGAAGTCAGGTTGCCATTGGCGTCATAGTTGAACGAAGCGCTGCCAGCGCCGGTATATTGGTTCAGGCCGTTGCGCGCATAGCTGCGATCGACGTTTACATTGCCGGTGAACCGGTAATCATCGTTGTCGCGCGTACGCGATGTAATCTGGCTCGCCGGATTGTAGCCGAACGACGTCGTCACATTGCCACCGCCTGTGAACGAGTGCCCATAGGACGACACCCGCGAGATGCCGTCATAGCTATAGCTCGTTCCGAAGGTCCAGTTCCATGCAGACTGATTCAGGCGGTAGAGATTACTTACCCGCCCTGCCGCATCATAGGGCGGGTAGAACAGCTGCGTCGTTCCGTTCAAGTCAGCATAATAGAGCCGATCCAGACCGTCCCGGTAATAGTTGAAATACTGGCTGTCCGGATGCGTCACACGGGTTCGGTTGCCGTTGGCGTCATTCAGATAGGTTAGCACACGCCAAGTGGCATCCATGTTATTGATACTCGAGACCTGGCGCCCGAATCCATCCCATGCGCTCAGGATCGCATCGCCGCCCGAAGCGGAGTCGAACCGCGCGGTCGTCTGCAGTCCGCGTAGATCATAGGCATAGTGGACGGCGCGCGCGCCGCCATTGGGATAGGTCTTGGCTGTCGCGCGATTGAGCGCATCATAGTCATACGCGATCGTCCGCCCGTCGCGCTTGCGCAACGAGGTGCGGTTGCCATTGCCGTCGTAGGTGTATTCTTCATAGTCGGCGGAATCGGCCTGACCGACCACCGTTTTCGACGGGAACACCCATCTCGCCCGGCGATCGAGCCCGTCATAGGTGAACTCGGCCCTGTTGCCGTTGGCGTCGATCACCGCCTTCTGCTGACCGTTCAGCGTATATTCGTAGCGGGTGTAGTCGATGCGGACATCGGTGCCGACGCCCTGCTCGACTTTCACAAGCTGGTTTGCGGCGTCGTAGGTGTGGCGCGTGATCCGGTCCGGCCCGGCGCTGCCTGTCGTTCCGAGGGTACAGGCGCTCGCCGGCAGCGATCCGAATACCGCCGGGTTCATCCGCACCGCCGTGCATTCCAGCCGTCCAGCCGCGTCGTAGCTGTACTGCGTGACCGCCTCGACCGGCCCGGCGGCGCCCGCGCGGACCGTTTCCTTCAGCTTGCGATTGACCGCGTCATATGTTGTCTCGGCCGTGGTGTGGACTTCAAAATCCGCCCCCCAATCCTTGGGCGCGACATCGTGCGATTTCCACGTCGCAAGCCGCCCCTTCTCGACCCTGATCAGGCGCCCGCCATCATCATAGGTGTTTCGCACCGCCAGATGAGCGTTGCCGCCCGCGCCATCCGGATCGGGCGCAATCGTCCCGACGACCCGACGTGCCGCGTCGTAGCGCGTGCCGGTCGTGAACGCCGAAGGTGCGGATTGGGCGAGCGCCGTCCCGCCCCACGTCGCCAGCATCAGCAAACCTGCAAGCCCTGCGCGCATCTGCGACATCCCCTCCCGCCGCATCACGAGCAGCTCGCCAGACCGGCACGCGGCGTGGTCTCCCAGATCTTGTTGCCCTTGGCGTCATAGCCGAAGCAGGTGCGCAGACTGGTCGTGACGCCGCCATCGGTGGCGGTTACGACCTTGCCGCGGAGCAACAGGTTGTTCGGGCCGGCGTTCGGCCCATAGTCATAGGTGATGACCACCTCATCCGCCGATCCGCCGGCACACGCATTGCCCACCGTCGCCGTCGTCCGGCAGGTCCGCTCGGCGGTGAGGAGATGGATGGGATCGACAACCTGCGTATAGCCTCCGGCTCCATTGGAGACCCAGGCATTGCGCGCTGTGTATTCGTAGCGGGTGACCGGCGCGACGAGCGGTCCCGTCCCGTTGACCTGCACCGCGGGGCGCGTCTCCGTCAGGATCTGTCCGTGCGTGCTGCTGTAGGAGTAGGTATAGCTATTGTTCTTCGCATCCGTCACCGATGTCGGCTTGCTGCAGAACACCATGGTCGCGCAGTCGTAGGTCGCCAAAGTGACGGTCGGCGTGAGCGACGATCCGGTCGCTGGCGTACGGGTGATCTGTGTGATGTTGTGGTAGTTGTCGTACTGGTAGCTGTCCTTCATTCCATTCGGGAAGGTCTTCGAGACCAGTAACGTCTTGGCGCAGCTTTGCAGGCAATAGTCGAACGTCGTCTGACGGCCGAGGCCATCGACCAGGGTTTCCGGCCCGGGCGTGAACTTGAGCGGTTGGTACACATTGGGGCGCCACGCGCCGATCGTAACCGTCGCGCTCGATACGCCGTCGCTGTAGCCCATGGGTTGCAAGCCAACCGCTACTTCTTCGGTATTCGCGCTCGTCCAGCTATACGTGTATTGGCGGCCATCTCCAAAAGACTGAACTGTCACTGCTGGTTGATGGATGTCATAGGAATAGCTGTAGGTCAGCGTCATGTACGGCGAGGACTCTCCCGGTCGGGTGAATGTCTGTTCGAACTGCCACTGCCACTGACCAGCCGTGGATGTGTCGGTGAACGACCATATCTTACCGAACTGATCGGTTTCCGATACGAGCGCGCCGGCTGAGTAGCCGTAGCTTACCGACGTCGCTCCAGCTGGACAACTGCCAGAAGGCAGGGTGGTCTCGGTGAGGTTAAGAACGCAGGCTTTCGAGACGAGATCATTGCCTGCGGAGATGTGTTCGAAAAGCAGGGCGTATCCGGCATTGCTCGTCACCGACCGCAAACGATCCGCGCCTGATGGACCTAGCGTGTCATAGTTGAATGTATATTTGACACCGTCTGCGCGCTGAATCGATGCAGCTGGAGCCAACCCGCTACTCGGCATGTTACGCGAGGTCACTACCGTACCGTCGGCCACGCGCAGCACAAAATAGGCTGAATTGCCCGATCCCATCTTTTGCAGTGTCGCGAAACTCGTGTTCGAAACCGTGTCGGCGGGATAGTTCGTGCTGGGCTCAACAAAGTTGAACGAAAAGTTGTTCGACGTGACGCTGATATAGTTGATGTTGGGGTAGATGCTTCGCCGGAAGCGCACATTCCAATTGTGGTCGAATTGGCTCAGCTTCCCCGCCGGTTCGTTCTCGCCATAGCTGCGTGTGATGCGGTTGAACTCGATACCGCCCTTCTGCGGGTCACCGATGCTAAGGACCGTCTTGTTCTCTTGGAACGTCCCCGAACGCAAATCGACCCCCGCGGGGCTGAGCGTCATAGCGTCGGCTGGAAGAATCTTGGGCGGGTTGGATTGCGCGTAGGAGGTGGTTCCATAAACTATAACGGCAACCGCGGACGCCCTAAGCAAGGATTGCAGCCGTGCAACGCGTCCCATTTTCAGCTCGCCAATACGCATCCGTATCACCCGCAACTTTTTGTTGAATTTCGATGTCTGCTCTGCTCATCGAGCACAGATTGCGGTCATTGCGCGCACTAGGGATCAGGGCCGCAGTTACCCTGCTGTACGTGAACCGTGATTGATCCCGCCGAGGTTGCACCGAGACTGTCTCGAACCTGGTAGGTCAAAGACTCGATACCGGAACTGAAGCCGTTGGGCTGATAGAAGATCGACGTGCCGCTCACGACCGTCGCTGTCCCGATGCTGGCGCCGGACACGCTGAGCACCACGAGCGGCGTGTTGCCCTCAGGGTCGCTGTCGTTCGCTAGGACCGCGATCGAAACGCCGGCAGGATCGCAGCGAAAGGTGTAAGCCACATCCGCGACTGCGGTTGGCGGCTGATTGCCCGGCGTCGGCGTGGGGGTGGGGGTTGGTGTCGGAGTAGGCGTAGGAGAAGGTGTCGGCGTCGGATAGGGAGCCGGTGTGCAGGCCGCCGCCCCTGCGACGGTAGTTACGTAGCGCTCTCGATTGCTCGCTGCATCGTAACAGATCGCGGTGTTCGTACCATTGTCAGGGCCACCGGAGATGGAAGAAGACCGCAATCGCCCGAGCGCGTCGTAGGAATAGGTGATCGTCTCAGCGCTGCTGGTCATCGACCCGATGATCGCCGCAACAGCGCAACTTCCCAGAAGCAGCAGTCGGCGATGCCGATGCATATGAAAGCCCCCCAACATCCGAATCCGAGGCAAGGATAGGCACGCCGCCGAAACAAAAACAACAGCGAAAAATCATTCATCTCGGATCGCTTGTTCACAGGTTTCGCCGCCCCAGCGCGGCAGCTCACATATTGGCAAAGCAAGCTTGCCAACGCATCATGCGCGCGAATCAGGGGGTGAGATAGAAGTGCTTCAAGGTCGCATTCGACACGCTTACGCTGCGGCGCTGACCGCTGCGTTCATCACGGCTCCAGCGCGCGCCCAGGACGCGCTCGGAGACCCTGCTGGTTCAGGCGTTCTCGTCTCCGCAGTTCAATGGCTCCAGGGCACGCTGCTCGGTACGATCGCCACCGTCGTCGCGGTGATCGCAGTCGCGGCGGTCGGCTTTATGATGCTGACCGGCCGGATCAACTGGCGCTATGGCGCCACTGTCATTCTTGGCTGCTTCATCTTGTTCGGCGCCGCCAGCATTGTCGCGGGCATCCAGTCGACCGCTGCCCTCGGTAACTGACCGTTGAACGGGCTCGAACGCGATACTGTGTTTGTTGCGCTGACGCGCCCGCAGATGTTCGCGGGCGTCACCTATATCTGGTTCGTCGCCAACGCCGTGATTTCGACTGAGCTATTCCTGATCTTCCGCTCGGCTTGGGTAGTCGCGCTTGCGCTGGTCGTCCATGGTGTGGGCGTCCTGGCGTGCCTCCGCGAGCCCCGCTTCTTCGATCTCTGGCTGACCCGCATCGGGCGTTGCCCGCGGGTGCGCAATCATGCGATCTGGCGATGCAATTCCTACCGCCCCTGACCAGCGACCCCAAGGTCATAACGCGCGAGAAGGCGGCAGGCGACCACCTGCCCTATGCCTGCCACATCAACGAACATACGCTCCGGACGCGCGATGGGCTGCTGATGCAGATCATCCACCTGCGCGGGCTGCATTTCGAGACCGCGGACACCGAGGAACTCGACTATCGCAAGCGCTTGCGCGACGCGATGCTGCAGGCGGTCGGAACCTCGCGCTTCGCGCTCTATCACCATGTCGTGCGGCGGCGAGTAGACGCCGAATTGGCGCCAGAGTTTCCGGATGATTTTTCCAAGCGGTTGGACGATCGCTGGCGCGCACGGCTTGCGACCAAACAGCTCTACGTCAACGAGCTGTTCCTGACGCTGATCCGCCGCCCGGTCCAGGGCCGGCTCGGCATCCTCGATCGGATGCGCTCGTGGTTCGGAAGTGCCACGAGCGATCGAGCTGCCGCCGAAGCCTCGGAACTGCGCGAACTCAATGCGGCACGCGAGGCATTGATGGCCGCGCTGGGCAGCTATGCCCCCCGGCTGCTTGGGCTGTACGAGACGCGCCATGGCGACTGTTCCGAGCCCATCGAATTCCTCGCCAACCTGTTCAACGGCGACATGCGCCCAATGTTCTTGCCGCACGAGGATCTGGGGCAATTCATTCCGTGGCGACGGATCAGTTTCGGGCAGGAGATTGTTGAGCTGGGTGCCGAGGGAACGCACCCAGCGAGCTATCTCGGCCTCCTCTCGCTGAAGGATTATCCGGGACACACTACCTCGGGCATGTTCGACGATCTGTTGCGCCTGCCCTATGAACTCACCATCGCGCAGAGCTTTGGGTTCGTCGATCGCCAAGCGGCGCTCTCGCGGATGAATCTTGCGCTGCGGCGGATGCGATCGGCCGAGGACGAGGCCGTAAGTCTGCGCGCCGAGCTTTCAAACGCGAAAGACGATGTCGCGGCGGGCCGCGCCGGATTTGGCGAGCATCATCTGACGATCGCCATTCGCGGCGAGACGCCCGAGCAGGTCGACGCAGGCATCGCGGAAGCGCAGGCAGCCCTTGCGGATCTCGGAGCGGTCGCGGTGCGAGAGAATCTTGCGCTCGAGCCCGCCTTCTGGGCGCAGTTCCCCGGTAACTTCAAATATATCGCGCGCCGCGGGCTCGTTTCGACGCGCAACTTCGCCAGCCTCTCGAGCAGCCACAATTTCCCGCTCGGCCAAGCCAAAGGCAATCACTGGGGCGAAGCAGTGTCGCTGCTGGAGACAACCGCGGCCGGCCCCTATTTCTTCAACTTCCACCAGGGCGACCTTGGCAACTTCACNGTCATCGGCCCGTCGGGCTCGGGCAAGACGGTGGTGCTCAACTTCCTGCTGGCGCAGGCGCGCAAGTTCAATCCGCGCATCATCTTCTTCGACAAGGATCGCGGCGCCGAACTCTTCATCCGCGCGATCGGCGGGCGGTATGACGTGCTGCGGCCCGGCACACCCTCCGGACTGAACCCTCTTCAGCTTGAAGATACGCCCGCGAACCGCCAGTTCCTGATCGACTGGCTTGCGCTGCTCGCCGGCGGCGCCGACACCGAAGAGGTCACGCAGATCAAGGACGCGATCGACGCGAGCTATCTTCAGCCCGCCGAAGATCGCCAGCTCGCCTATCTAGTCGAGCTTTTCCGCGGCGGGCATCGCCCGCACTCCGCCGATCTGTGGTCGCGGCTCCGCCCCTGGTGGGGGACCGGCGAATATGCCTGGCTGTTCGACAATGAAACCGACCTGACGGACCTAACCTCGCCCACCGTCGGGTTCGACATGACCCAGATCCTCGACGATCCGGCGCTGCGCTCACCCGCAATGATGTATCTGTTCCATCGCGTCGAAGAACGGCTTGACGGCAGCCCGTCGATCATCGTGGTGGATGAGGGCTGGAAGGCGCTCGATGACGATGTGTTTGTGCGGCGGATCAAGGATTGGGAAAAGACCATCCGCAAGCGCAACGGCATTGTCGGTTTCGCGACTCAAAGCGCGCAGGATGCGCTCGAAAGCCGCATCGCCAGTGCGATTATCGAGCAGGCCGCGACGCAGATCTTCATGGCCAACCCCAGGGCGCGTGCGGCAGACTATCTCGATGGCTTCGGGCTCAGCGAGCATGAGTTCGAGCTGATCCGCAATCTTCCCGACAATGCCCATTGCTTCCTGATCAAGCACGGAAACCACAGCGTAGTTGCCCGGCTCAACTTGACCGGCGAGCGCGACCTCCTGACGATCCTGTCGGGTCGCGAACGCACGGTGCGCCTGCTTGACGAGATCCGCAACACCAGCGGCGACGATCCAGCGGACTGGATGCCCAAACTGCTGGAGCTGGCATGAACTGCCCTGCGCTTCCGATCGATGGCGGGTATCTCAGCGCCATCCTTGCGTTCGTAGACTGCCAGGCGCAGACGCTGGGCGCCAATGGCTATCAGGCGCTGGCAGCGCCGGGCTCAACCTTCTCGCTGATCCTCGCCGCGCTCATTACCATTTTCGTGGCGCTCTATGGCTATCGCATGATGCTGGGTCAGGTGCCGAGCATTCGCGAAGGCGTGCTCGCATTCGTCAAGATCGGCATCGTGCTGGTGCTCGCAACGAGCTGGCCGCCCTATCAGACGCTCGTCTACAACACCGTCTTCAAGGGGCCTGCTGAACTGACTGCCTCCATCGGCGGCGCAAGCGGGCTACCCGGCGCGCAAGGCGGCATGGTCGCGCGGCTTGAAGCAACCGATCAGATGCTCGTCTCCCTGGCAGTGGAGGGAGCAGGGGCGCCCCAAAACCAGCAGCAAGCGGCAGAGCGGGCACCACCCGTGCTGCCGGGGTTCGACGCGCTCGCACTTTCGCGTATCTTCTATCTTGGCGGCGTGGTGGGGGCATTCGCCTCGGTTCGCATTATCGCCGGGCTGCTGCTGGCACTGGCGCCCTTCTTCATTGCGTTCTTGCTGTTCGATGCGACGCGCGGTCTATTCGAGGGATGGCTGCGCGCACTGCTCGGCGCCGCACTTGGCGTGCTAGGGATTGCCATCGTGCTCGGGATCGAGCTCGCGCTGATCGAGCCTTGGCTCGCCAGCATTCTCGCGGCACGCGCGGCGAACATCTCAGCCCCCAACGCCCCCGTCGAACTGCTCGTCACGACCGGTATCTTCGCGCTGGTGCTGGCCGCGATGCTCTGGGCGCTGGCGCGGGTGGCCATGGGGTTCCGGTTCCCCGCGGTGTGGCGATGGGCAACGAACCTGATCGCACCACATCGGACGCAGAAGCCAGGTGAGCAGCAGGCATCCGCGACGGGCTCGAACGAGCCGGTGATTGCGAGATCCCGCGCGATCGCGATCGCCGACGCCGTTGCAGCAAACCAGCGACGTGAAGGTGGCGCTCNGGGGATTGCAGGTCAGGTCGTCACCCGTGTGCCTGTCGGCGCCGTGTCGCGCGACCAGACACCAGCTACCGCCTCACCGCTTGGACACACGTTCCGGCGCCGCACCGTCAACCGCGTGTCGGCGAGCGCCGGCCGGAGAGATCAGCAATGAAGCCCGACCATCCCAAGACGCGAGAGGGTTATTTTCGCGAGGCATCAAGCTGGGCGCAGGATCAAAACGCGTCGCTTCGCGGATCACGGCGCGTGGCCTGGATCGTCGCCGGGGTGCTGGCGGTCGTCGCGATATGTCAGGCACTCGCCTTGATGTTACTGACTCCACTCAAGACCGTCGAGCCCTACACGCTGATGGTCGACAAGCAGACTGGGTTCGTTCAGGCGCTGCAACCGCTTGAGCCCGCGCGCGTCGCCGGTGACACAGCCCTCACCCAGTCCTTCCTCGTNCAATATGTGATCGCGCGCGAAAGCTTCGACATCAATGCGCTTCAGGCCAATTATCGTAAGGTCGCGCTGTGGTCGGCCGATAGTGCACGAAGCCGCTACATCGCTGCGATGCAGCCTGGTTTTCCCGAGAGCCCGCTCAATCGCTATCCGCGCTCAACACTCATTGAAACCCAGGTGAAGAGTGTGACGCCGATGGGGCAAGGCACCGCGATGGTCCGGTACGATACGCGCCGCATCGACCAAGGCGGGCAGGCGCAGCTTCTGGGTTCCTGGGTCGCTTTGATCCGCTACCGGTTCTCCGGTGAGCCGATGCGAGTTGAGGACCGATACGTCAATCCGCTCGGATTTCAGGTAATCCGTTACCGCCGCGATGCGGAAGTCATTCCAAGCGAACCCACGCCCTTGCCGTCCCCGGCGCCGATCACCGCCAGCGGAGCGCGGCTATGAGGGGTGGCCTCAATCTCTTGGCAGCCGCGATTGCGCTAAGCATCGCCTGCCCCACACTCGCACAATATCGCCCCCAGCCTGCGGGCGGCGACCCTCGTCTGCAGACAGTCGAATATCGCGACAACCAGGTCGTCACACTCGAAGTTGCGCCTGGCTATCAGCTCGCCCTCGAGTTCGCTGCCGACGAGCGGATCGAGAGTGTCGGGCTGGGCGACAGCTCGGCCTGGATGGTGTCTCCGACCAAACGTGGCGATCATCTTTTCGTGAAGGCGACGCAGCCTGGCGCTTCGACCAATATGACGGTCGTGACCGACATCCGGACCTATGCGTTCGACCTCCACCCGCTACCGGGCCCTTCCGCAACGATGGCGTATACCGTTCGCTTCTCATATCCTGCGCGCCCCGGTGCGATGACACAGGCAAATGAGCCTGCCGCTCCGGACGTGCGCTATCGCGTCAGCGGTGACCGTAAGCTTCGTCCCTCCGCAATCAGCGACGACGGGATCAAGACCTATGTCGAATGGCCCGCAGACGTGGCGATGCCTGCCGTTTATTCAATCAATGATCAGGGTCGCGAAGCGCTCGTCAATGGCATGGTTCAGGACAAGACACTGGTGATCGACGGCGTGGCGCAGCGGCTCCTGTTTCGCATCGACAAGCGCGTCGCACGCGCAACCCGCGCAGTGCCGGGAGCCCGGAAATGACCGCACCGCAGACCTCTGCTGTGCCTGCCGAGGCGAAGGATATCCGGCCTGGCGTCGGTTCAGCCGCGCGGCAGATCCCGATCTGGATGTTCGTGGGTACGGCCGCTGTTGCGGCCATTGTTCTGTTTGCAATGCTGGAAAGCCGGCGCCAGTCACTTGCCGTACCGGCGGTATCGGCGCGCTCCGCCGATCCGGGCGCCTTTGCCGCGCCGCCTTTACTGGTGATTCCGCCGGTCCCTGCCGCGGCGCCTGCGCCGGTGAACCCGCCTCTGCCAGCGGCACCAACACCGCATGCAGCGGCACCGCCACTGATGCCCGCGCGTCAATCCCCTGTGCCCGAGCCGCAAATTGTCTACGCGCCTCCGCAGCCTCAAACGGTTCGAGCACCTGAACCTGTCCGCGCCGACACCTCCGCCGTCCTTGTGGTTGACCAAGGCACGCAGACACGCCGCGATGCTGTCGAGCGCGGAGCACCGGGCGAGCCTGGCGCACGGACGCCCCAACAGGCACAACCGCGGGATACCAGCAGGGCGCGAGCCAGCGCGCTCGCCAACCGTTCGACCACGGTTCTGCAGGGTACCTTGATTCAGGCGGTGCTTGAATCCGGACTTGATTCGACGCGTGCCGGTTTTGTGCGTGCGGTCGTATCGCGGGATATACGCGGGTTTGATAACTCGCGCGTTCTGATCCCGCGCGGCAGCCGGCTCATCGGGGAATATGGCGCGGACAATTCCGCGGGCCAGAAGCGGGCCTTGATCAACTGGACGCGGCTGATCCGGCCTGATGGGGTCACGATCGCGATCGGATCGCCGGTGGCTGACACGGTCGGCCGGACGGGTGTTCGCGCGCAGGTGAACACCCACTTCTTCGAGCGTTTCGGGGGAGCAATTCTCCAATCGATTCTCGATATCAGCGTCAACGTCGCCTCCCGTGAAATCGCGGGGGGCACAATCTATGCGTTTCCCGGATCCAACATCACGGCCCAGGCGATCCGCCCGCAACAGATCACCCCAACGCTCACCGTCAAACCCGGAACCAGCATCAGCGTGTTCGTTGCCCGCGATCTCGACTTTACGGGTGCGGCAGCGGTCCAATGAGTAGGCCGCGGCGCAAACAGGTCTATCTGCGCGCCTATCTTGCGCCGTTCGCGGACGTGCTGGAGCGTCCCGATGTCACCGACGTCTATGTCAACCGTCCGCACGAGATCTGGGCAGAAAGTACCGGTGGCGCGATCGAGCGTTTCGAAAGTCCAGAACTGGACGAAGCAACACTGGAGCGCCTCTCGAGACAGATCGCATCGCTCGCCCATCAGGGCATCAGTCGTGAGCATCCCTTGCTCTCGGCAACCTTGCCTGACGGCGCGCGCGTGCAGGTCGTTGCGCCGCCGGCAACGCGGAGCGGAGTTGCGCTTGCGATCCGCAAACACGTCTCCCCGAACCTGCGGCTTGCGGACTATGCCGCGACGGGTGCATTCGCAGATGCCGCGACGCGGGCGGCGAAAACCTCAAAGACCGATGACGAGATTGACCGGGCGCTCGCTTCGGGCGACATCGCAACCGCGCTCTCTATTGCCGTGCGCGCGCGCAAGAACATCTTGGTCGCCGGAGGTACCTCGACGGGCAAGACCACCTTCCTCAACGCGCTGATCGCCGAAATCCCGGCAGAAGAGCGGCTCATCTTCATCGAGGATACCCCCGAACTGCAGATCCAGCATGCCAACGCGATCGGGTTGCTCGCCGCGCGAAGCGAGCTCGGCGAAGCGCGGGTCAGCGCCAACGACCTGGTCGCCGCCTCTTTGCGGATGAGGCCGGACCGGATCATCCTCGGTGAACTTCGTGGCGATGAGGCGCTGGCATTCCTGCGCGCGGTCAATACCGGCCATCCGGGCTCAATGACCACGGTTCATGCCGACAGCCCGAAAGGCGCGATCGAGCAGATCACACTCCTGACACTGCAAGGTGGCACGCAGCTCAGCCGTGCTGACGTCCATCACTATGTGCGCTCGACCATCGACCTCTATGTGCAGCTGGGACGCACGAGTGGGCGGCGGCAAGTATCGCAGGTCGTTCGTAGCAGCGCGCTCGACGTGGCAGGCTAGACGTGGCGGATGCGCTCTCAGCACCCGCTGGATCCGCAGCGCTGGTCGATGCCGCGCTCTGGATCCAGGGAACGCTACTTGGCACGCTGGCGACTGCGGTGGCGGTGATCGCTATCGCATGGATCGGGTTCGGAATGCTGTCGGGACGCATCAATCTGCAGCGCGGTGCGATCACGATCCTCGGCTGCTTCATTGTGTTCGGCGCGCCGATCATCGCGGCAGGGCTGATGAAGACGGGACAAGCTGAAGGCACCCCCGCAATCGTGGTCGTACCTCCATCGCCGCCACCTCTCCCGCAGCCCACCTCAACGCCCACCCCTTATGACCCATATGCTGGCGCGTCGGTACCCGTTCGATAGCTCATAACCGCGCAAATAGCGCCGGAGAGATCGAGAATCCCGATGGTATAAATGATGGCATCGACGGTCACAGAATCGGAATTAAATAACAATATCAATCAACTACCGATGACCATTCATTCCCGTAGGGGTCACCAGCGACGCGCTTCATCCCGTTGATTTATTTCGGAATGGTTCCGAGCGTCATGAGGCTGGACGCTATAAGCGCTGCTGGGTCTGGATCATATCGCGCGACCTGAATCGGTCTTCGCCGCGCCGGTCCTTGCCCAGCCGTCAATTCGGGCAGCGTCCAAACCGCGTTCGTCGCAGAGTCGAGCTGCTCCTTGCCGTCGCTATAGCGGCGGACGAGCATCGACAGTCGCGGGCGCACCAGCCCGCCGGCGGTCGAGCGCAGGCTCGCCGCCGGCATCGGATTCAGCCGATTCCGCGCAACCCGCGGAGTTGATCGGCGATCCGCTCCGCCTCAAGGCTGGCGACCGGATAGGCACAGTAATCCGCAGCATAATAGGCGCTCGGCCTGTGATTGCCGGAGTCGCCCAGACCGCCAAACGGCATCGAGGAAGCCGCACCCGTGGTGGGCCGGTTGCGATTGACCACGCCCGCGCGTGCCTGTGCCTGGAAACGCGCCCATAGGGCATCATCGTCGCTGATCAGACCCGCCGCGAGCCCGAAACGGGTTTGGTTCGCAGCGGCAAGCGCTGCATCGAAATCCGCAACGCGGCGGACCTGGAGCACCGGCGCGAAAATCTCCTCGTCCGGAACTTCCAGCCCGGTCACGTCGAGGATCGCCGGCCGCACGAACGCAGCCGAGCGCCCCTCGACGCCGCCGAACGGGCGAATTTCCCGCGCGCCGAGCCCGACCAGTGCCGCGACCTGCGCCGCAGCACGCTCCGCGGCGCCCGTCGAAACGAGCGGCCCCATGAACGGTTCTGGGGTCTCGTCCCATCGTCCGATGCGCAGCCGATCGGACAGCGCCGCGACGGCATCGACCATCGCGTCGCCCGCTGCCCCCTCGGGCACGATCAGGCGCCGCGCGCACGAACAGCGCTGTCCCGTCGTGATGAAGGCGGATGCCACGACGATCGAGGCGACCGCTTCCGGCTCGCCGTCCCACGCCACCAGAGGGTTGTTGCCGCCCAGCTCGAGCGCGAGGATCACGGCGGGCCGCTCCGCGAAGCTGCGGCGGAAATGCATTCCC
>FUFK010047168.1_pt1 | contig 14635 bp, 15 predicted proteins | sample 1021851 | NCBI WGS metagenome assembly FUFK01 (sample SAMEA51879418, study PRJEB19060) | metagenome | reverse complement strand
ATCAGTACTGAGTTCTCACACCCNGATTTTTTAGCAACNTCAACAAGTCTTACTGAGTTAGATGAATTTCGACTNCCAATAACGAAAAATAGATCACACTTTTTTGCAATGTTTTTAACAGCCATTTGTCTATTGGTTGTNGCNTAACAAATATCNTCTTTTGCAGGNTCTNTNATATTTGAAAATTTTTTTTTAAGTATTGATATTATTTCTTTTGTATCATCTACTGATAGGGTTGTTTGGGTAACATAGGCAATTTTTTCAAAATTTTTTAGATCATAATTCTTTGCTTCATCCTCATTTTGGATAAGNTCGATAGATCCTTTAGGCAGTTGNCCCATTGTTCCAATTACNTCAGGATGATTTTCATGCCCTATTAAGATTAAATGGTATCCAGCCTTATGAAGATTTTCAGCCTCTCTATGAACTTTAGAAACCAAGGGACATGTTGCATCAACATAAGTCATATTATAGTTTTTTGCATCTTGNGGAATTTTTTTTGGNACACCATGCGCAGAAAAAATAACTGGTCTTGNTTTNTCTTCAATTTCTTCAAGCTCTTCNACAAATATTGCACCTTTATTNTTTANGTCATCAACAACAAATTTATTNTGTACTATTTCATGTCTAACNTAAACTGGNGAACCNTACTTTTGAATTGACTTTTCAACAATTTCAATTGCTCTTTCAACACCAGCACAAAATCCTCGGGGAGCAGATAACAATATTTTAAGTTCTTTGTTTTTCATTTTTATCTAAAAGATACTCNAGTAATATATGTGGAAATGTTAAAGACGCCAAACCTATAAAAATGACTTTAATAATNGAGTTNTCAAAATCATATTTAAAATTGAGCAAATAAATACCAACTAAACAAATAATAGCAGTTAATATAGTAAGTGGCATAGCCTTTTTAATAAAAATCAATAACCCATTTTTAATATTATTGTTATCTAATTCGTAAATTAATGTGATGCTATGTCTTACAGAATGTAAAAAGCAAAAATAAGCAGTAAATGCTATTAAAGGAGAGAGATAGTAATTTAAAATCAATATAGAAAAATAATCAAAAAAAATAGAAAAATTTTTAAAAGTAAATTTTTTAATAAACAAAATAATACTTGAAATAGAACTTAAGATTATCCCTAAATCTATTAATCTATTATTCTCAATAAAACTCAAACTTGAATAAAAATTTTCATTATCAATCAATAATAATTTAAATATTGATATAGTTTCATCAAAATGAAAATATAATGGTGCCAAAATAACGAGAGATCCCTTTAGAAAATACAGTATCCCTATAAAGTGTGAATTATAGTTATGCAAAAATTGTGTATCCTCTTTACCAAAATGATATGAGGCAACCAGTAGAAATATTATTAACAAGATAGATGGTATAAAAATCCAAAGTGTTACAACCATTACAGCTAATAAGATATATGAAAGATAAAATAGAGATATATTTTCAATTTTAAAAATCTTTAGAAGCTTACCACCTTTGACATGATCCAAAGACCCATGTGATACACCAATAATTAAAATTAAAAATAAGCAAAATAATGGTGACAATATAAAGTTACTAAATTTAAATAGTATTAAAGAAAAAATGTTACAGAATAAAAAAAAAATAAAAGAATGATTAAGATTTATTTTTTTTATATTCATATTCATTTAGGTTTAATAAAATAAAGCTTTGATAAAAATCCATTTTGGCATTTTTAAAATTATAGTCAAATCCTCAAGAAAATTACTCTTATTGGAAAGAAATTTGATAATTGTTTTAGGTGAACTTTGAAACATTTTAAAAAAAATTTCCGACATTTTTTTTGGATGTTTTTCAAGAACACGTAAAAATATTTCATCCAAAAATTGATATTTTTTACCGATTTCAAATTTTTTAGTATTATGAATATTTTCAATATTTTTTCTAATAAATTTACTATGTTCTTGTATATTCAAAAAAGTATATCCTGTACTTAATCTTGTCATACCACCAGCAGTTCCAATATTAATTTTANTTTTTTCANTTTTAAATGATGGGTAAAAAAGNGGAATTGCGCCTATCTCTTTATAAGTNATTTTATAATTTTTTAAATTNAATTTCTTTTCGATATATTCTTTAATTTGTTGATCATAATCTTTTTGAGAGTCATCNTTCATTTTTGAAAGCCAAGTACTCTCAATCAATGCCTTTTTTTTTGAGAAGGGAAGTGTGTAAAAAAAATGGACACTTTCCCTTTGATCACAATCAAAATCCATAAGATTAAAAATGTTTTCATCGAAATAATTATTCTCTGTCTCTATTTCAACTCCACAAAAGTGTTGCCATAAATTTCTAAAGTCTTTTTTGATAGAAGGAACGCTATTGAATATAAATGAATTTTTGGTGTTGATGTCTTTCAGTTCTTTTAAAAAAAAGATATTTTTATTTTTCTTTAATGAATTATTTATTTTCTCATAAAACAAACCACTATCGATGCTTTGATATGGATAATTTTCACATTCAAGAAAATTNGTTTTATTAGGTGCATTAACTGAAAAATTTTTCCAATTTTTTATGACACAATCATCAAAATTATGCTCAGATACTCTCCAAAAAGACCAGGTCTTATCTCTTTTGTACTCATCTCGAGGCTCGATTATTGCTAAGGTTTTATTTTCTAATTTATTATGGATCTCTAATTCATAGGCTAGAGATAAACCAGCACAACCACCCCCNATAATTATGTAATCAAATTCTTTCATCAAGATTAATTTCTTTATTAATCAATAAATGATCGTGTTCAATTTGATCATCATTTTTATTTAATAAAGAAAGTATAATTAGATCATAAATTGATAAAATCGTCTCCAAAACTTTTTCAAAGTTTGAAACATAAATTTTTCCAGATTTACTATAATTTTCAAAGGTTTTCTTTTTCAAAATTTTATATCCAATTTTTCTGTATACTCTTCTTGCAACTAAGATACTAAATCTAAAGCTAAGTGGAATTTCTCTTATGGAATAAAATGAATTTTTATAAAATGTATCTGCAAGTTTAATAGTAGAGTTAATTTCCTCAAAATTTCCATTTATATAAGATCTATTTTTTTTTGAGTCCTCAATCACATCTCTGGATATATTAGTGAGTTGCATTGCTATACCAAGATCGATTGCAGATTTAAGAGATTGTTTTTTGTTCACATTTAAAATTTTTGCCATCATCAGCCCGACTGTTCCAGCTACTCTATAACAATAGATTAAAAGATCTTTTCTAGTATCTATTTTTACATTTTGTTTTATGTCGGACTCTATCCCATCAAATAAATCATAAATTATTTCCAGAGAAATATTGAATTCATTAATAATATTCCACATATTTTGAATAACAGGATCCTCAAAATTTTTTTGTTTAAAATCACTTACAAATTTTTGGAATTTTATTTTTTTTATTTCTATTTCGCCTTCGTCATCTGCAATATTATCTACAACTCTACAAAAATCGTATAAATAAGAACAATTTTTATAGGTTTTTTTTGGTAAAAAAAAACCAGCCCAATTAAACGATTTTGCGTAAATAGATAAATAATTTTTAGACGACATTATAAAATTTTATCTAAAACCTTTGCTGAGGAAAGTACTCCAGGTACACCTGCCCCAGGATGAGTTCCCGCACCAACAAAATATAAATTGTTATAAATTTCAGATTTGTTATGAAATCTAAAGTAAGCAGATTGTGAGAATTTTGGTTGTATAGAAAAACCAGAACCATATTTTGTATTGAGATCTTTTTCAAAATAGTCAGGTGTCAAATAAAAATCTTCNACAATATTTTCTTTTANGTTTGGCATTAANTCTTTCTCCATTTTCTCTACNACTAAATTTTTCATTTTTTCACCTTCTAACGACCAATCAATTTTTGATTGGTTATTGGGGACAGGAACTAGAACATAGAAACAATCATGTCCATCTGGTGCCATGGATTTATCAGTGGCAGTGGGTCTATGTAGATAATAACTTATATCATTGTTTAATTTTTTATGATTAAAAATGTCATCTAGGTGCTCTTTATATTTATTGCCAAATTTAATGGTGTGATGTTCAACGTTATCGTAAATTTTCTTAGTTCCGAAATAATAAACAAATAAACCCATTGAATATTCCATTCTATTTTTTTTCCACTTAAACATAAAAGAATTATTACTCTGGCCATTTAACATTTTCTCATAAACACCCGGTGGATCTGCGTTACAAACAACTTTGTTAGCGCTTATTTTTTTTGAATTGTCTAATTGAACACCTGTAATCTCATTTTGGTTTGAAATTATTTGAGTCACCTCAGAACCTTTTATTACCTCGATACCTTCTTCATTCATTAATTTTTCAAAACCACTTATAATATTTCCTGTTCCACCCATAGAATAGTGAATGCCCCATTTTTTTTCTAAGTATAAAATCAATCCATATATTGAAGTTGTGGTAAATGGATTTCCACCAACTAAAAGAGGATGCATGCTCAACATTCTTCTTAATTTTTCATTTTTAATATAAGATGATACTAGTGAATATACTGACTTATAGCTTTTGAGTTTGAGTAATGCGGGTAATTGTTTCATCATCACTGAAGGCTTGTCAAAGGGTACATCAGCTAGTTCTGTAAAACCTTTATCAAAAATTTTTTTGGTGAAATTAACAAGTTTTTCATATCCTTGAGCATCCTCTTTATTAATAAGCTCAATCTGTCTTTTCATTTCATTTTCGTCACCAGAGTAATTGAACTTTGATTTATCCTCAAAAATAAATTGGTACCAAACTTTAAGAGGTGTTAATTTAATATAATCATTTGGATTTTTTTGAAATAATTCAAATAATTCATTTATTAAGTATGGAGCTGTAATTACTGTTGGACCACCATCATAAATGAACCCATTCTTTTTAAAAACTCTTGCTCTACCACCTAGGTCTTTGTGTTTTTCAATTAATGTAACATTGTGACCCTTAGCTTTAAGGCGAAGAGCAGCTGCTATACCACCAAAACCAGAACCTATAACTACAGAATTCATCATGATAACTTATATTTTTTTGGATAAATTGTAAAAAGTATTATGAGTTAATTTTTTTTAACTCTTCTTTAGTTTCTTCTAAATTTTTCTGAAACAGNGTATCAAGTTTAGATTTATCAACTGAGGTTGTTATTATTTTTTTTACAGAGTCTATAGCTATTTTAACAGATGCATCTTTAATCTCTTTAATTGCTACCTCTCTCATTTGATTAATTTTATTTTTAGCCAAATTTTTCTTAATTTCTGAAGATTTATGAAATTTGTCATTAAGCTCAATGATTAATTTATCAGCATCTTTCTTTGCCTGATCAAGTATTTCCTTACTTTCAGATTGCGCTGTGTCTAATTTTTTCTGAGCATTATCTAATAATATCTTTGCTTCACTTCTCAGTTTCTCACTTTCATCAATCTCATTTTTTATGTCTGAGATTAATTTATTAAGAATAGTATTAATTTTTTGAGGTACTTTTAAATATATCAGACCCCCAAAAAATATTACAAAAGAGACTGCGACCCAAAAAGTTGAATCAATGACCATAATATTTATCTCCGTTTTTTTTTACTAGATCATCAACAATCGCAGAGATACTGCTATTATTAACTTCTGCTCCAATTAATTTTTTTAAAATTTCAGTAGATGTTACAACTGCAATTTTATTAATTTTTTCTGGAGCACTTTGTTTTAAAGTATCTATTTCTATTTCAGCTTTTTTAATTTCATCATCAATTTGTTTATCTAAAATCTCTTTTTTAGAATTAATATTTTTGATTACTTTNTCTCTAGCATCTTTGAAAATNTTCTTNGCTTCAATTTTACTTTTAAGAATAATCCCATCAAATTCTTTAAGTTTAGCTTCACTACTTTCTCTTTGTTTTTCAGCTGCCTCAATATTTTCTTGTATTTGTGATTTTCTTAATTCTAAGTTTGCACTTATTTTGGGGAGTATAAGTTTAGATAAAACAATATACAAAAATCCAAAAGTGAGTACGAGCCAAAAAATTTGTGAAATCCAAAACTCTGGATCTAATTGAGGCATTCCTCCACTTTCTGCTGCAAAAATCTTATTTGTAAAAAAGAAATTTGCAATTAATGAATATNAAAATAGTTTTTTAAACATTAATTAAAACGCGAAAAGAATAATCAATGCAACAACTAATCCAAATAATCCTGTTGCTTCTGCAAGAGCAAATCCTAAAAGCAAATTAGGAAATTGTTTTTGGGCTGCAGATGGATTTCTCATTGCACCAGATAAATAATTTCCAAAAATTATTCCGATACCTACTCCAGCTCCAGCTAAAGCTATTGCTGCAAGTCCTGCTCCAATCATTTTTGCTGCTTCTAATTCCATTATATCCTCCTTATAAGTTAATGGTGTAAATTTAATGCATCATTTAAATAAATGCATGTTAAAATTGCAAAAACATAAGCTTGAAGAAAAGCAACTAGTATCTCCAAACCAGTTAAAGCAACTGAAAAACTCAGTGGAAGCCATCCACCAACAATTCCGAGGCTTACGACAAAGCCCCCGAAAACCTTCATCATAGTGTGTCCAGCCATCATGTTTGCAAACAATCTTACGGATAAGCTGATGGGTCTACTTAAATATGAAATAATTTCAATGACCACAATTAACGGTAAAAGTACGATTGGAACACCACTTGGAACAAATAGTTTTAAATAACCAAAGCCATGTTTTATAAAACCAATAACTGTAACTCCAATAAAAATAAAAGCTGCTAATATGAAAGTNACAATGATATGACTAGTCACTGTAAAAGTGTAAGGTATCATGCCGAACATGTTNCAAAACAAAACAAACATAAATAATGAAAANATAAATGAAAAATATGGTTTAGCTTTTGAACCAGCAGTATCGCTGATCATTTTTGAGACAAATGAATAGCTTAATTCAGCTAAGAGTTGGATCTTATTCGGAAGTATTGAATTTTTCTTTGAACCAAGGTTGAATATTATTAAAATCGCAAGAGAACTTATGACCATGAATAAACTAGCGTTGGTAAAAGAAATATCAAAAGCGCCTACTTTTATTTCTGGACCAATTCTATAAACTTCGAATTGTGTCATTGGGTTAGCTGCCATAAATCCTTATCTATTTTTGCATTTTTTTTGCGGATCTAATTACATTAATTATCCCTGCAACTACCCCTACAAAAAAAAATATTAAAATTAACCAGGGTTTAGTACCAAAGGTCTTGTCCAAAAGAAACCCAATAATTGTCCCTACGGCGACTGCTGAAACTAGCTCAGTACTTAGCTTAAAAGCAGTGCCAATTGGAGATTGATTATCTTTTTTATTTTCTAGATCTCTTTTTGAAACCTTTTTCTTTGCAATCTCTAAGCGAGTTTTGAATGGATCTTTGGACATTTTAATTAATTACTTAAGCGACCATGCTTTCTGCTTTTTGTAAATCAACAGCCACAAGCTGACTAATTCCTTTTTCAGGCATGGTGACGCCATAAAGTCTATTCATTTTTGACATTGTTAAAGCATGGTGAGTAACTATGATGAATTTAGTATTTGTAATTTTTATTAGTTCCTCAAGCAAGCCACAAAATCTTGTTACGTTGGCATCATCTAAAGGTGCATCAACCTCGTCCAAAACACATATAGGCGAGGGGTTAGTTAAAAAAACTGCAAAAATCAAAGATAGTGCAGTCAAAGCCTGCTCACCACCTGACAATAAAGTTATTGATTGAAGTCTTTTTCCAGGAGGACTTACTAACATTTCTAAACCAGCTTCTAAAGGGTCATCAGAGTCAACCAATTCAAGCTTAGCATTTCCTCCATTAAATAATTTTGTATAAACCTCATTAAATTTTCTATTTACCTTATCAAAGGCCTCAATTAGTCTTTCCCTTCCTTTTTGATTTAACTCATTAATACTATCTTTGAGTTTTACAATTGCTGTAACTAAGTCTGCTCTATCTTGTTCCATTTTCTTAATTTCTGTTTCATATTTTACAGTCTCTTCGTCAGCCTTCAGGTTAACCGAGCCTAATTTTTCTCTCTCTTGTTTTTTTTTATCTAATAAGTCTTCTTGATTAACAGCATCAGGCAGTTCTTCCACACCAAATAAATTTGAATTTTCTAAAATGTTTTCTTCTGTAAGATTTAGCTCAGAAATAATTCTATCCACTAAATCATTTTTTCTTTTTTTNAGTCCTTCAATTGTTGCCCCTGAACTTGCTTTTCGTTCTCTTATCTGAATAGATTGTTCTTGTATCTCGTTTAGTTGATTTCTAAGANNNTCAATTTTTTCATCTGTGGTATTGATAATTTGCTCATTCTCATTTTTTTCATTTTCAGAAATTCTCAAATTTTCTGAAATTTGCCCTTTTTTTTCTGCCTGAAATTTTGGTTGATTATCAAGTTTATCTCGTTGCACATTAAGTTTATTTTTTCTATCACTTAATTCTGCAACCATTTTTTCCGAATTAGATAAAAGATTTTTCCAACTCTCAATCTCCTTATCAATTATTGCAATTCTTTCATTTCTTTTGACAGACTCTCTTTTGATATTTTGATTTTTACTATAACTATCTGCGTATTCTTCGATGACAAATTGACAATCATCTAACGCTTTAATTGCATCATCATTTTTTTTTGAATTAATTAATTGTTTAATTTTATCGATTTCTGATTTTAACTTATTCTTACTATTTTCCAAATCTTCATTCGATTGTTTCTCAGTTTGATAATATTTTGAGTCGATTTCAATAAGCTCACTTTTTTCTTCTTTCAGTCTTTTTTCATTTGAGTTTGCATCAATCACTATTCCTCTTTCCCTACTAATATCATCATCTATTGTTTGTAGAGATTTTTTTACGTTTTCTATTTCGTCTTGAATTCTAGTATTTTCCTCATCTAGACTTTTTAGTTCTAAGTTTAGCCTTTGTATCTTCGATAAATTTTCAATATTTTTTTCTCGTAATGGAGTTATTTTATCAACCTCAGTTTTAATCAGTTTCTCTAATTCGTTAATTTTATTATTAAAACCACTGACTTCAGTTTCTGCTTCTGTATTAATTTCATTTTCTATTTTAATTTCTTTATCGATCTCTAGTAATTTTAGATAATATAGTCCTGCTTCAATTTTTTTTATTTCATCAGAAATATTTTTGTATTTTGTAGCCTCTTCAGCCTGTTTTTGTAAATTTGCTAGTTGCCTTTCCTGTTGCCTTCTTAATTCATCAGCTCTCTTTAGATTATTTTCTGCAGCGCTCAACCTTAGTTCAGCTTCATGTCTTCTAACATGTAANCCAGAAATTCCTGCAGCTTCCTCTAAAATTGCTCTTCTATCAGTAGGTTTTGCAGTAACAAGGGCACCAATTCTGCCCTGACTAATCATTGATGGAGAGTGAGCTCCAGTTGATAAATCTGCGAAAAACATTTGAGCATCCCTTGCTCTAACTTCTTTATCATTGATATAAAACTTCGAACCTTTATCTTTTTCTATTTTTCTTCTAACATTTATTTCGTTTAACTCTCTAAATTGCACTGGACCCTCGTTATTTTCATTGGCAACAGTTACCGAAACTTCAGCAATATTTTTAGAAGGTTTGTTTGATGTTCCTGAAAATATGACATCTTCCATGCCCGATCCTCGCATGCTTTTTGCAGATGTTTCACCCATTACCCATCTTAAAGATTCAACAATATTTGATTTTCCGCAACCATTTGGGCCAACAATGCCTGTTAAACCATTTTCAATTAAGAAATTAGTTTTATCTGCAAATGACTTAAATCCATTGAGTTGGATTTTTTTAAACTCCATGGATTAACTTATATCAGCTTTTCCAATGTTTTTTTTAAATTTTTATAATTAAGAGATTTTTCGAACTTTTCGTTATTAATTATTATCGTAGGAGTAGAATTAACTTTAAAATTTTTTGTCCCCTCGATTCGATCATTTAAAACATAGTCCTCTATTTCTTTGTTGTTAATACATTTTTCAAAATCAATATCAAACCCAGCTTTTTTTAGAAATTCTTTCAAATTATTATTTACTTCTTCTATTTCCTTACCTTTTATCCAAGCTTGTTGATTAGAGTAAAGTTTTTCCAAAATTTCTAAGCTTTGATCTTGTTTACACAGAGAAATTTTTGAAGCATTTAAAGCAGCAATATCTAAAGGAAAGTGTCGAAATTCTATTTTGACTAGTCCTGTATCTATGAAATCTTTTTTAAGAGAGGGGTAAACATCTTTATGAAAATTTGCACAATGACTACATGTTAGAGACTCGTAGGCAATTATTGTAATCTTTGCATTTTGATTTCCTGAAACTATTCTCTTTATTTCTGCGTTAGCACTAGTANTTAATCCAAAAATTAATATTAAAAATANAAATAATTTATTCATTTTTCTTTAAAAACTTTAGTTAATTCAATTAAAGAATTTTTGATTTCTTCATTTTTAACATCATTAAGTTTATTTTTATATTTATTGTTTGTCACAGGTTTGTTCTGAATTATCTTCTGATTATCTATTTTATTTTCATCGTTAAAACTTGTAAATTTAATCCGTTTTACAACTTCATCTTTAAAAAAAGCATTCATTCTATCCATAATTTCTTTTTTTGAATATTCTAACTCAACTTCATGACCTCTTTGCACCATTATTAAAAGCGTGCTTACACTGAACTTGTTTGTATTCTTAAAAGATTTTGGATAACAAACTTTAAATAATTTTTCACCAGCAATGAATTTCCAATTATTGAGTGTTTCGGAATAAATATGACCTCTTTTATTAATAAACTTTTTAATATTTTTTGGCAAAGTGTCATTGAAAGACCTTAATCCTTGAATGCTACCAGTTCTCTGCTTAATATATTTTTTATATTGCATATGAAAGATCAATTTGTAACAAAAAAAATTCTTAATTGGTACGATTTAAATAAAAGATCATTACCATGGCGAAAAAATGTTTCACCCACTAAAAAGCAATATTTTACATTAGTAAGTGAATTTATGTTACAACAAACTCAGGTTGCAACAGTTATTCCTTATTTTAATCGCTTCATTAAAAAAATTCCAAATCTTAGCTCACTTGCCAAAACTAATGACAAAAAACTATATAAACTCTGGGAAGGTCTTGGATATTATTCTAGAGTAAAAAATTTAAGAAAAACTGCTCAAGTTGTTAAAAAAAATTTTCAAGGGAAATTACCAGATACTTTTGATGATTTAATTTCTTTACCAGGAATTGGAAATTATACNGCAAGTGCAATTTTGGCNATTGCATTTAATAAGTCTTTNATACCGCTAGATGGAAATGTTGAGAGAGTTTTAAAAAGATATCTTTTTCTAAAAAAAGAAAAAGAAATTACNAAGGAAAATCTNCACAAAAAAAAATCAATATTAGGAACATCCCCAAGGTCTAGCGATTATGCGCAGGCTTTAATGGAATTAGGGGCTTTGATTTGTAAACCTNCAAATCCCAACTGTTTAAAATGTCCAATNTCAAAAAAATGTNAATCATTTCGTAAAAAAGATTTCAAACTTGTAAAGAANAGTAAAAAAAATATAGATAAGTATTTTATTTTAAATGTTTATAAAAAAGATAAAAAATATCTNTTGGTTAAAAATACAAAATTTAAATTTCTCAAAAACTTAAGAATATTTCCAATGCAGGAATTATCTAAACCCAAAAAATTTAATAAAACNATAAATTTTAAAATGTCCAACATGAATATGAATATCAAAATTCAATATCCAAAAANTGTTAGAGAAATATCCTCTTCTTNTTGGGTTGATCAAAAAAAAATTGGTAATTCTATGTTGCCAACATTTACAAAAAAAGTTGTTAAGTATTTAGAGNGCAACTTATGAAAAAAATAGCCATTATNGGAGCTGGTATTTCAGGATTATTTATTGCTAATTTGTTCAAGAAAAACTCAGATTATCAAGTGGNAATTTATGAGAAAAGTAATTCGATTAATCTTGAGGAAGGTTATGGAATTCAATTATCCGTNAATAGTGTGAAGCTTTTAAATGAAATTGAATTTAATAAATTTGAAAATGCAAGAAAGTTTAATCCAAAAAAGATTATTTTTTTTTCATCTAAAAACTTCAAAAAGATATGTGATTTGAATATCTCTGATTTTAATTCAGAGAATTGTCAGTACACTACTTTGAAAAGATCTGATTTAATAAATTTTTTGAAAAAGGATATAGAAAATTTAATTAAATTTAATCATAATGTCTCGAGTATAAATAAAGAAAATCAGAAAATTCAACTTACTTTTNAAAACAATGAAATTTTTGAATGTGATTATTTAATCATTTCAGATGGAGTTTTTTCAAAAAGTAGAAGTTTGATTTCCAGCAATAAAAGTCAACCAAAATACAACAACACACTAGCGATTAGAGGAAAGATAACAAATTCTTCTAAAATCGATAATGAAAATATTTCATTATTTTTAGGCTCNGATTTTCATCAGGTAATTTATCCAGTAAATCAAAATGGAGACTTAAATTTTATAGCAATTATGAAGTATCAACTTACTTTAGAACAACAAAAAAATTATTCTTTATTNAAAGAAAATTCCTTCATTAGAAAAGTTTTAGAAAAGGTTCCNAAAGAAAATAAAGAATTTTTTGATAAAATTAAGGAATTAAAAATATTCCCAGTATTTGTTAGTAAAGACTTTTTTAAAACAAATGATGATAACATTAATTTTATAGGTGATGCTTTTTTTGCTTTTCCACCTTCATTTGCTCAAGGGGCATCTCAATCCATAGAGGGTGCTTATGAATTATTTAAAAGTATTGAAAATAACTTAGAAGGGGATTTCTTTAAGAATAGAGTTAATAAAACTAAAATGGTTAATAAAAGATCTAAACTAAATCAATTCGCATTTCATTTGTCTAATCCTGTGGCTGTTTTTTTTAGAAATATTTTTTTGAAAAAATTTATTAAAAACAAAAAGTTTTTAGATTCTTATTTAGGTAAAATTTATAATAATTAATTTTTTGAAATTAATCTTTGTCTTAAATTATCTATAGGCACTATTTGCCCATTAAGATTATAATGCCAATAAGTCCAGCCATTACAACTTTCTGCTCCCAATATTGATGCAGCTACCTTGTGAATAGAGCCCTCTTTTTTGGCATGTTTTATACTTCCATCAGCCATAATTTTTGCACTGATTTTCTTTTTATTATCAAAAATAGTAGTGCCTGGTTTAATTATTCCTAATTCAACTAATGACCCAAAAGGTATTCTTGGCTTAGATCTACCATTTTGCAAAGTATCTAAATAATCATCTTCTATAGGTTTTGTATTTTTTAGTCGTTGTTCAGCTGCCTTATAATAGGTTTTTTCTTTTTCAATTCCGTAATACTTTCTACCTAATTTTTTTGCAACTGTTGCTGTTGTTCCTGATCCTAAAAAAGGATCTAAAACTAAATCATTTTTATTTGAGGTTGCTAATAAAATTCTGTGAAGTAGAGCCTCAGGTTTTTGAGTAGAATGTACTTTTTTGCCATTCTTTTTAAGTCTCTCAGAACCATTACAAATCGGCAACTCCCAGTTTGATCTCATTTGAAGATCATCATTTAAACATTTTAAAGATTGATAATTAAAAGTGTATTTTGATTTTTCTGATTTTGATGCCCAAATCAATGTTTCATGTGCATTAGTAAAACGTGTCCCTCTGAAATTTGGCATAGGATTTTTTTTATTCCAGATGACGTCATTTAAAATCCAAAAACCTAAATTTTGAATAGCAGTGCCAACTCTAAAAATGTTATGGTAACTGCCAATCACCCAAATAGCTCCATTTTTTTTCAAAATTCTTTTACATTCCGTTAACCACGAGTAGGTAAATTCATCATACTTTTTAAAATTTTCAAATTGATCCCATTTATCATTGACTGCATTTACCTTAGACCTATCGGGTCGTATAAGCTCATTCCTTAACTGTAAGTTGTAAGGAGGGTCAGCAAAAATTAAATCAAAAGTCTCACTGGGGATTTTTTTAAGTTCCCTTAAACTATCTCCATTTATTAATTTATTTTTAAAGTCCAAATTCATTTTATAAAAATAAATTAGACTCCAAAAAGATTCTTGGGTCAACCTAGGATTGAATTATTTGGATTCCATTTGTATGATGGTGGTTCACAACAACTACATCTGGTGTTTCTACGTGAAACCTATTTTAACTTGCTAATCGGTGAAAAGGTTTTTCTATGGTGAGAAGTAATCCCAAATTTTTTTATAGCTTTAAGATGTTGTTTAGTTCCATATCCATAATTTTTACTCCAGTAATAATTTTTAAATTTCTTACCTAACTTAGAGATCATTTTATCACGTGTAACTTTTGCTATGATTGATGCTGCAGAAATAGATGGTATTTTTTGATCACCTTTAATGACTGATTGAAGTTTATAATTTTTTAAATTTGGTGTTTTATTTCCATCGACCAAAATCAGTTTTGGTTTTTTTTTGAGTTTTTTAATTGCTCTTTCCATAGCCAATAGGCTTGCATGAAGAATATTTATTTTTTCAATTTCTGAGACAGAAGCTTTACCTGTAGCCCAAATAGAGTTTTTTTTTATGTATTTAGC
>FUFK010068754.1_pt1 | contig 14637 bp, 17 predicted proteins | sample 1021851 | NCBI WGS metagenome assembly FUFK01 (sample SAMEA51879418, study PRJEB19060) | metagenome | reverse complement strand
ACTTTACAATCAGTTGAGAGCAGAGATTTATCCAAAGAAGAAGGGGAAGTTAAAATGAGTTGGCAAGATATATTCAAGAGAAAACCTATCACAGTAGTAGGACAAATGACATCTGAACAAAGCACTGATTATGGTAGAGCAGTAGATATGGACAATATAGTGAAACTCATAACAATGACGATGCGTGATTTAGATTCTGATTTGATGGAAGGTCGTGGCATGGGGGGTTATGATTTGCCCGAAGAAGCCAAAAACAAGGTAAGGAAATTAGTTCGGGACACTGCTAAAGCGATGGCAAAACAAGCAGAAGAAGATATGGATAAGTGGAAAACTTACAGTCATTGGGAAGGAGTATTATGAGTTGGCAATCTATTCTAAAGGAAGTACAAGGCCCACGAAAAGAAATGCAAATGGATAGGGATGAACCATATTCTCCTAATCCACAAAAATTACCAGTAGAGTATTATATGGAGAAAGCAGGAAAGATGCAGGTTAAACTTTCGGCTATCACTGACAATTTTGAGAGTTTGAAAAACGCTCAAGAAGGACAGACTGAGAAAAACCCGAAATTCTACATGGAACGAATAGATAAAGACTTGAAAGAAATTTTCGACACAGTAAAAGAACTTGAAGACTTCGTTGAAAGAAACCCTAGAGGAACATCAACAACTTTTGATGGATATAGACCAGAGTGATTGAAATGAACATGAAAGGAATACTAAAAAGAAATCTTAAGGAAAAACTAAATGAGTTCAGGAAGGAGGAAGACGCATGAGTGATGAGAAGAACGAGATGCTACTGCTCCTGAAAGAACTTGTTGGCAAGGTGAAATCCTTGGAAGAGGTCGTTTATCAGAAAGATAATCTACTGATGAAGAGCGGGCTTGTGGTAGTCGATAGCCCAAGGCCATCGATGAACAACGAGCAATCGGGAATGTCAGGAGACACAATAGCGAAGATGGACTGGTCAGAAATTAACCAAATCATAGAGACAATAGAGGGATAGAATGGGAGAAGAGGAAATCATACAGGAAGCCATTGCGAAGGCGAAGGAGATTATACAGGAAGCAGGACATCTAGGAATCCTTGAGAACAAGGATAACCTGATGGGAGAGGAAGTCAAGGTCAAGAAGCCAAAGAAGAATCCATCAGAAGAGCCAATCCCAAAGACGAGCAACATCGAAGGGAAGGAAAACAAAACAAATGATGGCACTATGAAAAAGTCGTCTTGGTTCAACACTGGTGAAGCGAGACAGGTGTGAGGATGAATGCCTCGTTCTGGTCTAGCATTTGAGAAGGAAGAAGACGGACTCACAAAGAGAGTTCTTGATTTCTTTGAGCGTACTAGATTCGCATACCTCTCAGCAAGGGAAGACCCATCCGAGTATGGGAAGAAGTGGAAGAGCATCGTCAAGAAGATTCGTGAGGACTTCGACCAGATGAGCAACTTCGCTAGGGAGTTGAAGGAGTACGTCACAGAGAAGATTCTGTTTGATGATGATGTCTATGACCCGAAGTCCGGAACAGCCGAGTCTCTGTTCAAGGAAATAAAGGAGATGAGATTCAAGTCGGAGAAGATAAGCGACCCCTTCTCCAAGTTGCTAGGTGATGATGTCATTGACACATTCATGGAGAAACCAGATGTCTTCATATCATTCATCCACTATGCGATGCGCTCCCATCCCAACAAGATGCCTGACAAGATATACGAGTCACAGAAACTCAAGCCCGACCAGATAACCCAAGGAACGATGGGTCTCGACTTGAAGGTGGAAGACATCCCACTTTACATCATAGAGCATTATGGTGCAGAGGGGAAGGACACTCGTAGGGTCAAGAGCAAGTTCAAGTCAGCATTCTCTAGATTGAAGGAGATGTACAACGAGACCTATCCGGAAGACAAGTGGGATTCTCTTGTCGATTTGGATGTGGTAAAAGCAGAGAAGAGCGAGGAGGAGAAGCAGGAAGTTGACTTCATCATACCCAACAAGCCGATGTATCGAATCTTTGAGACTGATGACTTGAAGCAACTCAAGGGGTTCAGTGGTGAGTGGCTGGTTCAAGAGAAGTATGATGGAATGCGAATACAGATTCACAAGGATGGGGACAGCATCAAAATATACTCATTCAACAAGAAGGACATCACGGACAAATGCCCATTGCAAGTCAAGGAGATGGAAAAGAAGAACTTCGGTGACTGCATACTAGATGCTGAACTCACTCTCTTCCTAGATGATGAGCCGTTGCATCGTGCTGACACAGTAGCGCATGTGTTCAAGAAGAAAACGAAGGGAAGGCTATCTGCTCACGTTTTCGACATTATGAAACATGAAGGCAAGATGATTGCAGATGAGCCATTGAGGGAGAGGGTCAATATCCTCTTCTATCAGTACAGTTCCCATTCAACTGAGAACCTAGCATTCCCATCCAAGAAGGACACTAGGATAGCAGATTCAATCAAGGAGGTCGAGGATTACTCCAAGGTGATAATGGAACTACCATCATCAGAAGGAGTTGTAATCAAGGACATAGAATCCACATACATCATTGGAAAGCAGAAGAACCCAAAGTGGATAAAATGGAAGAAGTTTGTTGATTTGGATGTAGTGGTATTAGATTCCAAGAAGACTGCAAGTGGACTGTACTCTTACACTATGGGAATAGGCCCAGTAAATGCTGAGACAGCGAGAACCTACAAGACCACCGAACTAGGAGATAAGGCATATCTTTCGGTTGGCAAGGCATTGAATACTAAGGAGAAGGTCGATGTCGGTGATATAGTCAGAGTCAAGGTAGATGAGGTGAAGAAAGGCAAAGATGGTTTCAGTCTCTACTCTGCTAAGGTGATAGAGATACCAGAGGTAACCGAATCTGACAAGGTGGATACCCTAGAGCAACTCTCAACAAAGACCAAGAAATCACTTGACTCTGCCATAGAGTACATCGCTGGTAAGTCAGTTGGTGACAAGTTCAAGGTGATGAGCGGTGTTGATGAGAAAGTCAAGAAGGGATATTACATCACAGATGACATACATGGAACTGCTGAGATAATCCTCAAGTCTGACCTAGATGGGTTTACCATCTATGGTTTCAGNGGTGATGACNTGATGCAGAAGAATGCACTGTACAACATTGACATCTGGAAGGAACAAGTGACCGAGATACTCAAAACGAAGAGGTCTGAACTGAGGCTAGGAATCAGGAACGACATCATCGAATACGGTGATGACCCCAAGCCATTCGACAAGATACTAGAGTTCGTGGAAGAACACTACAAGGAAGTCTACGAGGAACTGTTTGAGATGAAGCCTGAGAAACTCATGTCATGGATGAAGAAGCANGAGGACATACAGTATGTTCATCCCAACAAGTTCCAAGCGAGAGATGACGTTCTTGAGAAAGACGTTGAGGAGTTAAAAAAAAAGGACACGCCTGACAAAGGCAGATTCAAGTTGTTCCAACGAGAAGACGGGAACATAGACTTCGTAATCAGAGCAGGTGGCGAGAAGATGGCTTGGACAATAGACATAGAAGACACAGAGGATATATTCAATCTGTTTGGAAAGTCAGGTAAGTTTCCGGCAATTGTAGCAACTACTGTCAACGAAGAGAAACTTCTCGATGCAGGTGATTTGGAACTAGGAGTTCAGAAGGATGGATACCATGAGTACAGATTAGATGGTGACAAGTTCCAAACCAGAATGCATGTGCGAGTTGTTCCATTGGATGAGCAAAAGACATGGTTGGCTTGGACTGGAAAGAAACAAGAGATGTTGGATAAAACAGATGATGAAGGAGTATGGATAATATCGGAAGATAAGTACGCTGATTTGCCATTTCCGAAAGAAAATAGCGAGTAGGTTAAATAGTAAAAGAAACAGGTGATTGGAGTGTCGGGAAAGACAGGAGTATTATTGAAGGCAGAAACTAGTGCTGAATTTAACATATTAAAGTCAGATAATCTAGTAATCGGAGGGTATGCATCTATAGAAATTGTAGACAAGCAAAATGACTTGATTACACTAGANGCGTTGGAAGAAGCAGTCAAGAAATACATGGAAGAAGAAAAATACAGAAATGTAATGTCAAATCATTCAAATGTTCAAGTTGGGGAGGTTGTAGAAAAATACCGAGATTCAAACGGTGTCTTACACAAAACAGGTGTAGATGACGTTGGATTCTATGTAGTAATCAAGATGCGCGATGACATCGAGAAGGCTAAGGAAATCTCAAGAGGTATTAGGAAAGGAACATTACGGTCTTTCAGCATAGGTGGACAAGCGATATCAAAGAGACAGAGAAAATCTGAGGAGTTTGGGGAATACAACGAGATAGAAAAACTTGAGTTGCATGAAGTTACTGTCTGTGAAAAAGGAATAAACCCGGAAGCAAAATTCGACATTTTAAAAATGGAGGAAAAAGAAATGAGTGAAAAACTGGAAAAAGCACTTGAGGAGTTAAATGACTTGATGAAGCAAGTCAATTCCCTCCGCAAGGAAGAAGAAGAAGAAATGGAGAAAGGTGACATGTCAGAGATGATGGACACTGATGAAGACGAGAAGATGATGTCTGAGGAGGAGAAAATGGGCGGCGAGATGAAGATGGCCGACGAAGACGACGATATGGAGGAGAAGGCTCTTGATGAGGATTCAACAAGAGACTACGAGGCCGGAGAGGAAGTCGTCAGCGGTGGCAACCCAACTGCAACCCCTGCACCTCTAAAGGTATCAAAGGGATTGGAGAACAAAGATTTCTCCACTCTTGACCTAAGCGTTGAGAATGTCGAGAAGGCATACGAAGCGTTCAAGGCCGAGAAACTGGAAGCAATGGCTTACGAATCCCTCAACAAGGAATTCAGTGACCGTCTAGAGGCAGAACTGTCTGTTAAGAAGTCAGCCGCAGAGAGAGCAGAGTACGATGCTCGCAACGATGTGGCCGCTCTTAAGGAAGAGTTCGCTGAACTACGCAAGTCTCTTTCGGCAGAAAGCGATGAGATAAGGAAGGCAAAGGAAGTTGCGTTTGAGTTACCAGAAGGTATCCCAACCAACCTACAGGAAGCCGCCGAGATTTCATGGAGTGACATTCACAATATTGTGGAGAGGTATCAGTGAGGTGATGAAGTATGAGTAATGGACATATTAGAACAATAGCAGACCTAGAAGCCAGCACCTATGGCATGGTCGGAGGAACAGGGAACGCCCTGCTAAAGAGCAGTGGAGTAGTTGGAGGATTTGGAACGCCGCACGACAATTCGGCAAACAACTTCTCCGGAGCAAGTGGACTTGGTGACCTATACAACTTGCTATACGGACAGAAAGTCTGGTCGATGCTAAATCAGGAAGTCAACGCACTGTCGATGATTTCCAAGAGACCATACACTTCCAGTGGTTGGAGAGTTCTCAAGAGCCGACCTGCTGGTGGTAGTGGAAACGCATTCGCTGTTGGTACAACCGACCCCGGTGCAAGCACGGCTGACCTATCTGGAATATCCGCAGACAAGATTGGTGGTGTCGGAGAGAACGCAGTGCTTGGAGGAGATGCTTCATTCAGAGCATTGTCTCCTGAGTACACCAAACTCTACGTCAGTCCAAAGACTGTGGCACACCTCTTTGAGTTCTCTGAACTCGGAATGGAGTTGGCCGCAATCGATGACGGTGTTGGTGACATNCGNNCNATNGTNNGNGAGGACATGGGTAAGCACCACGCAGAGGTTCAGAACAAGATGCTTCTGATGCCACTAGAGTTCTACGATAAGGCAGAGTACGACGAGATTGAGGAGAACTACACTTCTCTATTGAAGATAGTCTCGTCTGCTGGTGAACTAGCCGCAATGGGTGACGCAGACATGGGTGAGCAGAGTGCCGCCGCCGCAACACTGCCAGTCACACAGACCAAGATTTTCGGTGCAACCAGAACTGTCGCTAACAGCAGTGGTGACTACACTGGTACTGAGGACTTCCTCTCAGCAGAGGTTGACTTCGGTGCAGGATACGCCGCTGGTAACGCAAGGGTTCTAACACTGACTATCTTGAACGACATGATTAGGAGAATCAGGCAGAACGGAGGTAACCCCAAGGTGATGATTACTGGATACGATACTATCCAGCACATCTCTGACCTACTACAGAGCCAAGAGAGATTCATGGACAGGAAGGAAATCGTACCCACCCACAACGGAGTTCGTGGAGTCAAGGGTGCAGAGGTCGGATTCAGAGTTGCAACATACTACGACATCCCACTGATTCCAGCCAAGGACATGACACAGACTGGTAATGCGACTGCAAACAAGTTGAGTGACATACTCATCCTAGACACTGACCATCTGTGGCTATCGGTGATGAAGCCTACTCAGTACTTTGAGAATGGTATCACTAACGGTGACCCATTCGGTGTTGGAAAACTTGGGAACCAAGGAATGTACCGCACCATGGGCGAGACTGGTTGCTCCTTCTTCAAGGGCCAAGGAAAGATTACCAACATAACGAGTGCATAGGCAGGTGATTGAGTGACACACGCAGTTACCATCCTTGCAGACCACAAGGGCTACACAGCCCCACATGTGTCCGGCGATGAGTATTATGTTGATGCGAAGATTAACATCACATCTTACACTGCTGGCGGAGAAGTAATCAGTGCTAGTTCACTAGGACTGTCTTCCGTCAACGCAGTAATGATTACCGGGCAAGAGAAGGGTGTTGGAGCCTCCGGGTTTCTCGCAACGGTTGAACTAGATACATCTGGTGACCTAGCGAGTGGTTCGACCTTTCAGATAGTCGCAACGGATTTCGACGGAACAAATGCCGCCGCATCTGGTTCAGATGATATAGGCATGGTTCGTGTCAGAGTCTACGGGCTTATTTGAGTAAAACATAAAGTAGCGGCCCTCTTCCTAGAGTAACAGGAAGGGGGTTGCTACCCCCTAATTTATGGTGTGAATATGGCAGTAGTAAGAAGCAAAAACGGTGGTAAAATACAGTGGCANGGATANACCTTCGATAGGAACGGTACAAGNGTTCCTACACGAAAGGGTATCGTGCTTTATGGTGATAAGAACGTACATGTCGAATTCACAGCAGACGACAAGAGAGAGATTCAAAGACTAATGGAGAGGAATCCTCACAAGGTAAAGCACCTATCCAAAATGCTGAAACTTCGCGGTCCAGATGGAAAGGGTGTGATGGATAACCTATATCCAAAGACCAGAACAGAGAAACTAATGGGAAGAAAGAAAGTTCCTGAGCCTGAGATAGCAGAGGTAAAGGAAGAGCCAAAAGAAGAGAAGAAGGAGGGAAAGCCACTTCCTCCTGACTTGAACAAACTCACAGTGAAAGTCCTAAAGGAACTCTTGGAAGAAAGAGGACTTTCTACAGAAGGTAGAAAAGCAGACCTGATTAAGACACTAACCGAGGGAGCATAGTGGCAAGTAGTGGGACTTGTTTTACCAGCGGTGTAAGAACTGCTGATGCTATCATACGAACAGGTAGATGCAAACTGATTTCCATACACGCATCTACAGTCACAGATGGAACATTCACCGTACAGGTCTACGACAGTGCCGATGGCACAGGACTAGGTAGTGGCGGTGAAATAGAGGTGGCACGATTGCAAATACACTCTACAGGAGCAACTAGAGCGCAATCACTGGAATATGACATGCATGGGGTAGTATGCCAAAACGGTATTTACGTTGACGTAACGGGTACTGGTGCTTACTCGATTGAATTTGCGTGATAAATATGCCAAGTATAGATACAGACACAAGACTAGTGATGACAATACTGTTCGTAGGAGCAGTCAGCGGGATAAACATCTATTTCTATTCCCAGTACGGAATGAGTTTCCCATACGGAGCAGAGGAACATGCTGTTCTCTTCGGAATATCCACCATAGGTGGGATTATGATTTTGAAAGCCCTATTCGATATGATTCTCAATGATTGGATTGAGGAATTCTTGCTACAGAGGAGAATAGATGCTTATTGGGCTAGGAAGGCTAGGGAAGAGGAGAACAGAAAGAGAGTCAGGGACTCTTTCAGGCAGTTCCAACAGAACTGGAACCAGACAGTGGTTTCACCACCAAACGTCTACGGTGACAGCAACCTTCCAAATCTGAACCCAAACACACCGGGTTCTTTCTTAACCTTGGAAACAGAACAGTGAGGGAGTGATGTGAGTGGTCAGCGAAATCCTATTTGGAATGGATGAGTCAACTCTCGCATATGACTTACAAAGAGCGCACTCTGCTGACATTTGGTTTCTCAGGGCTAGGTTCTGGTTTTGGGGCGCAGTAGCATCTCTTACTAGTTTCGTCATAGGACAGGCATTTGCCATAGCAGGTGTGAATACTCTATCCATCGCATGGAATGGCTTTATGGATTTCTGGAATCANCTGTGGTGATATCTTGTCAGTAATGGCAGGATTTGCCATATTGATAGTCGAGGGACTTAACAAGATATACCAGAGAATACACGCAATCAACTTCGGAATATACGGAGCAAGCCAAGCAGGAAAGACAACGTTGAATCACCAGTTGAGAACAAGAGGTGAGGTTCCTGATATTCGACATAGGACAGAGGGTTTGCAACGTGCATCTAGAAAATACGTCAAACTAGACGGAGATGCACACACAGTAAAGACCGCTGACTTAGGAGGACAGACAGTCTACTGGCAAGAGTGGATTAAGGACATGAAAGAAAGGAGAGTCAAATATGTCATATTTATGATTGATGACAGGCACATGAACAAGCACTATGACATCGAACAACAGTTGTGTTGGACATTCCTAGTTGATACGATATGCGAACCACACTGGTATTACAATGGAAGAAAGAAGAAGAAAAGAGAGGCAGACTACCCGATTGCAGTATCCATATGGGCTAACAAATACGACCTATGGAAAGACAGATATGACTACGATGGGCCAATAGAGGGACATCCGATATTTGCCGCATTCAGAGAGGGAATGCAGAAGTTGAACGACAAGGGAATACCCTGTCACAAGTACATAGTAAGTGCCAAATCAGACTCGGAGATGGTCTACAGAGGTGTCCTAACAATGATAAAGGACTACTAGAGGTGAAAGGACATGAGTATGCAGTTTACACCACCTAGCCTCATCGGGGCTAACTCAACCAATGTAACGAATAAAGCATTCATGGACAAGGAAGATGCCGCAAGAGCGGCNGGTCCAGTAATGCAATACGAGTACAAAAACCACAAGCCGAAGAAACAATTGAAGGAGATAATGAAAGTCCTAAAACCAGAAAATAAAACTTTTATGAAAATACCTTACAGGTTCAAGTACAACATAAAGGACAGATGCGTTGTTTGTGGAACTCACAAGGTTTGGGAAGCAGGAGATAACCTGAGACCACCACTGCCATTGCACAAGGTACGCAAGGGATATCCAATGAGAGGAACATATTGCGAGAAACATGCCGCCATACACAGGCAATATGAGATGCTAGAGCAACAAATACTAGCAGAGGAACACGGTCTCTCTTTCAGTGCATACATACCCAAGGCTCCTTCGATGCCAACAACNTTGAATCCACTAGCGAGTGGACCGTTGACTAGTTTGAAAGCAACTGACATCGCTTCATTGAGTTCACTAGGATGGACTATCAAACCGCCAGCATCTAACGAAGAGAGTAAAGAGGAGGAACTGTTTCGGCTGACTGTGGAATCAGACGCAGTTAACTCAAGAGTGAAAACATTATTGACTGAGGGTACTAAGGTTCCTGTAGTGGAGAGTGAGCAGTGATGGGATTATTCGGTACTAGCAACAGCACTTTGATGAACACGATGCAGACCAATCAACAGTCTCAGTTCAAGACAATGAACAATCTGTTGACTCTACAAGAGAACCATGTAGAGGACTTCTTTCAGTATCATGGAGAGGCATTTCTCCAAGCATTGGCTCAACTAATCGAGGATACTGTACAGAAGGTATTGGGACAGATGCTTCCTGAGTTGAAGTTCACTACTGACAGTGCTGGTGTGATGAACATGCACTCCGATGCTACTTCCGCGTTTGGTACGATTACGGAGGCTAACATCAATCTAGACCTACAGACACTCCTTGCTTCTGCAATCAACTCAGAGGTAATAATGCAAAGGAGAATGGCAAAAGCACAGTATTTGGAATCTCAAGGTTTCGCTACGCCAGCAGGGGAGCAACAACAACTATCGATGGGAGGAGCGGGAGTGAGCAATCCCGGTGGAGTAGACCCATCGATGATACAGGGTAACAGTGCCGCAGTTGGAATGAATAATGCAATGATGCAACAGCAAATGGCATTCAACAACCAATCAGGATATCCTGTTCCACCTGCTGGATATGACAATATGAATAATCCATACTGGATTGACCCCGTTTCGGGCCAAATGTCCTATACACCACCTTCAAGTGGTCTTGGTCTTGCTAATGCCATGAGTAAGGGCATTGCATGGGCTAAGTGGCTTGCATAGGTGGGGTGAATGGGCAGAATCTATCTGGATGAAGACGTAAGCGCAGATGGGCAGACGTTNATTCTAGATGCCAAAAAGAACGCAGATTACCAGACTCTCATCGAAGAGAAGTTCTTTCGACAGATGTTGGCATATCCCTTCTCTTGGATAAGCAACAGGAAGTCGAACTCCAAACTAGATATGATACAAGGCCGAATGGGTGGGCTTCTGACATACACCCAAGAGGAGTTCGATAGAGAACCAGACAATGAAGGATATGAGTTTGATGAGCAGGACTTCAAGGACTATCAGAGAAAGTTCCTAGACACNATGGAGAAGCANTTGATTGATGAGATAGTCAAGGACTTGAAGCGTGAGAATCTGCTTCCAGACGATATCCTATCCACTTCGATACTTGCAAAGATGAAGGAGATGGGTTTCATCCTCTCTGATTTGGACAACAACAACAAACTCCAAAGAACGATGAAGGGGAAAAAGACCGCAGAGGGTTTCAAGGAAGGGTTGCCATTTGGTGCTATGGATGATGATACTACAGGCGGATTCATAGGAGCCTTCCTTGATTCTAGGCCAATACTGTATGAGGAGATAAAAGACCACATAGAGGTAAAAGATAACCAAATCACATTCGATACTGAGAAGTACATTGAACAGATATCAGTAGCAGAGGGCTATGGAAAGTTAGAGAAGGAAGATTCCAAACTGACCATTGCCAGTCCAAAGAGTGGTGAAGTAGACGAGACCGTTGAGATATTCAGCATAGACAGGACTAATGATGGTAGATACAGGATGGAAGGGTTTGGTAAGACCAGACTCATAGATGACGTAGAAGAGACATGGGATGTCTATCAAAACCTACTTTCATTGAAGAACCTAGAGAAGTACATCGAGAAAGTAATTCTATCACAGAAGCAATCACCATTAAAGAGCGTTCTATTGTCTCTAGTTGAACCAGAGGATAGGATGTTGAACGTNGGTAAACTGNACATATTNGTGGATAACCTATCTGCTGGTGATTTGAAGAACGTTGGTTTCGGGTTGAACAATCCATTGACCAAGGAAACTTGGATGAAATACGTGAGAAGTTTAGAGGGCAAGGCTGTAGAGGGAAGCAAAAAGATTGGTGTTATTGAAGAGTTAATGATGTATGCATTTAACTTGTTTTCAAAAGATAGACCATTTAGTGACTTAGATGACTCAAAGCAGTTAGAAAAAGTAAGAGGATTGAAAGATTCCAAAAAGAACGAGATACTAGATGATTTGACTTCGGAACAACTCTACGANATTTGGGAGGACAATGGTAAGCCAACTGGTGCTGACTTAGACAAAATTGACGATTTGGCAAATGCCCTATACAATCAGGCTATGGGCAAAGATATGGTAGGAGAAGTGAGAAAGGCAGAAGACTCTACTCAACGCCCAATACCTGAAGGTGTACAAAGACGAATTGAAGAAATGGTTGAAGAACAAACTGAAAACATGAAAGACACTACTGACGAAGAAAAAAAGAAAAAAGAAGAGGCTAAAGCGAAAGCCCGTCAAAAATTAAACTTGGATTTTCGTACTGGTAAATTTCCAAGAAAAAGCCCGCTNCCAAATACACTTGGGCCAGTAGGAGGAAGTGGCAAACAAAGTGGTGGTGGAGATGTCTATCCTGTATTAGACGCTGGAAAGAAAAGAAGGGGAATGGTTAGACTAAGGGTAAATTTCAGGCCAACAAAACTAGTCAGTGCTAGAGACTATGAGATATATCAAAAAAGAATTGACGAGAAGGGCAAGCCGATGAAAGACCTCGGAAGGAGACCCTTGGGCGGTGAGGGGCCAAGAACCGCCATAGAACTAGACAGGCAGAAGATGCAAGATACCGAGAAGGATTTCAAAAGCCTAATGGAGTTGAAGTTGGGCTACAATAGATTGAAGGGACTGGTGGGCTAATGGGCAAGGTATCCTCCCCAAGTGATTTCACATCGATAAATCCGGACTATACCAACGGTAGAGGGTTCTACACGACACACACCGACGTATCAAATCTATTGCAGATAAACTCATTCACATCATCCACCACACCTACGATAGCAGAGGTAGGCAAGATAATCAAGAGAGTCGAGGAGAAGGTGGATGATAAGACTAAGACATCCTATCGACCAACCATCTACAAGGATGAGTTTCATTCCTTTGAGGGATTCACGAAGAGCGCATATCCTCTAAGAAGTTACAGGGATTACGTTGGGTTCGTGCAATTGTCATATCCGAAAGTACAGAAGATTGTCAGGNTAGANGTTTGGCAAGGTAATAGTTACAAGGACTTGGCCTCTGCAACCGCATCCCTTGACGTTCCTGAATCAGCNACNACNAATGANTGGACAATCACNCTNACTGTTGGCATACCAACNACATACACATTCACNATACGAAACCTAGCAGATAACTCAGTTAGAGACTTCTATGACAACTTNGGTGCTAAGACCACNGCNAGTCAGATAGTAGACGTAATCAACGAGGTATACCCGATGAAGACCGCTAAGTTCACTGGTGAGACAGCGGCGAAGACATTGAAGGACTCCACTAACACAGTCAATATCTCCGACTTCTTCTATGCTACAACAGACAGCGAAGACAGTTCAAAGGTAATCATATCCTCANTATTGATGGGAGAGGATGGAACGAATTGCACACTAGCATCTACCTATGGAACAGTGACGGGTTTCACTGACAACCAAGACCAGCGCAGACTAGGCGACTATTGGAGCATTGGTGACGAAGGAAAGATATTCTTCCATTCGGAATACCCGTTCATAGAAAACAACGGACTACGAGTGACNTACCTCGCCGGAGAGGGAAGAGTACCTGCCACGATACATGATGCCGCTACCAAGTTAGTAGCCGCAGAAGTGATACGACACGATGACAACTCCATTCTGATTGCAGAGACCAACTCTAACATCGACTTGAAGACTAAGCATGACATCCTGATAGAAGAGGCCAACAAGACGCTAGAGGGCAAGTCGAACATGGTGTACTTCATTGGGTGATATGATGCTAGNTTCTAACCCAACTAGGATACTACAAGAGATACTAAACAGGGAGAAAGAAAGGAACGAGTTGTTGAAAGACAGTGCCTATGCCGTTTTCGCCCTATCTGATGAGTCAGTAATTGAAGAGGCACAGAAAGCATATCACGCTCGTATGTTGAAAGAGATACAGAAGGCNACAAAAGAGGTGTTNAANGGTGGATGAGGTTACTTTCATTATACGANTNNTNAGTGACAATTGGTCAGCCGCCGCATCNGCTTTNATTTCAAGTGGNGATATCACATCCAATCACAATGAGACTCCGAACTTCATCGATGTNCGTTCCATCGCTCCCAACGANGGAAGAAGNGTTGACATGGANTCAAAGTCTGCAATAATAGTNTACGAGGANAGNGGTGCTACTGAGTATCCAACGATTGANTATGCAGTGAGAAACGAAGTGTTTGGCTTCACTGTTCACATAAGAACACTACACAGGAGAGACTTCTCAGAGTTGACCTTCTCAAGGGATAGGCTACAGGCACTTTACAGAATAACAAGATACATCTTTGAAAACAATAGTCTTCAACCCAAGGTGTATGTCAGTGGTAACAGTAGCAATTCAGTCGAAGATAGCGCACAACTCATTAAACTACAGAGTCGAAGCGAAGCCAATGATAGGGGCAAAAGGTTATTGGGCTACAAGTTAACGGTTGAGATGAAGAGGATGGCTATCAGCGTATAGGGAGAGAGATAAATGACGACAAGTACAGCACTCAGTCAACAAGTATGGGTAGGTGCAGGAGCATCTGCAACAATGATTCCTGAGATGGATATTTACCTGCACAACGCAACGTGTCAGGCTACTCCATTCACAACTATAGACGATTTTGATTTGACTCTCGTTCCTGACCTATACGTGGGATGCCTAATAGAGATAATCAATACAACAAGCACTTCCTTCAATGGAACTGCTATGATTACTGCAAACACCGCTACGACAATCACAGTGGATAGAGCGGTTGGAGATGCTGATAACGATGTCATTCACGGCACTATTCTAGCGTTTGGCGCACCAGTTCCAGCACCAACCATCAACATGAGAAAGGATACAGCAAGTGCTTCTGATACCTCTGCAAAGGCTTCGTTGCTCGCAGAT